>Ga0315279_10005369_pt1 | contig 16673 bp, 20 predicted proteins | sample YL17G06_20_MG_FD_203694 | JGI IMG/M metagenome (GOLD analysis project Ga0315279, IMG submission 203694) | Sediment microbial communities from Yellowstone Lake, YNP, Wyoming, USA - YL17G06_20 | ecosystem: Environmental > Aquatic > Freshwater > Lake > Sediment | place: USA: Wyoming | collected...
AATTTAAAGTCTTGTCCGTAGAGGTAGCGGCCCAAGGCGGAATTGTGTGCAAATTGATTCACCAAAACTTTATTTGGAGACTATGGATGAAAGGATGGGAGCAAATGATAGAAAAAGACGTGAATTTTGAGGATAAACTCTGGAAAGCGGCGGACAAACTCAACCAAATCCACGATTTTCTCCTTCCAAAACTGATGTCTGGAAAAGTGGGGGTTAATGCTACAAAGCTCAGTAAGGGGGTTGCTTGAAATGGAAGATATTTTTGAGCACCAGATTAAGAAACATATTGAAAGGCTGAAAGAGAATAGTTTCCAGGATTTTATTACGAATCTTTTGGTAATGAAGCATGGCTCTCAGTTCACGCCCATCAGGCAAAAAAAGGACAAGGGATGTGATGGAATTATAGAAAATAGAACGGTGATTGCTGTATATGCGCCACCAAAAGGAGGTTTGAGAGAGTTCAAAAAGAAGGTTGCAGACGATTATGGATTATACCTAGCTAACTGGCACAGCAAGTATCCTAATTGGTGTTATGTTTATAATGAGCCGTATACTGCAGAAATGATAAAGTGTTTTGATGAATTAGATCCAAGTATCGAGAAATGGGACATAAACCACGTAATGAATATTTTCCGAGAATTAAATTGGGCCAAAAAGCGCGACATGGCGGCACGTCTAGGGATTGATGAAAATTACTTCATTAATGATATACTAAAAAATGTAGTCGATGACTTGATAAGAAGTGGCGCGAAGGATACGATTTTGTTGAAGCACAAGCGGCCAGTTTATATCGAAGATAAGATTGAGCTGAACTTTGACAATGCAGACATTCCAGCAGCGTTGACAGAATATGCAGAGGCATTGCCCTATTTGGCAGAGCTGAAGAACGTATTGAAGTCTTATCCGGATGGTGAAATCGCTTCCCTAAAAAGTAGGGTTATTGTGGGGTTCAATAAATTGTCAGGCGATTTTAAGACCAAGATGAATAATCTGAACGAGGGACTGGCAGAAAGAAATAAAAACGACGACATTTATAAATACTATGTAAGAGTTGTTTTGATTTATTTTTTTGAAGCATGTTTAATAGGCAAAAAGGCGGAAGGTGAAGTATGATAAAACCCCAGCCGGAATCCGACTTATCTTTGAATGTCATTGTAGTAGGCGCAGATGTAATCAAAATTTTAAAAAAGCATAAGGAATACTTGGTTGTTGAGGATTTACTCAAGAAGTTTCTCTTAATGGACGACAAGAGAGCACCGGGCCTGTTTTTTGACACGCTGACCTTTTTGTATGCGCTTGGGATAATCAGAGAAGATAATTATAAGGTGAGGCTAAAGTATGATTCTGCTCAAAAAACTTTATTCTGATACGGCGCTCTTCGATAAAGTGGAGTTTCGTCGAGGCATAAACGTAATAAAGGGAGTTTACACAAAGTCGAAAGAAGAAATAAGAGAATTGAACGGAATAGGGAAATCTACCTTGATCAGGCTCATTGATTTTGCCCTGCTATCTGACACGGCAAAAAAGAAGTATTTTGATGTTGGAAGGCACCGCTTTCTAAATGGACATTCAGTCGCGCTTGAGTTCGAAGATGGGGGAACGTCATATTTTATAAAGAGAAAATTTGACGACCCCGGGACGCCAGAATATGGTAGCGATTTGTCCTCACTTGAAAGTTACGATGCGGGGGAACTGAAAAAGATACTGGGAAATATCTTTTTCGGAAAAAGTGGGTATAAAGGATATTTCGAGAGCATTTGGTTTAGAAATTTAATTAAGTTTTTCATAAAAGACGACATAGACAACTTTGAAAGGACAGACCCATTAAATTTTATTACTCAGTACGGGCGGCAATATGATATTTATTCGTATAACATGTTTTTGATGGATTTGCCTAACCAATCGGTAGTTACATACGATGGGCTGAAAAAAGATAAGGCAGACTTACAAACACAACATAGAAAAGTGATAACAAGATTAAGGGATGAAACTGGCAAATCAATTGAAGAAATAAATTCGGAAATCATAGCACTGAATGAAAAGATAAATACTTTAGATAAATCTATTGGTGAATACAAATTTTCAAAAACTTACGAGGAGGTTGGAAAAGAAATCAGTGAAATATCAAAAAATGCATCTTCTTTGCGTATCAAGTCAAGATTCTTAGAAAGAAAATTGGACGAATACAAAAAAAGCTACGAATACGAGATTGAAATAGACGAAGGCAAAATCGCCAAAATGTATACAGAGGTTGGGGAAATATTTGGAGAAATTGTTAAAAAGAACCTTGATGAAGTTATCAAATTTAGAAAAGGGCTAGCAGAAAACAGGGAGCGGTTCTTGGAGGAAAGGGAGCTTGGGATAAATAACGAAATTGGAGATATAAGATCTAAACTTGTCTCACTTGAAGAAAAGAGAGCCGTTTTATATAAAATGCTTGACGAAAAACATGTATTGGACGGCATAAAAAATACTTATTCATTGTTGATTGAGGAAAAAACGAAGCAGGAGAGGCTTCTTACATCAGTGGCGCAGGTTAAACAACTAGACGACGAGATTGGAGAAAAAAACAATGATATCACAAAATCGATATCTAACATGGCCGAAGAAATGCGGTCAATCCAAGGAAGGATAAACAACATGGCATCACTTTATCAAGAAATAGTAAAAGAAACTATCCATGTAGGAGACGCAAATGAGGCTGTTTTTGACATTCGAGCAAGCTCAGACATGAGATCCCCGCTGAAAATATCAATCGACGTTCCCAAAAGCGAGGCTCTGGGGAAAGCAAGATACAAAATTCTCGCGTACGACTATTCGGTGTTTCTGAATATAGTCAAAAGCAAAAGAAACTTGCCGTACTTCTTGATTCATGACGGAGTTTTCCATGGCATCGACATCAAAACAGTAATTAGAATCTTGAATTATATTAATTCAAAGTTTCTCCAGTATCAGAACTTCCAGTACATAATCACGGCAAACGAGAGCGAAATATTTATTCCCCCTGATAAAAAGCCAACTTACGGGCAATATGATTTTGATTTAGATGAGTCCATCGTTGCAACTTACAAAGATGTACCGGAGGGAATGATTTTCAAAATAGAGTATTAATGCGACTTGCGAGAGACGTTGGAAGTTTCATTGAAAAAAATTGTTCGGCGAAGTAGTTCCGATTACTTTCGGCGACCTCCCCAAAAGCGGCTTATCCAAAGAAGGAGAAGCAGTATCTGGGGATATGATGGTTGACCTTCCCCAAGCGGGACTCAAGGCGCCCCCGCCTGAGCGGGTTTCTCGAACCTTGGCAGCGACGGCGCCGTGTTTTGAGACATTCCAGAGAAACGAGGCAGCGACTTACCAACTTTGGAGGTAAAAACAAAAAACGGATTCGTCGCCCCGGTTGACATTCTCGGGCGGTCGAACCGTCAGGAGGTGGTTGAGTTGGCGGTTGAAACTAGGCAAAGGAAATCCACCCGCAAACGGACGGATTTCAAGAATTCTTTGCTTTATAAGCGACCTACACCCAAAGCTTCGGCGGGATGTGAAAAGATGGAAGCGGGAAAACCCGTCATCTACATCGTGGGCCACAGCGACATGGAGGGATGCTACGAGCACATTCTCGTCCACGAGCGCGAGTTCAGCAAGGAGGAGTTCGAGTGCACTGTAAACTCTGTACTGGTCGGGATCTTCAAACGGGCGCTCAAGGGAAAGGACCCCATTTTCATGGACGATGCCATGGACCGGGTGGCCCATATCCTCAGGAAAAAGCACGGCTTTTCAACGCCAAGGTTTGTGGTCGTACGCTACTCGTGGCCGCTGCAAAAGAGCATCGAGTGGGCCGTAGACTCGGAGTTGCGCAAGGCAGTTTCTCCGGAGCTGCTGGACAGGGTGCTCGAGCACAACGAGCGCACCTGGCGGCGGCAGACTGAAAGTGACATCAGGCGCGCAACAGCGGGGGAAGGCTAGATGCCCGAAATCGGTCCGAAGGAGGAGGTGCAGATGCCTCAAGATGCAACGACAGCCAGTGAACATATTCCGGAAGAGGTGCTGGTCTGCGTGGACGAGTCGGTGGGCAGGGGGATCGTGGCATACGGATTCGTGGTCAAAATCGACAGGGAGACCGTTGCGCGGGAGTCGGGGGCGTTCAGGATGCCGTACACCCCGCCCACGCGCTTTGCCACTTACCGCGGGATCTTTGCGGCCCTATGGTGGCTTTTGGAGCACGGGGTCAACGGCTCCAAGGTCAGGGTAATCTCCGACAACAACGTCGTGCACGGCCTGCTGAACCCGCGAGGGCCGTTCCGACGGACCAGGAAATTGATATCGGAAGCCGTGGAGGAGATCAAACGCCGGGCGCAGGCCCTCGGGGCGGTCTGCGAGGTGACATTCGAGAGGGTTCCACGGGCGCTGGTGGCGGAGGCGGACATTCTGGCAAGGGCGGCGTTTGAGGGGATGAAAAATCAGGCCACAGAACCGGCCTTAAAAACAGGAGGTGGTATGAATGGCGAAAAATGACATGAAAAGGAAAAAATCGTCGGAGGCGGGCAAGGTCAGGATAACGAAATCTGGGAAGTGGTTCATCGCCCGCTGCCCGGACCTGGGCCTCGTCACCCAAGGGAAGACCGAGGAGGAGGCGAGGGAAAACATGGGGGACCTGATCGAAGAGTGCCTCTCCGACACGGGGGTTTGGCATGCCAAAAAGCGGAAAAAATTGCGAATGTCGAAAAAGGAGGCGGTTTGAATGGACGCGACCAAAAAACCCAGCAGTCGGGAGAAGCGCTGGAGCGTCGAAATAAAAAACATCGTGGTGGAAAGCAAGGCCGGCCCGACGGAGGTGGGCATTGACGCGTGCTTCAAGGTGGCGGGCCTGATTTTTGATGTCTTCAAAAAGCGCCGCGTTGCCCCTGAGGTGGCGTATGCGGTGGTGAAGAACCTGCAGTACCTCCTCGAGGGCGCTTTTGGAACTCGCCTACATGGACCTGCCGATCGTGAAGCCGTCCTTGCCGTGGCAGCCACGCTCGCGGAGGGACTGAATGTATATTTTGAGAAGCCGCACGAGGTGCCTTCGGACAGTGGGGTTGAGAGAGGAGACCCAGAGAAGATATACGGGTGAGTGGGGAGTGCTGGGCGACCATGCACCGTTCCTGCAAGGCGCGGCTAGACGGTCAAAGCCCTGTCCATCGCCCTGACGAGCCTGGCCACCCTGGCGCCTTTCTTCGTGAGAGAGTACTTCACGCTGCGGTAGCGGTCGGCCTGGATCTCCCTCGTCAGGAGCCCGGCATCGACCAGCCCCCGGAGGCACTTCGAGGTCGTGGTCGGGCTCCCCACGAGCCGCCTGAACTCCGAGAAGTTCATAGTCTCCTGTTCGGCAATGGCGTGCATGATCCTCATAGACCCCTTCCGTGCGATGATGTCGACCTTCACTGGAACCCTGCTGAAAAGAGTATCGCGTCCAATTTAATTGAAGTTGTCCAAAATGTGTATTAAATACGAAAACTGTATTTATATGGAAGAATGAAAAGTACTGTAGGGTAAAACATGCCGAAGTGGGCTGGAGGGATTGGCCGAGATCACATCTACATCCCGGACAAGGGGCACTTGGCAGAGAAATTTGCGGAGACATTCATAAATCAGCTGGCCGCTCGCGGCAACATCCTGAAATCCGAAAAGAGCACGATTTCTTCGGGTTTTCTATTGCGGAAGGAACGGCCGGCAATAAAAGTGGAGGGACTTGGGATGCGCGCAACAATTACGGCAATACCCATAGGCCCAGACCTGTATATCGGCTACGTCGTCTCCTCAAAGCCACAGCTTAACGATTTGGAAGCGCAGGACCTAGATGCCTTTTCCAACTATCTGGGTTACACGATAGGTTTTGCCCTTGGGCTCCTGAAAATCGTGGTGACTTGATTTGCGAATCAAAGGATTGGGGCGCGGAAAAGAATGGCTGAAGCTGATTTATACACGATGATTTTCAGCGGCATCGCTCTCGTAGTGAGCTGCCTGCTGCTTGCCGTGCTTTACAAAACGCGCAGAAGCCGTCAGCGCGTGGTCGTCTGGGCCGCTCCAATGCTGATGATTGGCTTGGCCACGCTGCACCTCTTTTTTGCACCTGGCGCCGTCGGGTTTTTATCGATTTCAATATTGGGATTTATCATTTTTTTCGTTTGGGCTTATGCGTATCTTGGGCCCGTATCGTTTTGGACGGAAGCCAACATCGGGCTAGGCATTGCCGTGATTTTCAGCATGGTTCTGATGCCGTGGTTTTTCCTTTATCTGGTCGTCAAAATCTACAACGAGCGTCGCGGCGGCCGGGCAAAACACGTTGAAAAAGTCTGGAAGGAAGCTCTGGGACGCTGATTGCTTTGGTGGTATCGAATGCATAAAACCTTGGGACCCGTCATCGGCTTTGCCGTCTCGTTTGCCCTGATTGCAGCTGCCGGGGTGTTTCTGGCGTCTATGCACGCCTCCCCCCAGACGGACGGCGGCCAAGGAGAGAACGGGCAATCCCCCCAAACAGGTGACGGCCAGAGCGAGAACGGGCAGCCCCAAGCCGGGTGGAGGCAGTTCAGGAGCATAGCGACCTACCAGCTGGACAACACCGAGGACGACCAGCCGATAGAAAACGCGTGGCTTTTCGGCCCGTTCCCTAACGAGTTCGAGAACCTGTGGCTCAAAGAATACTACTTTACGACCAGCGAGTCGGTCGCCCCGCGCGGAGATTTATATGTCGATGACAATGGAGAAGTCCATGAGAACACGCTGGTCGGCAACGCGCCCATCTTCATGGTGGCGAACACAAGCCGCGGTTACAGGATGCAGATCCGCGCAGACAACCTTTATCCCGGCGACATGGTGGGGGTGAACTGGGTATACTGGGCCCCGGAAAACACCGTCCTGTACGATGAACCCCACGAAAACTGGATGGACGGCAAGGTCTGGACGATGTTCGGCTACTCGCCCCCGACCAAAAACATATCAACGCATCCATCTTTCCGACTCTTTTACGAAGACAACTACCAAAGCTACCAAGGTGCTGACATAAACCTGCAGGACTTTGGCACCACTTGGTGGGAGTGGCGGGCCAGCGTCTGGATAGAAAACGCCGGATGGTACTTCGCTTCCAGCACGTATTGAACCAGACAGAGTGATACCGATGCCTAACTGGAAGCCAATCTTCGCCGTTGGCCGCAATCGCGAATGGGGTAATAACTTCTAAATGGGGTAATAACACAACACTTATTACCTCATTAACCAAAAGATGTTTGGAGGCGATAAAACGGTATCCTTAACACGAAAATATCTTGACGACCTGAAGCTGACCCCCGCGCACGCTGCAAGCCTGCGGGCATTGGGGGAGTGCAGGGGAAAACAGGAACTTTTCACGCGCAGATCGCCGGAGGCTCTGATAACCATGCAAAAGCTGGCGATGATCGAGTCCACGGTCTCGTCAAACAGGCTGGAGGGCATAGTGGTCGGGGACAAGCGGGCGCGGGACATCGTGCTGAAATCGGCGAAACCGAAAGAGCGTCCCGAGCAGGAAGTCGCTGGCTACAGGGACGCGCTTGCACTCATCCACGGGTCTGCGAAGGACATGCCCTTCACAACAGAGACGGTGCGGCAGTTGCACGCCACGATTTGCAAGTACCTTCCCGAGCGCGGCGGAAGCTGGAAAACCGAGGACAACGTTATCCTTGAAGAGCACCCCAACGGCACCGAAAAAATCCGTTTCAAGCCGGTGTCCGCGACCATGACGGCTGGCGCAATGGCACAGCTCGTCAAGGAATACAAAACGGTCGCCGGCAGGGAGGAACCGCTGATCGTGATCCCGCTGGCGATACTCGACTTCCTGTGCATCCATCCGTTTGATGACGGGAACGGCAGGGTGGCCAGATTGCTGACCCTGCTGCTGCTGTACCACGCCGGCTACGACGTCGGCCGCTACATCAGCCTGGAACGGATCATAGAGGAGAGCAAGGAAAGCTACTACGACGCGCTTGAGAAGTCGTCGCGCGGCTGGCACGAGGGCAGGCACGACATCTTTCCCTGGCTGACCTACTTCTGGGGCGCGCTGCTGCGGGCATACAAGGAGTTCGAGGAGCGGGTCGGAAGCGCGACGAAACGGGGCGCAAAGACGGAGCAGGTCGAGCTCGCCGTCAAGCGGAAGGTCGGCCCCTTCTCCATATCGGGCATCGAGAACGACTGCCCCGGCATCAGCAGGGACATGATCCGCTTCGTGCTCCGGAAGCTGCACAAGGACGGCAAGATTCGTCCCACCGGCAGGGGAAGAAGCGCAAAATGGGTCAAAATGGCGGAGACATGGTAGGCTTGGTCCGGGTTGTGAAAACTTGATGCAACCAAAGTGGGACATGTGAGCAAAAGTTTAAGCCAACTATCCAAAAATGGATAATAATTATTCAAAAATGAATAGTAGTGTTGACTGGTTATGGGAAAAGTTAAACACGACTAACGTTAAAAATAGCCAAGACGTCTGCGAAAGACACGTTATAACTTCACAGGTTATATTCGTAAAATAACCCTGTAAGTTATAAAGACGGGCTGGACGCGTGTTTGGATCCGACCCAACCAGCATGCGTTCTTCGACAGGGGGCTACGTGTCAACCCCACAAGGTTGACTTTTGGAAATCAACCTCCGGAGGTTGACGCCGATTTTACCTCGGGAAGTAGGTGGGAATTAGCTCGAAAGTCCTCCCGTCGATTTTCAGGTGAAGCAGTCTCATGAAATCGGTTTCTTCTTCCACGATCCACTTCCGCAAGCGCGCGAGCGCATGCTCACCGAAAGAGACGACCAGCCTCGGGGACAGCGTGGCAATCTCCTTCCCCAGCAGCTCATTCAGCAGCTCCATGCTCGCGCCCTCCATGCCCTCCTTGAACGCGTCGGTCAGGTAGTACCTTTTCAGGAAAACTTCGAGGCTCCTTTTCGGCCCGCCGTTCAGGCTGTCTTTCAGTTCCTCGTCGTGCGCGGCCAGCAGCGCCAGGAGCTTGGACCTCAGGAAGTCCGTCCCCTGCGGGTTGTAGAAATATCTTCCCGGTTCCGTCGGCGGGCCGATCGCCACAAACACGGTCTCGACCCTTTTGACGCCGGGGAAGTCTATGCCGTAGCTCCTCCTGAAGGGCCACCTCACTTCGTCCGGGTCCCGGCCCGCGGCCCGCAAAAACGTTCCGTACTCTTCCTTCAATTTCCCGTAAACGGACATCGCCATCGAAAACCAGTTCGGCCCCCATATAAAAAACAAGCGCTCTGGGGCACGACCTTGGGACGGGTCGCGTGAACCCGACCCGGTGACCGATGCCAAGCGCAGCCGTGTGGGTTCGTGTCGGGACGGGACGGACAGTAAGGGTCGTTAAACATTGGCTTTTTTATAGCCGTGTTTCTAAATAAATTTTTCCTAAAACGATGAACATCAGCGCCCATCCTAAAATAAAAGTACAATACGCAATCCATTTAGATATTTTTTTGATTTTCCCAACATTTTGTAGAGATTGATGAATCAAGCCGCTAACTGTGCTTGCAGCAAAAAATATTGCGGATGCGGTGGCCAAGTGTGCAGTCCCTATCCAGCTTCCAAAGCCAGTCGTGTCGCCAGCACGGAAGAATTCGTAAGCTATCAAAAAAATTATGCCTACCAAAGCGGTTGATGTGCCAGCCATCACGCTTCCGATATTCACAATATTTTGCGTCGACTGTTTATCGATTTTCATCAACACCAATAAATACTGCTCCTATTAAATTAGTATATGATGTCAAAGCCAAAAAGCTCCGAACGAGGTTTTGCACCTTTTGGTGTGGCGGTGGCTATTTTAGTTATACTTGCAATGCTTGTCTTATTCTTGTTTCCGACGGGAGAATATGTTCAAGCAAAAGTACGAGTTCAAGGGGATAATCTTGAGTTGCTGTCTTGTGGTTTGTTCAGTTCACATGTACTTGAAGTCTATCCTCCCACAGATAATGCCACCGTTGGAGACAAAACGCTGGTTCTTACGGTATCTTCGGGTGAAAACAAAATTGACGAAGTAGTAAAAGAGAACATTGGAGAAGGTATCAAAATAATTAATGCATGGAACGTATCAAGAGCTGAGGCCGGAGTGCCGCTTCACATAGTTATAGCGTTATATCGGAACGACTTGTTATTGCACCAAGTCACAACGGAATTAACCCACTAGAGAAAAACGTTGGCTCATAGCGTCCACAGTGGACCGTACTGTCCTGTAAGTTGCGGAGTAGTTGGGGATACCTACTCCTTTTTTATGTCGCTTTATCTGGGGCCTTGTAACTGATTATGGGCGGTCTACGATACCATTTAGTAAAGAGGTAAATTTATGTCTTTCACACTTGAACTATTGTCTGGAGGGGAAATATTGCCAATCGCTCAAAAAAATCATCGAGAGATAATCTCGATTTGCTTGGATTTCTATCATAAATTGAGGACAGTAAAGGAGAATCAACACGATCAATTTTCTCAGTTACGCAATGAAACAATCAGTTTGATTCAAGGATTCCTTGGAGTCAAAGACGAGCTCGCTTGGGAAGACATTTTGGATGTGCTTATAACTCCCGCTTTATATCTAAACAAACCTTTTGATGATATCAAAGACGAAGAGTTTGTCGAGTTCGTGAAAAAAAGATTGCTTAGCGAAAAAGGATACCACATGTATTTTCCGCTTTATGGTGTCTGCGATTTTCCAGATGGTTACAAATTAGGCCACGCCACGTTGTATATTTACTACTCAATTCCAGAGCCAGTTCAGAAATACTTTGATAGCGAATGGAAATTCCAGTTTGAGAAAAGCAGGCAACAGGTTACTTTAGAGAAATACCTAGAGGAGAAGCATGTTACAAGCTTTCTGCATGTTTCTGTTAAAGCGCACGGTTCCAGAAAAGCCGGGCAGAAAGCTACTGAGCTAGCTGACGAGTCTGTTCATATCCTCCGCTCTATTTATGACCGTGATTTTCTCGTTAGCGATTACGCTTACATAACTGAGGGAGAAAAATATACTGGCGGGCTTAGTAGAGGTAAAATTGGTTGGATTGCATACAGCAACCGGCTTGATGCCATAATTAGTAAGCTTACCAACATTCTAACGAAACGGGACCCAAGCGATATAGAAAATCGTCTCATAAATGCTATACGATTGTTCGGGGTTGGAACAGAGGCAACGCGACCCGAGGTACGTTACACGTTGCTAACCACGGGTCTCGAGGGTCTACTAATGGTGCAGAATGATAGGGACTATCTTGGACTCAAGCTTAGTGAAAAAGTTACCTTTCTTCTTGAAAAAGAACCAGAAAAACGAGCGAAGTTGTTCAAAGTTATAAAAGACGCTTATGCTCGCCGCTCGGATTTTGTACACCAAAATCCAGATTATGAACCTATCACAGATGAGGATGTCAGAGAACTCCGTAATATCTTCATTAAAGTTTTTAACAAGCTTCTGGAGCTAAGAGACGACGGCTACACACAAATTCAGAAGCGTGAAGGTGCGAAGACGGTTGACAGGCTAGTAGAAGATTTAAAGTTCAGTTGATTTCGTCTGAACTGATTGAATTTGCGTGGCTGTATATTACCTTACAGGTAATCTAAAAGCAAATCTCCCGTGAGGTCTCTCGGATAGAAGAAGATAGCCAAAGCCATGATCGGGGAGACCTTGGTGGTGTAGCGTCAGGTCTACTCGGTTTTCCCTACCATTTTTTGAGCTCGGGGCTGACAAGACGCTTGTCGCAATTCTGCTAGATTGTTTCCGAAAAGGAAAAAACAAGATGCGTTATAATCAACACATCTTTTAATTCTAAATCTCTTTTCCAAGCTTGTCCAGAATTGGACAAAGCGCTTGAATCTTATCCCTGATTAAAGAGGGTATCCATTTTCCATGGTCAGGTAATGTATCGGGAGCGGAAGGCGTGACTATAATCCCCAGCCCATGTTTCTGGCAGTCTATTAGATGATTTATTTCATGAATTAAACTGTACGCTCTAATCAGTTCGAGAGAATTTTCCTTGAGCACATAAAGGAGGCCAGAACTGACTAAGGCTTTCCAAGCTTCCGAGTAAAAAGGCGTAAATACGGTAGTTTTGACTTGTTCAGGTCTATATGCGTAGATTTTATCTATCAGTTCCCAAGTTCTTTTCGCGAGCCTTAGATTCTCAGACATCTCAAATTCAAGCCCTCTTCGCAAGCCTCTTTTGAACATAACTTCTTTGACTTCGTGGTCCTCCATAGGCATCGATTGGAAATTATATCTTTTGTAGTATTGGTGCTTTGCCATATGTGGAGCCTTAAAACTCTCGGGGACATTGACAACGAAGATAGCTCTTGCCGCGTCGTCAGGTTTTTGAATGGAAAATATCTCATATACTTCTAACTTTGGTTGAATGCTGGATAGAACTATGCTTTCAATCCTTTCTTTCACGTTTCTATTTTCTACCCAATTAAGACCCACTGGAACTCCTTTCTCCTCCGTGATGCCGTATATTATGGTACCACCAACGGTATTGGCAAAAGCGGAAATATCCTTCGCGATTTCTTCATTATTCTTATCGAGTTCTCTCTTGTAATCGAGTGTTGAACTTTCCTCGATTTTGTTCTCAATTAGGTTATTCAAATTTTCCAGGGTTTTTAGTTCCAAGATTGCACCAGTAAATCACTCGCTTATCACGCAAATAAATAACCCCTGCAAGTTATCGCGGATATGTGGGGCACATGTTTGAAAAAACCCAGCACGACCCTTCACCTCACGTGAAACCCGTGAACTCGACTCATAAAAAAAACAAGAGGGGCCGGGACTATAAATCGAGTTACATCCAGTAAATGAAACCTTCGGAGTACTTGTACAGCAGAAGTAGTATGCCCATGATTGCACCGACTGCCACGATCCATCTGTTGTCGAATTTCCCGCCAACATCCTGTGTAAAGTCCATAATCGAGTCAATTCCAGCAAGCCAGAACACCGGTGCGGGCATGTTGAAGAATAGACCGCATGCAAATGTCAAGAGGGGGAACAGAAGATGCTCAAAACGAGGGCTTCCTAAGGATTTGGTTGTCTTTCTCAAAAGCATCCACAGGTACTGGACATGATCCCAGACTAGAGCCACGATTAGTATGTAGAAGAGTATGTTGAACTGGCCAGCAAGAACCAGCCCAAGAACGAGGGGGAAGCCCCATGCGAGATTCCACAGATACCTGTTCATATCAAAACCTCTTGCCCCGTTCTCAATATACATTCTCGCAATCCCATCTAAAAACGTGGTTGATGTTTAATCGAAACCCGGCACTACCCCGTGAACGCGTGAAACCCGTTAACCCGACCCTCCTGCCCGAATTCGGGCAGCGCCGGGCCGAGCGTGCCGGGTGCTGTCAATTCTTCCCTGCTGCGAGGGTTGGGGCTGCCCTGCGCAGGACCCTCAGGGCGAAATAGTTGTAATAAAGCTGCAGGAGCCAAGCAGCCAAAAGCCCGGCATCTGACAGCAAGAAAAAGGCAGCCCCCCCAAACAAAATTCCAACTAATGTCAGTACAATAAATGGCAGGTAAGGCAAAGCTGGGCCGAACGTAAACTTTGCCCCGGCCCGTTTTCCCGCAAAACGCACATTATTTAGACTGTCAACCCTCTGGGCCGGCCATTCGAAGAGCCCAAGCCAGATTACGATATGCAGCAAAAACAGGGCAGAACCAGCAATGCCCCAGCATTGAAGCGTGGCGTAGTTGCCTGAAAACAACATGGAAGCCAGGACCGACAAGACCCCTGCGACAAAAACGACGCCCGGCGACCCGAAAAGCAGGCAGCAGAGCTTGGTCGTCAACGGGTTTCTGCGGCGCCACCATGTCCTGTGCGCCTTTTCATGGTTTATCACGCGCTCTCTGGCCTCGGCCGGCAGCCCACCTTTCACGAAAATCTTGTCCCCCGATATGTCATACAATCCAGACAGGCCGAAGAATCTGGGCCAGAGCTCGGGAGGGACGATGCAGATGTTATCGTTTTCCATATCCTTACCGTCATACTGTTATCGCTTACTTTAAAATACGAAAATACTTGGTTCGCTCTCGCCCGACCCAATCCAACATGTAAAAACAATGGGGGCCGGGAAATGCTGGGTCGTGGGTTGAATGGCGGGGGATGATGTTTAATCGAACCCGGCACGACCCTCCACCCAGCGCGTGAAACCCGTTAACCCGGCCCACCCTGCTCGAGCTCGGGAAGCGCGGGGTTGAGGGTGGTGGACACGGCCCGAGCGAGGCAGGCGGGAAGCGTCGGGTCGGGCAATGTTTTCGATGGAACTGGCTGGTGCGTTGAGTGGCAGAGATGATGTTTAATCGAACCTGGCACGACCCAAGACACGCCGCGTGAAACCCGACTCTCCAAAAGAAGAAGCGGGCGGGAAGTGTCGAGCCGTGTGGATATGGCGCGAGAACACGCGGGCACGTGAACCCGAAACTGCCAGACAACCGCGGACGGACCCCCTCCTTGAGGAGGGGGTTGGGGGTGGTGGACACGACCCGCAAAGACACGTGGACACGACCCTGCAAACCCGTGCACTACCCGTGTAAACGCGTGTACATGGGCGTATGCATGTGAATTTGTGGGTATTTTTGGGCAGTAACCCCTGATTTCATTGTTTTCGTGTGGATACTGCAGTTTGTGCATGCTGATGTCTGCTTAGCAGATAAGGGTGCAAAGTCAGGGGGTATGCAGGCTATGCGAGTATGTAAGCGTGCGCTCAGAACAGGTCCATTAGAAATTCGATGAAATCTTGGAGGTTTCGCTCGACCTCTTCCTGCGCAGGTTGGTCGTCCGCCAGCCAGGAGGAGGTTGTAATCCGTTCGAAGGCGTCCAGCTCATTGTACGGGACGACGTGGAACCACTGAATGCCAGTCCTCTGGTTGACGACGATAATGAATAGCGGGAGCCTGTGGCTTTTTGCGAACTTCAGTTCTGCAACAATCATTTCCCGGGTTACCGTCCGCTGCGAGCTCCCCGACTTGCCAGACTGATGGGCTAGGAGGGTGTACGCCTTGCTCGCTCCTACTGCCAGAGGCTTGCCTGTGCCGCGGTGACGAAGGATGAAATCCGGCTTGCCTTTCTCCAAATGAACTTCAACTTTTATGGGATGGTCCTCGGCCAACTCTTGCACTCGCTCCGCCAGCTTTTTCTGCCATTCCGTCCCGCTAAACCTGGCCCTCCTGCCGTCCTCGGTCGTCAGCCTCCTCGGTGCGGGTTTTTCTGGTGTTTGAGCGGGCTTCTCCGGCATGGGTTTGGCTGGGTTGGGGCCAGCGCCACAACTGCTTGGGGCTTTAAGCGCCTCCAATCTCTTGCCGAGTTCCAGGTTGTTTTTATGTACCTCTTCCAGCGTGTTGCCAAACCGCTTGAAGTAGTTCGTCCATTCCCCAAGGGATTCATTCACCTGTCTGGCCAAGCCCGAAGCTTCGGCATTTTCCTGTTCTACCGAGTTCGAGATTTTTTTCATTGCAGACTCCGCCGCGTCCGTTCTTCGCGTCAGTTGGGCCAGCGTTTCATCCACCTTTCTTGACAGCTGGTCTAGGGATTGCGATACCTCTGACCCCGCCTGCTGACAAACACCCTGCCTGAACTTTTCCTCCATCTTGGCAAAGGACTCTATCCATGTCAAGACCCACCAATAGGGAATAGCCAGAAATGCGGAGGCGGCCAGCGAGAACAGCCACAAAGTGACATTTTCAAAGAAAACGCTGGCCAGAAAGAACGATGCAAAAATGGAGCCAAAAAGCAGTATGGCTAAAACAGTCACCCCCAGCACTATCGTCTTGCGGCTGCCCTCAAAATACCACGACACCTGCTTCAATATCAGGGGGGCCAAAAAGTAGCCGGTCAGCAGGACGGCGACGACGGGGTCAAGGTCCGGCATTTTTCCTGCCTCCCAATCCATGGATTTTCGGCCTTTCCGCCACCCTTCGGCGGCCGCGGCCCGTACTTGGCACGGGCTCCAGTTCCCGCTTCAGCCTTCGCAGCCTTCGCTTTAGGGAGCCGATTTCGCGGGTGACCCCCGCGGCATTGAACGTGGCAACTCTTGGCGAAGGGCTGGCCTTCCCGCTGCACTCGTCGCACCACCAGGGACCCCTCGACCGGAACCTCCTGCACCTCGGACACTGGTAGAACCGCGCACGGGCCCCCCTCGCAATCCTGACCTCGTGGGGCATCAGGGGGCACCCCCGGGTCGGCTCTTGCGCATCCTCTTTTTCGAATTCTTGAATTCAGCTCTGGAGCTTCGAATCTCGGCGGCCCCACCACTCCAGGTTTGTATTTCCATCATGGTAAATTGGCTGCTAAAACAAAAAAATAAAAAAGCCCTCCAGCGAGAGGGCGTAAACGCTTAGAGGTACACGATTCCAACGATTAGAACTATTATTCCGAATATCACGTGCACTCCGGCGATTGTCTTTGCGACCTTCTTCAGCGATTCACCAATTATTGGCAACACTCCAAAGATGCTTATCGCCAAAAAAATTCCCGCGGTTATCGCAAACAAAGACGCGATAGCTCCTCCAGATACTGAACCAAGCAAGCCGAGTATACCTACTATTACTGCAATTACTCCAGTTGGGACCTGATAAGCGGCAATTGCTTTGTACACTTTCTCAAGTTCCTTGTCAATTGAGGGTATCAAGGTCATTACGCCAGTCAACAT
>Ga0315279_10005370_pt1 | contig 16671 bp, 13 predicted proteins | sample YL17G06_20_MG_FD_203694 | JGI IMG/M metagenome (GOLD analysis project Ga0315279, IMG submission 203694) | Sediment microbial communities from Yellowstone Lake, YNP, Wyoming, USA - YL17G06_20 | ecosystem: Environmental > Aquatic > Freshwater > Lake > Sediment | place: USA: Wyoming | collected...
GTCCGCAAAGGGCAGGGCCGTTCCATCCGCCAGGATCAGACCGATGTGCTCCCTGTGCGCCTGTGTCTTGCGCCGGGCGACCTCCAACATGCGGGGCGATAGGTCTGCTGCCGCGATGTACCCATGAAAATCCCACTGCCGCAGCAGCGCCAGGGGCAGGCGGGCCGTTCCGGTGGCGACATCCAGGATCAGGGGCGTGGCGAAGTCTTGAAGGGCTTGCAGCAGCGGACGCGCCAAGTGCCTGGCGTCGTCCTCGGGCAGCACCTCTTTCACCCGGTCATAGTCGGGCGCGCCCCAGTTGTAGAGCGCTATCACGGCCTTTTTCCCCAGGTAGGCGCCCTCGCTGAAGTAGAGCCAGCCCACGATGGCCAGGACCAGGCAGATCGCCCCTAGCAGCCAGTAGGTCAAGGCTTGTATCCCAATGCCAGTGCAGCCAGCAGCATGCTGGCGATCAGGGAGGTCTGCAGGGCGCGGAAGTAGCGTTCGCGACCCGGCTGCGTGCCCAGCATTGGGAACAGCAGCCAGTTTGAAGTCGCCAGCAGAGCGATCACGGCGGCGGCCAGCGGCTGCTTGATGGCAACTAGAGTGGCTGCGACGACCACCTGTGGCATGACTTGCCAGGCCAGGGCCCGCTGTCCCTGCGAGTGCGCGAGACTGGCGCACAGAGTCAGAGCATAGCAGGCCGCCACGAGAACAGAGGCCGGTCGCAGTGCGCCAAAGGCCACGTGCCCCAGCAGCCACGCCAGCCAGAGTGGAAGGAAGACTGCTGGGCGGAGGTGGGCGGCCCAGTTCCCACGCCAGAACGTGCTCACGTAGACTACGAACAGTGCGGTGGCGACTAGCAGGAGGTTCTGGCGGCCAAGTTGCGCCGCCACGGCCAGGGCAAAAACCGTGCTCACGACCAATTCCACCAGCGGGCGGCGCAGGCGCTCGCGCGCTCCCTGCCACCACGCTGAGGCCGATGCCAGCCAGTGCGCCAGGCGCTGGCTGGCCGAGCCTGGCAGAGTGTAGGGCAGGCACAGCGCGGTCGCGTGAGCGGCATCGCCCGGCGGATCATCGTCGAGGACGGCCCGCCAGACCGTTCGCCCCGTCGGGACGGGCGCCGGCCCGAACGGGGTCGTGCGGGTGCTCGCCGCCCAGGCCAGGCCCAACAGCGGGCCTGCCAGCAGCAGGCCCAGCAGGAGGCGCAGCAGGTGCTCGCCCGTCCACGCCCAGCCCCCCGAAGCCAGGGCTCCGCAGACAAACGCGCAGAAGGGCGCCAACCAGGAAAGGGGAGCGGCTGGATAGAGGGCCCGTCCGTAGAGGTATTCGTTGTCAGAGGTGTCGGCCGGCAGGCTTTCCACGCTGGTTCCTACTCCTCCAGCCTTAGGATGCTCATGAAAGCCTCTTGCGGGATCTCGACGTTGCCCAGGCGTTTGAGCCGCTTCTTGCCCTCCTTTTGCTTCTCGAGTAGCTTTTTCTTGCGCGTCACGTCGCCACCATAGCACTTGGCCAACACGTCCTTGCGCAGCGCCTTGACGTTGGCGCGCGAGATGACGCGCGAGCCCACCGCCGCCTGGATGGCAACATCGAACAGTTGGCGCGGGATGACGCGCTTCAGTTTGCTGACCAGGGTCTGGCCCTTTTGATACGACTGCGCGTTGTGCACGATGATCGAGAGCGCATCCACCGGCTGGGAATTGACCAGCACATCCAGCTTGACCAGGTCACCCGGACGGTATTCGGCGAGCTCATAGTCCAGCGATGCATAGCCACGCGAGCACGCTTTGAGCTTGTCGTAAAAGTCTACGATCAGGTCACCAAGGGGAATCAGGTAGTGCAGTAAGACACGACGCTCATCGAGGTACTCCATCTTGGAGTACTCGCCGCGCCGCGTGGTGACCAGCTCCATGATGGGCCCGATATAGTCGCTGGGCGTGAATACGGTGATGTGCACCCAGGGCTCGCTGATCTGCTCGATCAGATCCGGCGACGGCAGCTCGGCCGGGTTGTGCACCTCGCTGACGGTCCCGTCGCGCTGGGTCACCTGATAGCTGACGCTGGGTGCGGTGGCGATGATGTTCAACCCGTATTCCCGCTCCAGGCGTTCTTGCACGATCTCCATGTGCAGCAGGCCCAGAAACCCACACCGAAAGCCAAAGCTGAGCGCCTGCGATGTCTCCGGTTCGTACGAGAGCGAGGCATCGTTCAGGTGCAGCTTCTCGATCGCGTCGCGCAGCATGCCATAGTCCTCATTGAGGACCGGGTAGAAGCCCGCGAACACCATGGGCTTGGCCGGCTTGTAGCCAGGCAGCGGCGTCTCTGCCGGCCTGGCGGACAGCGTGATGGTGTCGCCTACCGAACAATCGTGGGCGTTCTTGAGGCCCGTCGCCACGTAGCCCACCTCGCCCGGGCCGAGCTCATCGACCGCCACCATCTTGGGGCGGAAAAATCCTACTTCGACCGGCTCTATCTCGATGCTGTGGGCCATCATTCTCAAGGGCGCCCCGGCCCGCAGGACGCCATCCACCACCCGCACGTAGGCGATCACGCCTTTGTAGGGGTCGTAGTGTGAATCGAAGATCAGGGCGCGGGTCGGACGCTCCAGCTCCGCTCGGGGCGGCGGAATTCGCATCACGATGGCCTCGAGGATCTCCTGTGTGCCAATGCCTTGCTTGGCCGAGGCGCGGATGATCTCGTTGGCCGGGATGCCGAACAAGCTGTCGATCTCCTGCGCCACTTCTTCCGGGCGGGCCGACGCCAGGTCGATCTTGTTGACCACCGCCACGATGGTGAGGTCGTGATCGAGCGCCATGTACAGGTTGGCCAGCGTCTGTGCCTCGACGCCTTGTGTGGCGTCCACTACCAGAATCGCGCCCTCGCACGCATTCAGCGCGCGTGAGACTTCGTAGGCGAAATCCACGTGTCCTGGGGTGTCGATCAGGTTCAACTCGTATTCGTCACCGTCGCGGGCATGGTACATCATGCGCACGGCCTTGGCCTTGATGGTGATGCCCCTTTCTCGCTCCAGATCCATCTGGTCGAGTACCTGGTCGGACATCTCGCGCGGAGTGAGTGTGCCGGTGGATTCCAGGAGGCGGTCACTCAGCGTGCTCTTGCCGTGGTCGATGTGCGCAATGATGCAGAAATTGCGGATGTGCTTTGGATCCATCATGAAATCGTCTCGGGCAGTGAAATCGATGCGCTAGCAGTATACACGGATTTCCGAAAATGGGGAAGAGGCTCCGCCGGGGCGAGGATCAGGACCTAGGTCTGAAGTGGGTCAGTGCATCCGCGGGTGACGCAGGCGGCTGCGACAGGCGCTGGTACAGGTAGCTGGCCAGGTCGCGAACCACGGCGGTTAGGGGTACGCTCAATATCACTCCCACCACGCCGCCGAGTTCGCTCCCGATCACGAGCGCGAGCATCACCAGGGCTGGGTGGAGACGGACGGTCATGCCCTGAATCTGTGGCACCAGGAAGATGTTCTCCAACTGCTGCACGGCCAGCGCCAGCACCACCACCCACAGCACCTGGGTGGGCGACGTGGCGAGCGCGACGAGCACGGCAGGGATGGCGCCCAGCACCGGTCCCAGGACCGGGACAATCTCGAACACGCCGCAAACGACCCCCAGCAGCAGTGCGAAATCAATGCCCAGAAACAGGAGGCCCACCGTGAACATGAGGCCCACGCTCAGACAAAGCAAGAACTGCCCGCGCAAGTACGCGCCCAGCACCGAGTCCATTAGCGCGAGAGTGTTGCGCACGTCGTCGCGGTAGGTTGGCGGAAGGAGCCGATCAAAGGCCGCGCCGATTTCCGGCTGGTCTCGCAGGATGTAGAACATCCAGAGCGGCACGACCACGAGGCCCAGAACGAAACTCAAGGTGCGAAAAGCAGCCTCCACAGTCTTGAACGTGCCCTGCTGCAACAGCGTCAGCAGCGAGGAGATCCAGCCCGCGATCAGGCGCTGCAAGGCCGCACGAACGTCGGTCGGCATGGCCTGGTTGTACCAGTTGACCCACCCCCGTATGATCTCTGGAGCGGCGGCATACAGCTTGCCCGCCAGCTCGGGCAAGCGCTGTGCCAGGACGCTCACCTGCGCTCCAATGGGCGGAATCATGAGAGCCAGCGAACCAGCCAGCAGCGCAGCCAGCAGCAAGTAGACCGCAAGCACGACCAGGCCGCGCCACGAGCGCCGCCCCCGCACTTGCGTTGGCAGCCGCGCTGAGACCCAGTCGACCAGGGGTGCCACCAGGTAGGCAAGCGCCGAGCCCAGCACAAACGGCAGCAGTGCCCGGCGGGCCAGATAGAGTAGCACCAGCAGCAAGAGGGCAAGTGCGCCGCTCAGGAGGACGCGGACATTCTGTGCTCTGGGTTGGCCCGGCATGTCTCACCCGCCAGCCTGGCCCTGGTCGGCCGGTCGCGCGTGGGGTGGATGGTTATTGAAGCGCGCGATGGCCTCTTGGGGTGAGAGAGGCGCCTCAGAGACACGCAGCAGAAGATAGCGCGCCATATTGAGAGCCGCGGCCGTGAGGGGCACGCTCAGCAGGACGCCCCACACGCCGCCCACCTCGCTGCCCACCACGATGGCGAGCATCACCAGTGCCGGGTGCAGGCCCACCGTGCCACGCGCCACCTGCGGCACCAGCACATAGTCGATGAACTGCTGAGCGGCTACGATGAACAGAACCACCCACAGAAGTTGGGAAGGCGCACTGGCCAGGGTCACCAGAAAGATGGGAATAGCGCCCAGGACAGGGCCTAGCAGCGGGATGATCTCCATCAGGCCCATGAGGGTGCCCAGAACCAGCGCAAAGTCCACCCCCAGCAGCAACAGGGCGATTGTGGTCATGGTGGCCATGCTGAGGCCCAGGATCAGGCGCCCGCGAAGGTACGCGCTCAGGGCCTGATCTACCAGCGCGACGATGTTGGCTACGTCCTCACGGTAGGCGGGCGGGATGTAGCGGTAGAACCAGATGCGCATCTCGGGCTGATCGCGCAGAACGTAGAACATCCACAGCGGCACGACCACCAGGCCCAGGACGAAGCTGAGGGTGCTGAAGACGATGCTGACTGTCTTGAACACGCCGGTCTGAATGGCAGTGACCAGCGTCTGCACTACGCTCTCGATGCCGCGCTGTAGCGCTGCCTGGATGTTGTCTGGCACGGCCTGATAGCGGTCGAGCCACTCCTGGACAAAGCTGGGGATTGCGTCGTACACCTTTTTGGCCAGACTGGGCAAGCGCTGCGCCATGAATTGCACCTGGTCCGCAATCGGGGGGATCACAAACGCCAACACGCCCACGATCAAGGCGAGCACCAGAGCGTAGACTGCCAGGACAGTCAGCCCGCGTAAGGGGCCCTTCCGGCGATACTGCACCGGCAGCAACGAGTTCAAGAAGTTGGTGAGGGGCAGCAGAATGTACGCCAGCGTGGATCCCAGCGCAAAGGGCAAAAGCGCTCTGCGCGCCACGTACAGCAGCGCGATTACCAGTAGCCCAAACGCTGCCGCGAACAGGTGTCGTGGACGTTGTGATCTCAGCCACTTGAGCATTGTCAGTCCGTCCTCCTCACCAACTGCACGTCGCTAGGCCACGGCATCTTGGTCTCGATCCGACTCCTCGGGACTCGACTGCGACGAGGCGGACGCGGATGCGCCACTCAGCATGGGCTTCCACACCAATTGCATCCAGAGCCGCAGCAGGTCACGGCCGACGCGGAAGATGCGCCCAAAATTGAAGAACTGTGACTTGCCGTAGGCGCGATGGAAATGGTGTACGGGCACCTCGGCAATTACAAAGCCCGCTTCCTGGATCTTCTTCATCATTTCGACGCAGATCACGCCGCTGTCGGATTCCAGGTGCACTTGGTCAAAGATGCTGCGCCGCATGAGACGAAAGTCGCAGTCCACGTCGCGCAGCTTGAGCCCGAAGCTCAGTTTGGCAGTCCAGTGGTAGATGCGCCCGATCACGATGCGATACCACGGGTCCGAGCGGCTGATCTTGAAGCCATTGACCATGTCTACGCCGTCGACCAGGGCAGGGGAAAGCAGCTTGAGTTCACGCACATCGTACTGGGCATCGCCGTCGGTGTAGAAGATCAGGTCCTTGGTGGCACTGGAAAAGCCAGTGCGCAGCGCCCCGCCATAGCCCCTGTTGTGCTCGTGGTGGATGATGCGCACGCACGGATAGGTGTGGGCCAGCTCGTTCAGGATTTCGGGTGTGTAGTCCGAACTGCCATCGTTGACCACGATCACTTCATAGTCATCAGTTAGCTCGCGCAGTGTTAGCAGGGCTGAGAGCACCATGCTGGCAATCGTGCCGCCGTCGTTGTAGGCGGGGAAGAACACGGAAATGCTCTGGGTCATCGAGTCTCCTATGCGTGCCAGTCTAGGATGTGAGCGGCGACCTGGCGCACCTTGGCGTCGGTCAGCTCCGGGTAGATGGGCAAGGACAACACCTGCCCGGCGCAGCGCTCTGCGATGGGGAACGAGCCCGGGCCAAAGCCCAGCCCACGATAGGCGCCCTGCAGGTGAATGGGAAGCGGGTAGTGAATGGCCGTCTCGACACCGCAGTCGGCCAGGTGCTTTTGCAGGGCGTCACGCTGCGCGCAGCGGATCACGTACAGATGGTACGCGTGCTCGACTTGTGGGAGCTCCAGCGGTGTCTCAACGCTGGCATCACCAAGTTGCGCCGTGTAGAGCGCGGCGATGTGCCGCCGCTGCTGATTCCACGTGTCGAGGTAGGGCAGCTTGACGCGCAGGATGGCGGCCTGCAGCTCGTCCAGACGGCTGTTCAGCCCCAACAACTGGTGGTCGTAGCGCGTCTTCTGGCCACCGTTGCGCAACATACGCACTCGCTCGGCTAGTAAGGGATCGTTCGTGACCACCATGCCGCCGTCGCCATACGCCCCCAGATTCTTGCTGGGGTAGAAGCTAAAGCACCCCAGATCGCCCAGCGTGCCCACACGACGGCCCTGATACCTGGCACCGTGTGCCTGCGCGGCGTCCTCGATCACACGCAGGCCACGCTCGCGCGCGATGGCCAGAATGGGGTCCATGTCGGCCGGCTGGCCGTAGAGGTGGACCGGGATGATGGCCCTGGTGCGTGGGCCGATGGCCTCTGCAAGCCGGCGGGCATCCAGGTTGTAGGTCCTGGGGTCGATGTCCACAAAGCGCGGGAGCGCCCCGGTGGCCGAGATGGCCAGGGCGGTGAAGGTGGCGCTGTTGGGCGCGGTGATTACTTCGTCGCCGGGGCCGATGCCACAGGACATGAGCGCCAATTGCAGTGCATCGGTGCCGTTGCCCACGCCGACGGCGAACTGCGCGCCGCAGTAGGCCGCGAACTCTTGCTCGAACGCGGCTACGTTCTGGCCCAGGATGAACCAGCCGCCATCCAGCACGGCCTGGACGGCCCGATCCACCTCGACCTTGATCGAACCATATTGCAGCTTGAGGTCACCACATGGAATCACAGTGCGCACGCCTCCCGGCAGTGTCCGTCCCATTATACAGGAGAGTGCGGAAAAGAACCGAACTGGCCCCGAGGGACAGTGTACCCAACCAAGATGAAGCCGAGATGGAGTCACACGGTCGCAGGCATGACACTTCTTTCATTTTTCTGCGGGTGCGATCTGGTCCAGACAGGCAGCGATGAGCGCGTCGAGCGCGGGCGGTGCTGCCCCGTCTCCGCGGGGCGGTGCGGCGCCAGAGCCGCGCGTCCAATGGGCCAGGAACTCGCGGTTGCCGGCGGGCCCGCGCAGAGGCGAGAGGATCAGCCCCTGCACGGGTAGGCCATGCTCAAGGGCCCAGCACAGCACGTCGTGCAGCACAGCACGGTGCACTAGGGTATCCTTGACCACACCGCCCTTGCCCACCTGGGCCCGGCCCGCCTCAAACTGAGGCTTGATCAACGCCACGATCTGGCCCTCGGGAGTGAGCAGGGGGATCACGGCAGGTAGCACCAACTTGAGCGAGATAAACGAGGCATCGATGGTGGCCAAATCCACAGGTTCGGGGAGTGCGTGCAGGTAGCGCACGTTGACGCGCTCCAACACCACCACGCGTGGGTCCTGGCGCAGCTTCCAGGCTAGTTGGCCATAGCCCACGTCGATGGCGTAGACGCGCCGGGCCCCACGTTGCAGCAGGCAGTCAGTGAAGCCACCAGTGGACGCGCCGATGTCGGCCACGACGCGGCCCTGTATCTCGATGGGAAACGCTTGCAGGGCCGCCTGCAGCTTCAAGCCGCCACGGCTGACGTACGGCAGCCCCTCTGCCACCTCGAGCGTGGCCGTGGTCGGCACGCATGTGCCGGGCTTGTCCACCACCTGGCCGTCGACCAGCACCTGCGCGGCCATGATCAGGCGGCGAGCTCGTTCGCGGCTCTCGGCCAGCCCCCGCTTGTGCAGCAGCACGTCCAATCGCTCCTTGTCCACAGGGCAAGGATAGGCACAGTCTGGAGATAAGTCAAGTTGACTTGCTCTGTCAAATCGGCTATCATACACGAGATTCCGCCGTGGAGGACACTGCAAGACATGCTCATTCCATTGATCAAGACCATGCGGCCCAAGCAATGGGCCAAGAACGTTTTCGTGCTAACGGCGTTGGTGTTTGACGCCAAGTTGTTCATCCCGCACTATTTCACCCGGGCGTTCCTTGCGTTCGGGTTGTTCTGTGCGATCAGCAGCGCCGTCTACTTGGTCAACGATCTGGCAGACATTGAGAAGGACCGCCAGCATCCGGCCAAGCGCAATCGCCCGCTGCCTTCTGGGCAATTGAAGCCGGCTGCGGCGCAGATCGCGGCAGCGGTCCTCATCGTCATCTCCCTTCCACTGGCCTTCTACCTGGACCGCATCTTCGGCCTGGTTGCTGCGGGCTACCTGTTGATGATGCTGCTGTATTCGTTCTGGTTGAAGCAAGTCGTCCTGGTGGACGTCTTTGTCGTGGCGTCTGGCTTTGTCCTGCGCGTGGCGGCCGGCGTGGCTGTCGTGCGAGTCGAGCGCTTTTCGCCCTGGCTGTACCTGTGCATGATCCTCCTCGCCCTGTTCATCGCCATCAGCAAGCGACGGCATGAGCTGGTGCTGCTGAACGACCACGCCAACGAGCATCGCAGCATCCTCAGCGAGTATAGCTTGCCCTTGCTGGACGACATGATCCGGCTGGTAACGGCCTGCACGGCCATGGCCTACTCTCTGTACACCTTCTCTGCGCCCAATCTGCCCGCGGACCACACCATGATGCTGACTATCCCCTTTGTGCTGTACGGGTTGTTCCGCTACATGTACCTGATCCACATCAAGGGCGAGGGCGGTGCGCCGGAGGACGTGCTCTTCGCGGACAAACCGCTCTTGCTGGACATTATGCTGTGGGGATTGACGATCATCCTGGTCATGTACGTGGTCAGATAGCGGCGCAATGAACGCACCTGTGACAGGCTGAAGGGATAGATTCGGCTATGGCGAAGCCCCTGGTTGCCATTGTGGGCCGTCAGAACGTGGGCAAGTCCACGTTGTTCAACCGCATCATTGGCCAGCGCCTGGCCATCGTCGAGGACCTGCCTGGCACGACGCGTGACCGCCTCTACGCAGACGCCGAATGGCAAGGCCGCGTTTTTGCGCTGGTTGACACGGGCGGGCTGGTGCTGGGTTCCGACGATGACCTGCTGGGGCGCGTGCTGGTGCAGGCGCAAGAGGCCATCGCCGAGGCGGACGTCATCGTCCTTGTCACGGACGTGTTCAATGGCCTCACGGCAGAAGACCGGGACATTGTGGACGTGCTGCGCCGCACGCACAAGCCCATCATCCTGGCAGCAAACAAGGCCGAGACGGCCGGACGGCGTCTGGACGTGGCCGATTTCTACGCGCTGGGGCTGGGCGAAGTCTACACCACCTCGGCCCTGCACGGCACGGGCGTGGCCGAGTTGCTGGATGCTGTGGTAGCGGCTCTGCCTGAGGCCAAGGGCCTAGAAGAGGCCGAGGAGCCGGGTACCGTCCGGATAGCTATCGTAGGGCGCACCAACGTCGGCAAGTCGAGCCTACTCAATGCGTTGCTGCGTGAAGAGCGCATGATCGTCAGTGAGACGGCGGGCACGACGCGGGATGCAATCGACACCACGCTGCAATGGCACGGCCAGAAGGTCACGCTGATCGACACGGCTGGCATCCGCAAGCGCGGCAGCGTGGAGCCCGGCGTGGAAAAGTACAGTGTGATGCGCGCGCTCAAGGCCATGGACCGCGCCGACGTGACCCTGCTGCTGATCGACGCCACGCAGGGCGTGACGGCCCAGGACGCCCATGTGGCGGGCTACATTCTGGAGGCCAACAAGAGCGTTGTGGTGGTCGTCAACAAGTGGGACCTGGTGCCCAAGGACAGCGCCACGATGGGCGTCTACAAGGCGCATATCGGGGAGCAGCTCAAGTTCATCCCCTACGCTCCGGTGCTGTTTGTGTCGGCCCTCACGCGCCAACGCATCGACCAGGTGCTCGAGACTGCCGTGCGCGTGCGCCAACAGCGCCTCCAGCGCATCTCCACTGGCGACCTCAACGACCTTGTGCAAGAGTCGGTGGCTCGCCACAACCCCCCCTCCAAGGCGGGCAAACGATTAAAGTTCTACTATGCCACCCAGCCCAGGGTGGACCCACCCACGCTCGTCTTTTTCGTGAACGACACGCGGCTGGTGCACTTTTCCTACCAGAGGTTTCTCGAGAACCGCATCCGCGAGCGCTGGGGTTTTGAGGGTACACCACTGTTGATGCGTTTTCAGGGGCGCGAGAAGGCCAAACGCTAGCGCCCGGGACGGAGGCCGGTTGCCTTGTCTAGCCGCCAAGACTAGGCGCGAGAGGGTGTTCCGCTACGTGCTGCTGGGGCTGCTGGCCTTGTGTGTCGCTGGTTCTGGCGCGAGGCTCCCCCGGGCCCTGGCTCCTGACGTGCCAGGCCGCCTGGAAGAGACGGGCGGTCTGCGCACCCTCTATCTGCGCGGCAGTCCCTATGAGATGGGCCTGCAACAGGGCTGCCTGCTGCGTGAACCTCTGCGCGCCCTCGCCGTGGACTACCTCCACGGGCATTGGATTATCGAGCGTGGTGTGCCTCATCTCGACCTGCTGTCTATCGCGCGGCGGCTCGATCGCCAGATGCCAGAGGCATGGCGGCGCGAGGTGCAGGGCATCGCGGATGGGGCGAGCCTCTCCTATGCAGACGTGTTGCTGCTCAACGCGGCGCTGGACCTTCCGTCGCTGCTGCCCGGCACCACGCGTCCACCCTGGTCTGGCGCGCCGAGCAGCAGCTTTGCCGCCTGGGGACGCGGCACGTCCGGTGGCGAACTGCTCGTGGGGCACAGTCTGGCCTGTGACGACGCAGAGCTGCTGCGTCGCTGCTGGATGGTCGTGGTGCGCCGCCCCTTGAACGGGCGTGCAACAGTCTCACTGGGCTTGATGGGTACCCTGGGAGCCTGGGCCGGCATGAGCGAGGACCGCCTCGTCGCGTGCTACTCGCCGTCGCCGTGCGTGGACGTGGCGGTCAGCGGGCAACCTGCTTCGTTTCTGCTGCGCCAAGTCCTGGAGGGCGCAGGAGATCTGTCAGAGGCCATCAATCTTGTGCTGTCTTCCCCGCGCCTGTCCGGCGGCAACTGGATCCTGGGCGATGGCAAGGCACCGGATGCGTTGGTGATCGAGCTGTCTGCCCACCGCCACGCACTCTACGAGACTGACGCGGCGGGTGGCGTGCTGGCGCGCACGGATCACTGGCTCGATCCCGACCTGGCGTTGATACAGCAGGGTGTGCTCTCGGATGCCGGGCGCGAAGCCAGCGCGGCAAGACTGGCTCGCTTGCAGACCCTGCTTCAGTTCAACAGCGGGTGGATTGGCACGCAAAAGGCGCTGGCCTTTCTGGAGGACGTTCAGGCCGCGTCAGGTGATGGGGCCGCATCGACTCCACGCTTCGTGCACAGCGTGCTCTTCTGTCCCAGCCGCCTGACGGTGTGGCTGGCAAATGCGGATGTTCAGACAGTGCGCAATCCCTACGTGAGCCTGGACCTCAGCACGGTGCTGCTCGCCAGGCGCTAGGCTGCCTCGTACACCGGCTGTGGCCGTAGACTGGCCAAGCGCTGGCTCAGCATCTTGCGCGCGTGGAACAGGCGCGACTTGACCGTTCCGACCGGACAGTCCAGGATGTAGGCGATTTCCTCCAACGAAAACCCCTGCAGGTAGTGCAGCACGATCACCGCGCGGTGGTTGAGGCTCAACGCAGCGATCCCCTTCTGGATGACCGCTTGCACTTCATTGCGGCAGGTGTTTTCCTCGGGAGAGGGGGCCGAGAACGGGAAAAGGTGGTTGCTCAGGCTCTCGAGGGGCACCGTCAACTGGGCCAGATAATTGCGGCGTAGACGACTGTAGCAGAGGTTGACGACGACGCGGTGCAACCAGGGACTGATCGACGGCTCGCCGTTCAGGCTGTGCAGGTGCTTGTATGCGCGAAGGAAACAATCCTGGAGCACTTCTTCTGCCACCTGAGAGTTCCCCAGGATGGCGAGGGCAGTGCGGTACACCTGGCGCTGGTACTTGTTGTACAGGACCTCAAAGGCAAGCATTTCACCAGCCTGGGCTTTGGCAAGGATTTCCGTGTCGCTTGACTGGATGTCCACAGAGGGCCCCTTCAGATGCAATGGTCCGGAGACTGCAAACCGCTGTCTCCAAGAAAAGCAAGCTGTCAAGAAGGAGCGATTCCCTCTTGACAGCCTAATCAGTCTGGCCTCTACCCTGCCGCTCTGCGCCCGGGTAGAGGCTTGGAGGAGGATCAGAGAGTCCGGTCTCTGTTCGCCCACATCATACCACGAAGCCCATGATACGGAAAGGAGAATTGAGGGGCAAGTCAGGGACATTCCGCCAAGAACGTGACAGAGCAAGGTATCGAGCAGGTGTGTCGGATGCTGCCAGGGGAGGCGATTCGGGGCCTCTGTCGGCAGAAATTCACATAGAGCAACCTTGGGTATGCCCATTCGCTACCAAAATGTAACTCGCGTATGCTACAATGTTGCTGGCGGGTTCCCGATGATGGCTACAGGAGGCGAAGGGAGTGATAGGTGAATCCATGGCGAGGGTGGTGGAGCCTGCTGTCCTCGTAGGCAGCACGAACCTGGCGTTGGAAATCATCTCGTCTTTTGAGAGCCTTGCCAAATCGGGCATACTAGGTGCAAGCGTGGGAGACGTCAGCCTGCGTGTGCCCGGCGCAGATAGCATGCTCATCACCCCATCGACACCCTTTGTCGAGCACGTGGACGAGAGCGACTTGGTCGAAGTTGGAATGAACGGCCGCCTCTTGCACAAGCGGGGCCGCCCCACCTTCTTGATGCAGATGCACTTGGCCATCTACAAACAACGGCCCGACGTCCACGCGATTGTGCACTGCCATGCACCAGTCGCCACAGTGCTAGGCATCTGTGAGCTGCCCATTCCCCCCGTGACGTTTGACGCCGTGCCGTTTGTCGACCTGCCGCGGGTGCCGGCTGCTTTGGTGCAGGATGGTCAGTGGGCACAGGAGGTTGGCGCGCACCTGGCGGGCGGAGCGCCGGCAGCCCTGCTGCTCAGCAATGGCATCGTGGCAGTGGGGGAGGATGCACGGCAGGCAGTCCGTCGCACACTGGCCCTGGAGGAGACTGCGCGCATTCTGGTCGTTTGCTACCTGCTGCAGCAGGTCCCTGTCGCCTTGCCCAGTCAGGCGGTGGAGATTCTGAGGGACTCGCTATTCTGACTACCAACTGTCCGAGGATTAGGAGAAGAGGCGGGAGCAACGGGTTGATCCGCCTCTTCTTCTTTGCTTCATGCACAGAAGGTCTGCGCAGGCAACACGTCCCGGGCCGCTGGTAGGACGACCGCGCCGGCCATTCAGGGGCGCGACGACGTGTCGCACCAGGCAGCAGGGCCGGGTCTAGTCCTCGACGAAATCCACGCGCTGGAAACAGCCACCCATCGTCACCACCTCCAGGTCACGCGGCGCAAACGGCACGGAACGCCCGTCGACGATCAGCTCCACGAACCGGATCTTCTGCCCTGGGTCCAACGTCCACTCGTACCAGCCCTCTGCATTGGCGGTGGCAGGGTTGGCATCAGATTTCCAGTCATAGTCGTTGATCCGAATGCGGACTTGAGCCCCAGGCATGACCCCGCCGCGTTTGTCAAAGACCTGGCCTTTGACCGAACCCAGCGCGAATCCGTGTGGGATGCACTGCTTGTAGACGAGCTGGAAGGTGCGCGGCACCGCGGTTGGAAGGGGCGTGGCCGTAGCCAAGCGGGTTGGAGCGGGCGTTGGGTAGGCAGTTGGTGAGGCCGTCGGTTGCGGACTGGGCGTGGCCGTGGCGGGCAGGGCTACCTGGGTCGGCATCTCAGTGGGGGCCGCGGCTACGCGCGTGGGAGGCGGGGTCGAGCCCTGCCAGGCGCGACCCAGTCGGTCGCGCAGCAGGTATCCGCCCACACACGCGGCGATCAGGGCCAGCAGTACCCCGCCCAGAGTCAGCGCCAGGAGCCAACTGCTGGCCCCGTGTCGGGACCGGCCGTCCACTTGCAGGGCGCGGCCGCAGCTCTTGCAGAAATCGCTCTCGTCCGGGTTCCAGGTGCCACAACTGGCGCAGTACATGGGCGCATCCCTCCTCCGGCTTAGGTTGGGCAACGGTTGGCTGCTTCCACATCCAATGACGCCGGCGAGCGGCTCTGTGTTCCCTGTGGCTGCCTCTCGCGCAGGGAGGGAGTCGAAAAACCCTCCCGAATGGTGGCGCCGCATACCTGGCGGCGCCTGCCAGGACACCTTGTGCTAAGGCCATTCTACCACCTCGCGGGACGGTTTGACAGCCGGGCCGCGGTGCGTATGATAGGGATAAGGTGTGCAAAGCCAGGTGGGAGGCCAGCTATGGCGTATGAGGTTCCGCTAGAGAAGCTGCGCAAAGTGTGCCGAGAGCAGGATCTGGGTTTTGAGGCCACGGATCAGGTGCAACCGTTGGTCGGCATCCTGGGTCAGGAGCGGGCCTTGCGCGCGCTGCGCTTTGGCCTTGCCACGCGGCGCGAAGGCTTTCACATCTACGTCGCCGGGCCGCCTGGCACCGGTCGCACCACGGCTGTGATGGCCTTCCTGGAACAGGTGGCAAAGGACAAGCCCGTGCCGCCCGACTGGTGCTACGTCAACAACTTTCGCGACCCCTACTACCCACGTGCCATCCGCCTGCCTGCCGGCCGGGCCCGCCAGTTCCGTGCGGACATGGAAGCGCTCTTGGCCGAGGTCCGCGAGCGCATGCCGCGTCTGTTCGAAGATGAGCGCTACAGCCAGCGGCGCGATTCGGCCAGCGAGGCGTTTCAGCAGCAGCGGCAGACCATCCTGGCGCGCCTGGGACAGGCGGCGCAGCAAGCTGGCTTTCTGATGGAGACCTCGCCGACCGGCCTGGAACTGGTGCCGCTGAAGGATGGCCGGCCCATGCGCGAGGAAGAGTTCACGGCCCTGGCGGAGGGCCAGCGCAACGAGATCGCGGCGCGCCGCGCCCGCATCGAAGCCGAGGTCAACGCCTCCATGAAGCAGGTGCGTCGGGCCGAGAAGATGATGCAGGAACGATTGCAGGAGGTGGACCGCGACATCGCGTTGGTGGCCGTGCGGCCCGCGATTGAGGAGCTCAAGGAGAAGTATGCCGCCAGCGCCGACGTGCTGACCTACCTGAGCGATGTGCAGGCCGACATCTTGGCGAACCTGGCCGCGTTCCAGACCACGGACCAGCCGGCAGCGTCCGCTGAGGAGGGAGAACGGTCACTGGAATATGATTCCCGCCGCTGTGCCGTCAACGTCATGGTGGACAATGGGGGGTTGCAGGGCTTGCCGGTGGTGACCGAATTGAACCCCACCTTTGAGAGCCTGTTTGGGCGCATCGAGCGCGAGGCTGAGTATGGCACGCTGGTCACCGATTTCACTATGTTGAAAAGCGGAGCGCTGCAGCGCGCCAACGGCGGCTATCTTGTTGTGCCAGCCGAGTCTCTGTTGAACGCCTCGCCTACCTGGAATGCCTTGAAGCGCGCCCTGCGCAGCAGGACAGTGGGAATCGAGGACGCCACAGAGCGTACGGGCGGGGTGCCGGTCAAGAGCGTGCGGCCAGAGCCCATACCACTGGACGTCAAGGTGATTCTGATTGGCAGTGTTGATTCCTACTTCTGGCTCTACGATGAAGACCCGGACTTTTCCGAGCTGTTCAAGGTCAAAGCCGATTTCGACGTGCGCATGGAGCGCAGCCCGGAGAACGTCCGCGCTTTCATCGGCTTCTTGCGGGGCCTGTGCGACCGCGAGAAATTGCGCCACCTGCGCAGCGAGGCGGCCGCCAGGGTCGTCGAGTATGCCTCGCGCCTGGCCGAGGACCAGGACAAGCTGACTACGCACCTGGCGCAGGTCGCCGACGTGCTGCGCGAGGCCGATTTCTACGCCGCGCAGGAGAACGCGCCACATATCACGGCCGCGCACATCCAGACGGCCATCGACGAACGCGTGCACCGCTCAGACCTCTGGCAACAGGACCTGAGCGACGAAATCCTGACCGGCACGCTGCTAATCCAGACCAGCGACGAGGCGGTGGGGCAGGTCAACGGCCTCACGGTGCGGAGCCTGGGTGACTATCAATTCGGTTTCCCAACGCGCATCACGGCCAGCATTGGCATGGGCCGCGATGGCGTACTGG
>Ga0315279_10005371_pt1 | contig 16670 bp, 19 predicted proteins | sample YL17G06_20_MG_FD_203694 | JGI IMG/M metagenome (GOLD analysis project Ga0315279, IMG submission 203694) | Sediment microbial communities from Yellowstone Lake, YNP, Wyoming, USA - YL17G06_20 | ecosystem: Environmental > Aquatic > Freshwater > Lake > Sediment | place: USA: Wyoming | collected...
TTGCGACGACCGCTCTCCGGTGCGGCGAATGGGTCGAAGACATGCAGAACTACGCCATGAAACGCGACGCGATCCGAAGGGCACTCATGAACAAGGAAGAGGAAGACGCCTGCTACCGGGCCGCCATCCATCTTGCCGGGGCGAAAGCGTTATGCTTGCCTCTCCAGGAGAATGAAGGCCCGTAATTGCGGCACCATCTGTTATGTGTAGCCAAATATGCCGTGGGAATATCCGCGGTCGGGTAGCCCCGGGCGATTGCTCGCCCGGGGCCCCCACAGATCAGGACGTGCGGAACCGCCGCATCCGGCTCCTCGGATCATCGCTTCGCTGCGTAACGCAGCACGGAGTGGACGAGCACCGGCTGAGGCAGCGGATGCCGCTCCAGCAGCCGATGGAACTTGGGCCAGCTTATGTACGCTTTCTGCGAACGCCGGCTGAGCCATTTCCGCCAACTCCGCTGGACGCTTTGGTAGAAGCGCAACAGGGCTGCGTAGTTACTGGTGACCGTGGTACGCATAGTGACCCTTGAGCTTCTGGTCCAGCACCGCGTGCTGAACGGCTATCTTCTGGTGCCTGTGAATCCGGCACCATTGGTTGATGGCTCGCAGGCCGCGGCTGAACCGGTCGCGGGCGGTCTTCCACCGGACCACCCAGTTGCCACGCATAGACCGGCCCCAATAATGGGTAAAGCCGAGCAGGTCGAAGGTGCCCTGCCATCTCCGGGGGTATGAGCCCAACATGCTCGTTTTCCCGAAGTCCCTGCCTTTTCATAAGTTACAGAAATGACTTCCTGTTAGGTCCAACTCTTCTCTTCACCAGGATAACCAGGATGACCAGGATGCGCAACAAAATAGTTGCACTTTAGTTGCACCTCCCCGGGTTCGGCCCAGTGGATTTCCGGTGGACTGGCTTGTCGACAGGCCCTTCAGTGGCACCTGTTGGGCCCGACTGAGTCGTTCAGCTGCCAAAGAAGAGCCGGGGCGAGTTGCGGGCTTGTCAGACGGGGGCAGAAGACAGGATTTGCTTGGCTTTCCAGTGGGGCTACATATTTCATCCGAGGCGTAATGCGGACCCTTCGGCAGCCTGCTTCTGGGTACCGGGGCTGCCTTTCCAGCCCGGGGCCGGTTCTTCCTGCTGGCAAGGGTCGGCAGGGGCAAGACTCGATGACTCCAAGGCATTGGGGCATTCTACCGTCCGGCCCCTTTGAGGAGAAGTTGATTTAAGGGAAACTGCCGGACTCGGGCGCCGGGCTGGTCGCGACGTGTTCCCTGTCCTGGCGGCTGCAATGATGCGGCAACCCCGCGGTCACCGGCACGTGGAGGTCGTCCAGCAAGCCGTGCTCCAGCATGATTCGCTGCACCGTCTGGCAGGGGTTTGCCTTATGCCTCCGGCGTTGGTTGTGGTTCATGGGCGGCGGCGATACACTGGTGCCCCATGAAGGTTCATCCGCTACCCATCTCAGTTTCCGACTTGCTTGATCGCCACATCGTGGAGTCCGAGCGGTTGGAGTTAAAGGCCGGGTGGAACCCCGCCGCCATCATGCGAAGCGTCTGCGCCTTCGCGAACGATTTCCAGAACCTCGGAGGCGGTTACATTCTCATCGGCACTGAAGCGAAGGACGGCCTGCCCGTCTTGCCGCCCAAGGGCGTGCCGCATGGCCAGATCGACAAGATTCAGAAGGAACTGCTTCAATACTGCCATCTGATCCAGCCCAATTACTTCCCGATCCTGTCCATCGAGAAGGTCAACGGGTCCGGTGCAGCACGATGTGGCGGCCTGTCGAGTTGAGAGGGCAAGGCATGGCTCAACAAGAAGCGGACCATCGTGTCGTCAGGCTTGCCCTGGCCATCTCACCGCAAGGCCGGTTGCACGTGGAGGAGACGGCCCAGGCCGATCTTGCCGCGCCGGGACTGCCGGAATCGACGGCCAGGCGCGTGCTCCATGCGTTTTCGGACGGCCCAGCGCGGGGGCTGCTGCATCTGGCGACCGTGGAACTCCAAACGCCCATGTCAGCCAGCCTCGGATACGCGCGCGACGTGGCAAAGGACTACCTGACGGCGCTGTGTCATGCCGCCGGGATGGACGGATCGACGGAATTGGCGCCCATTGCCCCGCCGCAAAGCGAAGAACTCGCATTTCGTGTGCTCCAAGGGCCGCCTATGAAGGGTCTGGAGTACCTTTCTGCCGAAGTCCTGCAAAGCTGGTGGCGGGAGTTGGATGAGTTTGTCCGCGGAGAGATTTGCGCCTTTCCCGGCGGGGCGCAGGCATACCTTCGCGAGAAGAACCCGCTCTGGCGCCTCGTTGGCAGGGTGACGTTCCACCTGGCTGAGAATAAGCGTGACGAGCAGTATCCGTTTGCCTTCATGGCCAGCTACTCCAGGGGCGAGATCTCACGGCTCGCCCTGCCGGATGCGATTTTCGGGATGGACACGACCGCATATATCAGGGACAGGAGGTCATGGCGTAATCCTTGCAGGATTTTCCTGTGACTTAAGATGCTTTAAGGTAATCTGTTACGACCATTCCTCCGGCGGCCCCGGAAATTTATTTGAACCAACTGCCAATTATGGTAGTATGTGAGCATAGACTCACGATAGGATGGAGCTATGGACGAACAGACCAAAAGACTCTACGAGATGAAGGCCCATATCATCCAGGCCGTCGGCCAGCCGATCCGTTTGGCGATCATCGACTTCCTCAAGGATGGCGAGCAGTGCGTCTGCGACATCGTCGAAGCCGTTGGCGCTGAACGATCCAACGTTTCGCGGCATTTATCTGTTCTGTTGGCCAATGACATCGTCGAATGCCGCAAGGACGGCTTGAAGATGATCTACTCGCTGCGGACGCCTTGCATCCTGAACTTCTTCTCTTGCGTGACGGATGTGCTGAAAACGCAGTTAGCGAAGAATAACCAGGTGCTTCAGGGACTGTAAGATAGCCCCTTTTTTTGGTCACAAACGTGAGTATGAAATCACATAAACACAATGCCGGGTCATCGCCAACGGGAGCGGTTATCTGGCCGATGCTCGGTTCGGTCATGAAGGCCCTGGCCAACCCGCTTCGGCTGCGGATTCTGGACGCGCTGACCGTGACCGAACACAGCGTTGGCGACCTGGCGAGCGGGCTTGGGATCGAGCGGTCCCTGGTCTCGCAGCACCTGAATGTGTTGCGGCATGCCGGTTTGGTGGAGAGTGAACGGGTTCGCCATAACGTAATCGCCCGGCCAACCCAGTCGGCCATGAATCTGGGCCGCTGCTGCGACAAACTGGCGGCATGCATCCACGCCAAGACGCCGTGTGAAATGAAAAAGGACTAAAACAGCATGGACTGGAAGACCGAGTGGAAAAAGCTGGCCTTGATCGCAGGCGTGTTCCTTGTGTTTTTCTGGCTGCCGGTGAACTGGGACCGGTTCAACTGGGGCATCATGGAAGCGCTGCACTTGAGCAAGTGGTACGCCAGGGAGCACGTGCTGCTTTGCCTGGTGCCGGCGTTCTTCATTGCAGGGGCCATCGGCGTCTTCGTCAGCCAGGCGTCGGTGATGAAATACCTGGGGGCCAAGGCCAACAAGGTGCTCGCTTACGGCGTGGCCAGCGTGTCAGGCTCGATCCTGGCCGTCTGCTCATGCACTGTGCTGCCGCTGTTCGCGGGCATCTGGCGGATGGGCGCTGGGCTGGGGCCCGCCACGGCATTCCTCTACTCCGGCCCGGCGATCAACGTGCTGGCCATCATTCTTACCGCCCGCATCCTCGGCATGGAACTGGGCATCGCGCGGGCCGTCGGGGCCATCAGCTTCAGCATCATAATCGGCCTGATCATGCACTTCATCTACCGCAAGGAAGAGTTGGTCAAGGCCAACGGCCAACTGGCCATGCCCGAGCCGGAAGTGACCCGGCCGCTGTGGCAGAACGCGATGTTCTTCGCCGTCATGATCGGCATTCTGGTCTTCGCCAATTGGGGGGCGCCCAACGATTTTGCCTTCAAGCTCGATGATGGCAGGCAGTTCGAGGCCGCCGTCGTAAAGGCCCCGGACAGTCCCGCCGCGGATGGAGCAGCCTACTCGCTTAAGGTCGTCGGAGCCCCGGACGACGCCAAGCCGATCGAGGTGCTCGCCGCGGCAATAGAGTCCAAGACGCCGGTTGCCGGTGCATGGACGACCATCTGGCAGAATAAGTGGCTCATAACGGCCGGGTTCGCGGTCGCGTTTTCGCTCATCCTGGTCTTCTGGTTCTCCATCAAGTGGTGGAAGGTGGTCGCTGCCGCCCTTCCCGCCGTGCTTCTTGCCCTGGTTCTTCCCATGCAGGGCCTGATGATCATGATCCCCTTCGCGGCGGCCGTCGTGGGGTTGTCGGCGATCACCAGCACCAACAAGGGCGAGGCGGGCGAGTGGTTCGCGGCCACGTGGACGTTCGCCAAGCAGATCCTGCCGCTGCTGTTCTTCGGCGTGCTGGTGGCGGGCTTCCTGCTGGGCCGGGTGGACCACGAGGGGTTCATTCCAAGCCAATACGTCAAGATGCTCGTCGGAGACAGCCCGGACACGATGCTCGCGATCACTGGCTGGGGCGGCGGCGGGTTCGAGAGCCTCGCCCGCGCAATCTGGCCGGTGTGGACGAATTTCTTCGCCAGCATCTTCGGGGCGTTCATGTATTTCGCCACGCTGACGGAGGTGCCGATCCTCCAGGGCCTGATCGGTTCTGGCATGGGCAAGGGCCCGGCGTTGGCGCTGCTGCTGGCGGGACCGGCTCTTTCGCTGCCGAGCATGCTGGTCATCCGAAGCATCATGGGCACCGGCAAGACGGTGGTGTTCGTATCGCTGGTGGTTGTAATGGCCACCATCAGCGGCATGGTCTTTGGAGCGCTCTTCTAAACCAATGAGAATCCCGATGAAGACATTCTGGCTGGTCGTCCTGGCGGTTCTGGCACCGGGTTGCGTGCTGACCGCCCCAACCGATCCATACGCGGGGATGTCGCGAGGCGGGCGGCCATTCCCCGGCGGGGTTTCACAACCTGCCACGACACAGCCGGCCCAAGGACCGTTGACCCTGCGCGAGGCCATTCGCCTGGCCCTGGCCAACAACCCGGAAGTCGCCGCCACGGCATATGATATGGATGCTGCGCAGGCCCAGCGCGACTTCGCGGCGGGACAGCGCCTGCCCAGTCTGCACGCCATCGGCGGCTACAGCCACTACCTGGACAGTCAGCGGCTGATCCAACCCGCAGAGAACAACCAGCCGGGCGCTTTCAGCCGGGACCTGTTTTCCGGCGACCTGGTAGTCACCATGCCCCTGTTCACCGGCGGGCGAATCACCAGCGAGATCAAGGCGGCCGAACTGCTCCAGAAGGCGGCGGAGCACCGCCTGGCCAGGACGCGGGAGGAGTTGGTCTTTAATGTATCCAGCGTCTTCTACGGCATCCTGGCCCAGCGGGAGGTGATCCAGTCGCTGGACTTCTCCAAGAAGGCACTCCAGGAACACCTCAAACGGGTCGGGGAACTCATCGCCGCCCATAAAGCCGCCAAGGTGGATCAGCTTCGCACGGAAGTACGCGTGGCCGACCTGGAGCAGCGGCTTGTGGGGCAGCGCAACGTGCTGGCCATCCAGCAGCGAGTCCTGACGAACCTGCTGGGGCTGATGAAGCCGGGTCAAGCCGTCGACGCCTCCGGAAAGCTGGAACTGGCCGAGGCGACGGTGCCGGCAGCGGATCAGGCGATCCAGAAGGCCCTGAGCGATCGGCCGGACTACCTTGCGGCCCGCTCCACCCTGGAAGCCCAGGCCAAGGCAGTGGACGTGGCTCGAGCGGGCCACTCGCCGACGGTCGCGCTTCAGGGCGCCTACGGCGGCCGCTGGGCGGCGGGCACGACAGATCAGCCTTCGGGAACCGACAGTGCCGACGATGTGGGCCGGGTCGGCGTCCTGGTGGATATCCCGATCTTTGAGGGCGGACGAATCGAAGCCCGCGTTCGTCAGGAGAAGGCTCGTCTGCTGGCCGCCCGGGAGCGGCTGCGTCGGCTGGAACTCCAGGTCCAACTCGATGTCGAGACCGCCGTGTTGAACACCGGATCGGCGGTGGAGCGGGTCAAGGCCACGGAAGCCGCCGTCGAGCAGGCCAAGGAGAGTCTGCGGATCGAGCGTGAGAAGTACGACTTGGGCAAAGGCGCGATCGTGGACGTTCTTGATGCCCAGTCGGCGCTGCTGGACTCGCAAACGAACTACTACCGGGCTCTGGCCGACTACAACGTCGCCCTGGCCCAGTTGAAACTGGCGACAGGAGCGCAGGAGTGATGGTGAAGAAGATCATTCGCATCGTCATCGTACTGGCCATGGTGGCGCTGATTATTGTCGGCGGCGTCCTGCTGGTTCGGCACAAGAAGCAGGCGCTGGCAGCGGCCCCCAAGTATGGCCTTCAGCCCACGCCTGTCCGTGTCGCGGCGGCCCATCAGGGGCTCCTGCTGGAATCCAGGGAATACCTGGCTATGGTGGAGCCAATCCGCGTGGCGAATATCTCGGCTCGCCTGACGGCAACGGTCGAGAAGGTCCTACACGACGAGAACGAGACGGTGACAGGCGGCCCATCTGGAGATGTGCTTGTCGTTCTGGACGGCAAACAGATCGAAGATAGCATCGCGGCGGCCAAGGCACAGGTCGAGCAGGCACAGGCCGATCTTGCCTCCAACCAGGCGACTGTGGAATCCCTCGATAAGACCAATGCCTATTGGCAGCGGGAATCGCAGCGTGACAAGGAACTTGCCGAGAAGGGCGCGATCCCTGGGGCCCAGGCGGAGGGCACCGCGGACAAGGCCAACGAGGCCAAGGGAAAGCTCGACGCCGCCCGCCAGAAATCCGCCGCCATCCAGCGCCAGATCGAGGCCCTGCAACGCAAGCAGGCTGAACTGGAGACGACGCTGGGCTACTGCACGATCCGCAGCCCGTTTGATGGGCTGGTCTCGCATCGCATTGTGGACCCCGGTGACATGGCGGCTCCGGGCAAGAGCCTGATGGTTGTCGAAGACCGCAGCAGGCTCAAGCTCAGTTTCGACGTTCCCCAGCAGGATCTTCCCACAATCCGTGAGAGCCTGCCCGTGGAGTACTTCGTGGCCGGCAAGAAGCGCACGGCAACGGTATCCCACATGTTCCCATCGCTTAGCGCCGCACGAATGCTTCGCGCCGAGGTGTACCTGGATGGCGCCAGCATGGAGGGGCTCTCCTCGGGCGCCTACGTACCCCTGCGCGTGATCCTGGGCAGCAGGAAGGATGTAACCCTGGTTCCGGCCGCCAGCGTGGTCGAAGCTCCTGACCGAAAGTCTCATGTCTTCGTCGTCACGGAGGGTCACTTGGAGGCCAGGCCAGTCAGTATTCTCGGCTCCAGCGGCGGCGACGTGGCCGTCGAAGGCGTTCGTGTGGGAGAGAAGGTCGTTCTGAGCACGTTCCTGGGTTGGGCGCAGCTTTCGTCCGGCCTCAAGGCGGAGGCCATGAAGTGAACCTCACCGGCTTCTCCATGAAGAATCCCTACACGGTCATCGCCCTGGTGCTGGTGGTGGTCGCGCTGGGCATTTTCGCCTTCTTCAAGACGCCCACGGACCTGTTCCCCAACACCGTGCCCCCTCAGGTAGTGGTCATTACGGTCCGGCCGGGCTCCGATGCCGGCGACATCGCTGACAAGATCACTCAGATCGTCGAAAAGGAACTGAACACCCTCAGCGGTCTGACGAAGGTCACCAGCACCAGCCGTGACGAGGTTTCCTCCGTCAATGTCGAGTTTGACTACAGCAAACCGGTGGGCGAGGCCGTCTTGGACGTGCAGAATGCCATCGGCCGAATCCGCGCCCAACTGCCCAAGGATATCCTGGAACCCCGTATCTACCGGATCACTGACGCGACGCGCCCGCTGCTGACCCTGGCCCTGTCTTCCAGGCCCGGCAGCACCAGGACGCTCTCTGAGATTCGCCTCCTGGCCGAGAACCAGATCGAGGACCAGATACTGATGCTGCCCGGCATTGCCGACGTAGACGTCTTTGGCGGTCATCAGCCAGAGGTGAAGGTGCGTGTGGATCGGGACCGCCTGGCCGCCAACGGGCTATCCATCGGCGAGGTGGTGGCGGCCCTGGCGAAGCAGAACGTCTCGGCCCCGGCCGGAACGATCTACTCGCGACAGAACGAATACCTGGTGAAGACGACGGGCGAGTTTGCCGACCTCCAGCAGATCCGCCAACTGCCGATCCGGCATTCTGACCAGGGCTGGCTGCGCGTGGCGGACGTGGCCGAGGTCTCTCTGGGCGAGGCGGAGCAGCGCAGCATCTACCACGGCAACGGCAAGCCGGGCATCGCCATCAACGTCCTGCGGCCGGACAACGGGCCGACCGTCAGCGCCATTGAGAGTTTCAAGGGCTTCCTGCCGAAGCTTCAGGCCCAATTCCCTGACATCCAGTTCGAGATCACCGACGACCAGCAGCCGATCATCGACCTGAACGTCGACGGCATGCGCAGCTCGTTGTGGCAGGCTGTGGTCCTGACGGTGCTGATCATCTTCGTCTTTCTGGCCGACATGCGGGCGGCCATCGTCGTCTCCGTGAGCATCCCGCTGGCGTTTCTGGCCAGCCTTGTGGTGCTGTGGTTCAGCCCGTACACGCTGAACATGGTGACGTTATCAGGCATGATCATCTCGGTGGGCATGGTGGTGGACGCCTCTATCGTCGTGTTGGAGAATATCTACCGCCACTACCGGGAGATGAAGCACCCCGACGCCGCCCTGGCGGCCCGGGAAGGCACCAGCGAGGTCGCGCTGGCCGTTACGGCAGGAATGCTCACGACCGTCATCGTGCTGATCCCCGTGATGTTCACCGGAGGCTACTCGCAGCAGACGATGCGCCCGCTGAACCTGATGATCTCGTCCACGCTGATCGCGTCCTTGCTGATCGCCCTGACCGTCGTGCCGCTGATGGCCTCGCGGCTGCTGGCCCGGCCGCACGAACATCGCAACTTCCTGGAACGCCTTTTCGGCAGGACGGACAAGGGCGTGGACTTATTGTCTAACCTCTATCTGGGCATTCTGCGAAAGGCGTTGCGATGGCGCATCGTGACGTTGATCCTCGCGGCCGCGTTCTTCGTCGTGACGATGAAGGTGGTCCAGCCCCTGATCGGTGGGGAGTTGATGCCAGCGATGGACACAGGGATCGTCAACCTGGAGTTTGATGCGCCAACCGACACGTCCCCAGCCGAGGTCGAAAAGACGCTCAGCCAGATTGAGGCAGTGGTCTACACCCAGCCGGGCGTGGAGATGGTCTCCGCCGTGGTCGGGTCCGAGCCGGGCCAGATCAGCTTCGGCGGAGGCGGGGCCACCGCCCAATCCGGAAAACTCACCATCCACCTGGTGGACCGCCAGCACCGGCCCGAGACAATCTGGCAAATCCAGGATAAGTGGCGGCGGGACCTGCGGCAGATCGCCGGAGTGCGAAGTGCCCGGATTACCGAGTACGGGGCGACACCTCTATCCACCACGCGGGCCCCTCTGGACGTGATCATCAGCGGGCCGGACTCCGAGGTCGTCAGCACGCTGGCGGATCAATGCATGCAGGCCCTGAAAGGCCTGCCTGGATTGGTGGACGTGCGTCGCGGATGGTATTTCGACAAGACGGAATACCATGTGAACGTCGATCCGGACCTGGCGAAGCTCTATCAGACCACGTCGTCCGATGTGGCGGGCGAACTCAAGGGCATTGTCAAAGGCATCCCGGCTTCGCCCATGAGGCTCAAGGGGTACTTGGACATCCCAATCACCGTTCAGTATGCGACCGAAAACATCAGCGATCCGGCGCAGTTGTCTGATGCTTATGTTTCCACCCGGTTCGGCCCGCTGCCGCTTCGGGCGATGGCCACGCTGGACTCGCAGCGCAATCAGCCCTTCATCACGCGCGAGCGGCTCCAGAACACGATTGATGTCACCGCGGTCAACCGGGTCTACACCATAGGTCAGGTCGCGGGCATGGCCCAAGAACGTCTGGCGGGCATCACCGCGCCGGCAGGGTACACCATTGATGTTTCCGGCACCGTGGCCGACATGAAGACCGGCAGCGCCGAAATGGGCAAGGCCCTGATGATCGGCTTTGTCCTCCTCTACATCCTTCTGGTGGCCATGTTCAAGTCGTTCGCCCATCCCGTGACGATCATGGCCGCCATACCCCTGGCCATCGCGGGGGCCTTGTGGGGCCTGCTGCTGTTCGACAAGCCCATGTGCAAGCCGGCGACGATGGGCATGATCCTGCTGGGCGGGACCATCGTCAATAACAGCATCCTGCTGCTGGATTTCATCCTGAGCGCCCGCAAGGGCGGAATGGCCAAGGACGAGGCGATCCTTCAGTCGGTACGCTTGCGCATCCGCCCGATCCTGATGACCACCGTGTCCACGATTGTCGGCCTGACCCCGCTGGTCTTCGAGATGGCCGTCGGTCTGGAACGTATGAGCCCCCTGGGGATCGTGGCCGCCACGGGACTGACCATCGGGACGTTCCTGACCATGATCGTCATCCCTGTCGTGTATTCGAGCATCGACACAATGGCCGTTGCGGCGGGCAGCACTGCCCGTTGGCTGTTGGGCCTGAACCCCCGGCCACAGAACGAGGCAATCGAATGAGTTGGAGTTGCAGACATCATATTTCGCACTCACCTGTTGTGACAGCCCTCTTGACTGTCAGCTTGATATCGCTCAGCGGATGCGCCGGCGATCATGGCATCGCTGCGATGGCGCTTGATTCCGCGGACAACAGCCCAACGTGGTACTACTTCGACTGGATGGCTACCGCCGCATTCGTGCCGGTGTTCCATGTGATGGATACCGAGAGCAGCCTCGGGCCTTACGCGTCGGAGCCGAAAACGATCACGCTGAAGGACCTGGTGAAGATGCACGGCCATCCGTGCGACGGGCTCGCGACGGCCGCCTGTGCCATGTCGGCAGGTCTCAAGGCGCTGTATCCCGACGGCATCATCGACCGGACCGATACCGGATGCATCACCCGCAATTCGCCATGCTATGGCGATGTGGCGGCGTACCTCACAGGCGGACGAGTCCGGTTTGGCACGCAGAAGATCGATCCCTCGCTAGGGGACGAGTTCGTCCTCCATCGCTTCTCAACGGATGTAACCGTCAAGGTTTCGCTGAAGCCGGGAGTGTTTCCTGCCGAAGTCCTCGCGCTTGAAAACAAGATCCGAGCCGGCGAGTTCACGTTGGAAGAGATGCGGCTCTGTCAGCAAATGGAATGGGACTATGCCAGGCGTCTGCTGAATACGCCGCCTGATGAGTGCTTTGAGGTCGTGGTGATGAACGGGTTCCGCTGGACACCCGACGCGTATGAACATCGTGGCGCACGGGGAGATATTATCAACAAGGATTGCCTGCGGGCCACAAGTCGGCAGGCCCACAAGAACCCGGTCCCATCAGGATTCTAGAATAGGAGCAATGACATGTCAGACTGCTGTGGAAACAATCAATCCAAGAAAGCCCAATCGTCGTCATGCTGCGGCGGCGGCAAGAAGAGGACCGTACTCATCTACGCCTGTTCCGGCGGGGCGAACGTGGGAGAAATTTCCGACAAGGCCGCGCGCGAACTTATGTTCGCCGGCGAGGGTACTATGTTCTGCCTGGCCGGGCTGGGCGGCGACATCCAGGGCATGGTCCAGACCGCCCGCGACGCCGATGCGAATCTGGTGATCGACGGTTGTCCGATGGACTGCGCGAAGAAGACCTTCGACCGCCACGGGATAACCAACTACAGGCACATCAAGGTTACGGACCTGGGCATTGAGAAGGTCAAAGGCGTCCGCGGCACGGCCGAGCAGGTGAGCGTGGTAATGGCCAAGGCGAAGGAAATCCTCGCCGACGGGAAATAGGAGATCGCGGATAATGACAGCAAAGAAACTGCAAGTCCTCGGCACGGGTTGCCCCAAATGCAAGAAGTTGGCCGAGAACGCCGAGGCGGCCGCCAAGGCCCTCGGCATCGAGTACACAATCGAGAAGGTCACGGACATCAACGAGATCATGAAGTTCGGCGTGATGATGACCCCCGCCCTGGCCGTGGACGGCCAGGTCAAGGTCGTGGGAAAGATCCCCGACGCCGAGGCTATCAAGGCGATGCTTCAGTAGGCCGTTTACGGCGGCGAATGGATGAACACTGACGATGAGGCGCACTACAGTCAACCTGATCCTGGACGGCTTGGCAGCCTTGCTGATGATGGTCCTGGTTTGCACGGGCATCATCCTCCGGTTCGCGCTGCCGCCCGGCTCGAATAAGGATAGGTCGTTGTGGGAGCTGGGCCGCCATCAGTGGGGCGATGTCCATTTCTGGCTGGCCATGGCGCTGTTGCTGGTCGTGCTTGTGCATGTGGCCAACCACTGGACATGGGTTGTCGCGGTGACGATCGGCCGGAAATCCTGTGACCGGACGTCCGCGGCATCCGGTCGCAGGCGATGGCTCAGCGGAGCAGTATTTGTGCTTGTGCTGGTTGGTTTGGTCGCCGGCTTCTCCTGGCTTGCTCTGCGGCACGTCCAGCCGGCCGACGATGCCCGCGGGTCTGCTCGAACCGGACCGCCCAAGGGCAAGGCAGCGGCTGAACTGCGTGGCGAGATGACTCTTTCGGAAGCCGCAGACGTGACGGGGCTTCCGATGGAAGAAGTCAAAAGGCGACTCGGGCTGCCCGATTCCGTCGCCGACAGCGAGACATTGGGTCGACTTGGTCGCCAGTACGGTTTTAGGCTTCCCGAGGCGCGGGCACGACTGAGCGAGCCGCCGCCAGCAAAGAGCGGACGGCCATGAACAAGCAAAGGATGTGGGTCTAATGGAGTTGATCTTGTTGAATTCGATATTAGCTCAGTGCCCGTGCAGCGGTGGCGGTGGCGGCGGTTCAGGCGGCGGCATCAACCAGGCGGCCGTGTGGGTTATGCTGGGGCTGGCCGTTGGCGTGTGGCAGGCCGTGAAGTGGACGAAGAGAACCTGGAACATACAAGGAACAACCAACATGTGGAGATTCGCCAAGATCGGACTGATCGTCGCCCTCGTCGGGGCGTTGGGTGTGGTCGCTGGCACGCAGTTCATGGGTCAGTCCACCACGGCGGACCAGGCGGCTACCGCCCAGGCAGCCGCTCAAAGCAGCGGTATTCCCAAACTGCTGGACCTGGGCTCCAAGAGCTGCATCCCCTGCAAGATGATGGCCCCGATTCTGGAAGGCATGAAGAAGGACTATGCCGGCAAGTTCGAGGTGGAATTCATCGACGTGTGGGTCAAGGAGAATGCCGCCAAGGCCAAGGACTTCGGCATCAAGCTCATCCCTACCCAGATATTCTTCGACGCCTCCGGCAAGGAACTGTGGCGGCACGAAGGTTATATCTCGAAGGAGGACATCCTGGCCAAATGGCGGGAACTGGGCTACGACTTCAGCAAGGCAACAGTGTCAGGGCCGGATACGCAAAGCGCGTCCAGCCCGGCGGCGAACTGATCAGGCAACCATACAAAGGAATCGATCATGCGTGGAACAGGCAGAGTGACGTTGATTGGGCTGGCAACAGTGACCGTCATGGCGGCGGGAATTGCGATTGTCGGGCGGCAGTCTGTGGCGGCCGAACCCTCGGCGGGGACTAAACCCGCCATGGTAAGGACGGGCGTGCCGAAGCTACTTGATTTGGGCTCCACAGAATGCATCCCGTGCAAGATGATGTGGCCGATCCTGGAGGAGATGAAGAAGGAGTTCGCCGGCAAGATGACGGTGGACTTCCTCGACGTGGGCAAGAAGGAGAACCTGCCTCTGGCCAAGCAGTACGGCATCAAGCTGATTCCCACGCAGGTGTTCCTGGACGCCGATGGCAAGGAGTTGTGGCGGCACGAGGGGTACATATCGCGGTACGGCATACTCGACAAGTTCCGTGAGTTGGGCTATGCCTTCGCTGAAGATGCGCTCAAGCCGGCCTTCAGCCGTATGGAACCCGCCAAGGCCGACGACCGCGCCAAAGACAAGGTCTGCTACTTCTGCGACGGCGATATCGACCCGAGGACGCAGGTGACGGTCAAGACCGACAAGGGCGACGTCCGGCTGTGCGGCCCGCATTGCTACTTCATCATGTACTCTTGCCTTACGGACGCCAAACAGAAATCGCGCATTCACGACACGACGGCGGTTACCGACTGGTTCACTGGCAAGCCCGTGCCGCTGACGGAGGCCGTCTTGCTGTACGGACTGGATGGCAAAACGGGCCGGCCGACGATCAAGGCCTTCGCCGACCGCGGCGCGGCCGGCAAGGAGATGCAGGCCGCCGGCGGCAACATCATCGACTGGAAGGTCCTCCAGGCCAAGGAACTGGCCCACCGCTGCGGGTTCTGCGACCGGTCGGTGTACCCGGAGGACGCAGCCCTGGTGAAAATCGAGGGCGTGTACAGTTGGGGCTGCTGCTCCCACTGTGCGATGGGCGTGGCCGCCCGAACGGGCAAGGACATCGAGGTCTACCAGCCCGACCGGCTGACGGGTGAGATGGTCACGGTCAAGATGCTGGGTGGCTACATCGCGTCCATCGAGCCCAAGACGGCCGTGGCGTGGTTTGGCCTGCGGAAGAAGCCTGACGGCACGTTCGCCTCGGCCGGTTGCTTCCACCAGGGCTTCTTCACGAGCCTGGACAACCTGAAGAAATGGGCCCAACAGAACCCCGCCGAGACGGGCAAGATGATCACCATCGATCAGGCCCTGGGCGACAAGATGAAGATGTCGCCCGCCCAGATCGCCAAGGCGTGCAAAGTCGGCGAGTGTTCGCCGAAGTAACCTTTCAGGTATACGGAGATACGCATGAAACATCTGACAATGGGTCTGTCGCTAGGCCTCCTTGGCCTGCTCCTGACGGGCTGTTCCCCGCAGGAAATGTCGCTCGGTCCCGCCGAAAGCGTCCCGGCGGCCAGCCCGCCGGCGAACGGGACGGTGACGGTCTACTACTTCCATCGGACGTTGCGGTGCATCTCCTGCCTGACCATCGAGAAGATGGCGCGGGACACGCTCCGCGAGACCTACACCCAGGAACTGGCCCAGGGCACGATCCGCTGGCAGCCGGTGGATTACTGGCAGGACGCGGCGTTGGCCAAGCAGTTCGGTGTGGACTCGCCCACGCTCGTCGTGGCGATCACGGAGGCCGGCAGGATCGCTTCCTACCGCCGCCTCGACGACACATGGGCGCTCAAGGGCAGCCCCGGGGCCTTCCATGATATGCTTGTGGTGGCAGTGAATCAGGCAGTGCGAAAGCAGCCGGCCTAGCCCGGCGCAATGGAGTACGTCATGATGACAAAACCCTTCGTGTCCCTTTCCGCCCTCGTCGTCGGCCTGCTGTTGGCGGCGGCCGGGACTTCATCGTTTGCCGCGGAGGCAGGCAAGCCGGCGGTTTCAGCTTCGGAGGCCAAGACAGTCGAGCAGGCCTACCCCGGCTTGGCTTCGGCGGCCCTGACGCATGCGACGCTTGGCGAGTTACCCAAGGACATCGTCCTGAAATCCGGGGATTACACGGTGGCCGAGCAGGACCTCCGGGCTGAGATCGCCAAGGCCCCAGCCTCCGTGCAGGGGCAACTCCGCGACAACATCTTGTTCCTTCTGGAACAGAGAACCACGCGGGAGCTGCTGCTCCGCGAGGCGAAGCGGTCAGCCGGCCCTGCCGCAACGGACCTGACCGACCGCGGGTTGATCCAGACGATGCTGGACAAGCTTACAGTCGACGCGAAGGTCAGCGACGCCGAAGTGGCCGAGTTCTACGAGAAGAACAAGGACATGGTTGGCGGCCAGAAGCTGGAGAATGTCAAAGACGCCATAGCCGGCTTCCTGCGGCAACAGAAGCAACAGGAGATCGTGGGAAAGCATATCCAGACGCTCGGCCAGCGGACGCCGATCGTCGTGTCGGCCTCGTGGCTCAAGCCGGCCGCCGAGGCGGCGCAGAACAACCCCGTGGACAAGGTCCGCGCCAGCGGCAAGCCATCCCTGGTGGACTTCGGTTCGAAGGGCTGCCGCCCCTGCGACATGCTCGCGCCGATCCTGGAAGCTCTGAAGAAGAAGTACGAGGGCAAGGCCAACGTGCTTTTCGTTTCCGTGCGCGAGGAGCAGATCCTGGCCTCCCGGTACGGCATCCAGTCCATCCCAGTGCAGATCTTCTTCGACGCCAGCGGCAAGGAAGTCTTCCGCCATACCGGGTTCTGGCCACAGGAAGAGCTGGAGAAAAAACTCTCCGAGATGGGCGTGAAGTAAGGAGTCCCCATGAAAGCCAAGAAGATCATCGGCAAGTTGCTGCTGGCGTTCGTGTTGGTCAGTGTCGGCTTTGCCATCGGCAAAGAGACCACGCGGAGCCATATGCCCGCCCAGGCAGAGGCGGCCCCCGTTGCCGCTCCAGGCGAAGACAAGATCATAGTCTACTACATGCACGCCTCATTCCGCTGCGTGACGTGCAACATGGTCGAGTCGATGGGCGAGGAAATCGTCCGCACGGAGTTTGGAGACGCCGTCAAGGCCGGCCGCCTGGACTGGAAGGCCGTCAACTACCAGGAAAACGACCAACTTGCCACACGCTACAAAGTCGGCGGGAACATGATCATCGTCGCCAAGTTCCGGGATGGTAAGGAAGTCGCCACTCGCCGCCTGGACCGCGTGATGGAACTGGCAAACAATCGCGAC
>Ga0315279_10005373_pt1 | contig 16668 bp, 14 predicted proteins | sample YL17G06_20_MG_FD_203694 | JGI IMG/M metagenome (GOLD analysis project Ga0315279, IMG submission 203694) | Sediment microbial communities from Yellowstone Lake, YNP, Wyoming, USA - YL17G06_20 | ecosystem: Environmental > Aquatic > Freshwater > Lake > Sediment | place: USA: Wyoming | collected...
ACAAGAAATATCTGGCAATCTATGTTGTGATGTTTGAATGGAAACACAATCTCAAGTGTGTCAATGCCGGTTTCTTGAGAGCCATAATGATACCCAATTTCACCTTAAAACCGATATGAGCCAAAATGTTAATATATTTTATCACAGGAGGTTATTTTTGTCCGAACTAATGTCCTAAGCCCAGATTCCAGTATTGAATAAAAGACGGATATAGTGTATCCTTTAAAGTGGTGTTATGGCAATATTTTTGAAAACCATCTTTTAGGCGATCTTTATCCATTATGCAAAATCAATACTTAGTAACTCAGAATGAATCAGGAGCAAGGCTCGATAAATTCATTGCAGACAAAGAAACCACTCTTTCCAGATCATTCATCCAGAAACTCATATCGGATGGCTACGTCAATGTTAATGATGTAATCACTAAACCAAGTTATAGCGTCCATTCTGGAGACGTAGTGAAAGTACAGATTATACAACCACAAGGTGAAACCGCTCCTCAAGCAGAAGATATACCGATTGATATAGTATATGAAGATGACGAGATCGTCGTTGTAAACAAACCAGCGGGTATGGTTGTTCATCCTGCCACTGGCACTACGTCTGGAACACTGGTAAATGCTTTGTTATCACATTTTCCATCAAGCGAGCAAGATGATTATGATGATATAGACGATGAATCGAAATGGACAGATACACTGGACGTTAGCTCTATAAGTCAGCAGAGACCGGGTATCGTCCATCGGATTGACAAAGGCACGTCTGGCTTGCTTGTTGTTGCAAAGACGATAAATGCTTATTATAACCTTGCAGAGCAGGTCAGAGAGCATAGCATGACAAGGCGATACATTGCAGTGGTCTGCGGTATTCCAAAGCAGGACAAAGGCACGATCATTGCACCTATCGGCAGGAGTAGCCGTGATAGGAAGAAGATGGCTGTAATTCCTGTGCGCAGCAGAATTGCCATAACACACTTTAAGGTTCTTGAAAAGTATGCGGATTTTTCTTTGATTGAAGTCCGACTTGAAACAGGTCGCACCCATCAAATTAGAGTTCATTTTTCTTATATAGGTCATCCAGTTGTTGGAGACCCTGACTACGGTGGACAGGACAGGGCATTGAAAACCAAATCGCCAGAATCTGTGATAAGCGTCATGAGAAACCTGCCAAGACAAGCCCTTCACGCTAAATTACTCGGATTCAAGCACCCAAAAACTAATAAATACATGGAATTCTCCGCACCGATACCACAGGATATGCAAAATTTGATTGATGTCCTTCGATAGACTGAAAGGTAACAATATTCATGAATAAGATTATAAGAGTCATTTCAATATTAGTGATTTCAGCATTTTTATCTTTACTTTTCTTTAGTTCGGTATCATTTGCAAAAGAAGTAAACAACAAATATGACTGGTATCAATGGCGTGGACCTAATCGTGACGGCGTTTCAAGTGAAAAAGACTGGCTTACTACGTGGACAGAGGGTAATCCCAAACAATTATGGAAAGTGTCAGTAGGTACAGGATTCTCTGCTGTATCTGTTAGCAAAAGTCGAGTTTATACTATTGGAAATGCAAATAAGACTGATACGGTTTATTGCCTTGACGCCAACACAGGTGAAGAGATCTGGAAGTATTCTTACCCATGCGATGAAAGTGGAGATTTTTACGGACCGGCTTCTACTCCGACAGTAGATGGTAAATACTTGTATATTTTTAGTCGTAAAAGTGATTTATTCTGCTTTGATTCTGCTACGGGAAAAGTCATCTGGTCAAAGAATATTCAGAACGATTTTGGCGCAAAGTCACCAGAATGGCGATTTTCGTCCTCACCACTTGTGCTAGGTAAAATGATGATTGTGGATGCTGATTTCACAATAGCATTGAATAAACTGACGGGTGAATTGATATGGAAAACCCAGAGCTATGAAGGTGGATACTCGTCTCCTTGTATGTTTTATCAAGGTAAATTACAACGTCTGGCAGTATATAACAGTCTGGGGTTGGTGATTTTGGACCCAAAGACAGGCACGGAGTTGGGCAGGCAAGCGTGGGAATTAAGCACTAAAATCAACGTTGCTACGCCGATTATCTCAGATGATAAGGCTTTCATCTCCGCCGGTTACGATAAAGGCTGCGCCTTAGTTGATATTAGCACTGATAAGTTATCCATCATTTGGCAGAACAAGGATATGAGAAATCAGTTCGGCAGTTGTGTTCTCTGGAAGGGATATTTGTATGGATTCGATGATTCAGAAGAACTAAGGTGCCTGGACTTCCTGACAGGAGTGGTCAAATGGAAACAGAAAGGCATGAATAGAGGTGGACTTATGATTGCTGATGGCAAATTGATCATCATCAGTCAGCAAGGTGAATTAATTGTTGCTGAAGCTTCATCCGAAGGTTTCAAGCAAATATCAAAAGCAAAGGTACTTGATGGTCTTTGCTGGACTGTTCCTGTGTTATCTAATGGCAGGATTTATTGCCGTAATCAAGATGGCACTTTGATATGTCTTGATGCAAGAAGATAAGACTGGATAAATGAGAATTGCAGGAGGGTTAAAAATGCTATCAGTAAATCTGCTTTGTTCTAGGTCGAGGAAAATCTTTTCGTTTCTGGTTTGTCTGGTTATAATTCTAATCTTTGTTGAATACGCAGTTGCCTTTAAAACTGAGAATGTGTTTCTGGTGATTATAGACGGGGTAAGGTATTCAGAAACCTTCGGTGACGAAACCCATGTAAATATTCCAAATATGTATCTTTTGAGTTCAAAAGGGTGTATAAACACAACGTTTTATAATGATAAAAGGACCAACACCTTAAATGGTGTTAATGCTATACTCACAGGGAAATGGACAAAATTTACCACCAATAAAGTCTTTTGGTTTTTTCAGAAAAGCGCATTGTTTCCAAAAGACCCAAGTATCTGGGAATATTATCGGAAACAGCTTAATCTTCCTCAAGGCTCAAGTTATTATTCTTTTCCATACAGTGAAGAAGGTTCATTCCAACCTGTCAGTCATCACAAAGAATATGGACCTGACTATTGGCCAATGAGAGGTGAATTAGAAATAGTGATGAGAATCCATCATCCAAAACTCGTCGTACTTTATCTTGGCGAGACTGATGGCGCCGGGCATAATGGAGATTGGGAAAAGTATCTTCAAGCAATAAAAACAACCGATGAAATTGTTGACAAATTATGGAGTAAGATTCAGTCGGATCCAATTTATCAAAATAAAACAACACTTTTCGTAACTAATGATCATGGCAGGCATGATGATTCTCACGGTGGATTCAGAAATCATGGTGATGCTTGTCAAGGATGTCAGCACATCATGTTTTTAGCAATAGGACCTGATTTTAAGAAGAATTATCAAACGAATACAAGACAGACTCTCATTGACATAACACCAACCATAGGAAAACTGCTTGGTTTCAATCCAGAATACTCAAAAGGAAAAATTATGAGTGAATTGTTTACTGATACACCTATTCCAGATCAACAAAATGATTGACATATTACTATTATAACAAAAGAGAAACCTTGACCAGATGGAATGAAAAGGTATATAATTCAAGGATGGTTATGACTAATGAGACTCAAAGTTGATACAGAAAGTGATGCTTTATATTTTAGATTAGATGAGTCTGAAATAATTGAATCGGAAGAGGTAGAACCCGGAGTTATATTAGATTTCAATGCTGATGGTAACGTGGTTGGTATAGAGATACTTGATATTAGCAAACGAGTTGCTCCTGAACGGTTGCGTGTCTTTCAGTTTGAAACAGTTTAGTATTAAGCGAAGGTGATGAATATGTCCAGTCAAACAAAGACGATGAATGCCTCCTTATCAGAAACATTTCCAGTCTTACTTAGACAACTTGAGAAAGTCGCACAAATTGAGCCAGAGAAGATAAAACACTTGTTTGCAATATTTCCCAAACAGTTTCCCGAACTTTGGAGAATTGTTGTTGTTGGAGCTTATCTTAATGACGATATAAATTTGAGTAAAGCCGCTGAATTATTGGGGAAACATCCTGTTGAGCTTCGTAATGACTTCATAAAGCAAGGCATTCCAATAAAGATAGGCGCACAATCTTTAGAAGAGGCAAAAGCAGAAGTAAATGCCCTAGAAGTATTATGATATTAATCAATAACACTGTACTTTCCAACTTCGCTTTAGTGAAAGAGTTAGAAATACTTACTTTTGCGCTAAAGGATATTTTTCCCATGACAACACCACAAGTATTAGATGAATTCCAATCAGGTGTTCAAAAAGGCATATTTCAAACAGCAAATCTTCAGTGGATTGAAATTATACAGTTATCACGTAGAGAAAGACATCGTTACAAAATATTGAATGAGCGTTTTGGTTCAGGAGAAGCTTCTTGTATTGCAGTAGCAATGGAGAGGCATATAGCTTTAGCAACAGACGATATGAAAGCAAGAAAACTGCTTCAGCAATTCGGTGAAATAGTCATTGGCACTTTGTGGATATTGGTAAGGCTTATAAATCAAAATACCTTATCAACAGTGGAAGGTGACATTATACTGGAAAGAATGATCCAGAAGGGTTATTTTTCTCCAGTTAAAAGTCTGTCGGAATTGCTCGTTACTAAGAAATAAATTCCAATTTAATATCAAATTAGACAGCTATTCTTGTTAGCTGTTGGTTCACTAAAAACAAAACACAAAATCGGAGGAACGATTAATGGGTATCAAAACAACGATTGATGGAAACGAAGCGGCCGCGTATGCGGCATATAACACCAACGAAGTGATCGCCATATATCCGATCACACCGTCATCTCCTATGGGAGAGTTCTCTGATGAATGGGCGGCTGTTGGAAAACCAAATATATGGGGAACCATTCCGCAGGTAACAGAGATGCAGAGCGAAGGCGGAGCCGCTGGCGCTGTCCACGGCGCATTGCAAGCTGGCGCATTGACGACTACTTTCACTGCATCACAGGGATTATTGCTCATGATCCCGAATATGTATAAAATCGCAGGTGAATTAACCTCAACAGTGTTCCACGTCTCAGCCCGATCGCTGGCTATCCACGCACTTTCAATATTCGGCGATCACAGTGACGTTATGGCTGTTCGTCAGACAGGATTTGCACTTATCGCATCTAATTCCGTTCAGGAAGTCGTAGATACCGGGCTTATCGCTCAAATGGCAACACTTGAGTCACGAGTTCCTTTCATGCACTTCTTTGATGGATTCCGCACATCTCACGAGGTCATGAAAGTTGAGCTTCCTTCAAAAGAAGATATGCACGCAATGATAGATGATAACCTCGTTCGTGCGCATCGTGAACGTGCCTTGTCACCAGACAGACCAATAATAAGAGGTACTGCACAGAATCCGGATGTATACTTCCAGGGTCGTGAAGCATCAAATAAGTTTTATACTGTATGTCCAGAGATAGTTCAGAAAGCTATGGATAAATTTGCGGGTATAACCGGGCGACAGTATCATATTTTCGATTACGCCGGCGCTCCTGATGCAGATAGAGTTATAGTCATAATGTGTTCTGGTGCAGAAACCGCTCACGAAACTGTCGAATATCTTGCAGAGCATGGCGAAAAAGTGGGCGTTCTGAAGGTTCGCTTGTATCGCCCATTCTCGAATGAGCATTTTGTCGCCGCCTTGCCAAAGACTGTCACTAACATAGCTGTTCTTGATAGAACAAAAGAGCCGGGAAGCGCCGGGGAACCGATGTATCTGGATGTTATAAACGCATTGGTGGAGACCGATACGAAGGCGAAAGTTATTGGTGGTCGCTATGGTCTATCATCCAAAGAATTCACTCCCGGAATGGTTAAGGCTGTTTTTGATGAGATGAAAAAGGACGTTCCAAAGAAGCATTTTACAGTCGGTATTTATGATGACGTGACAAACACAAGCCTTGATTTTGATCCTGAATTTTCTGTCGAGGATCCAAAAAATGTTAGGGCATTGTTCTATGGATTGGGTTCTGATGGTACTGTCAGTGCAAACAAAAACTCAATCAAGATCATAGGCGAAGATACTGATAACTATACACAGGGATATTTCTTTTATGATTCCAGAAAAGCAGGCACAATTACAATGTCTCACCTGCGATTTGGCGCAAAACCCATTCATTCCATATATCTCGTCGGCAGTGCAAACTTTGTAGCTTGCCATCAGTTCTCATTCCTTGAGAGAGTGGACGTCTTAAAAAATGCACAACCCGGTGCAATTTTCTTACTCAATAGCCCTTACGGTCCCGATGAAATCTGGGATCATATCCCAAAGACAACACAGGAACATATAATAAACAAAAAACTTCGTTTCTTTGTGATTGACGCTGTCAAAGTTGCAAGAGAAGCAGGCATGGGCGGACGTATCAACACGATTATGCAGACGTGCTTCTTCGCCATAAGCAACGTAGTTCCAAGAGATGAAGCGATTGCCGGAATCAAGAAATCAATTGAAAAATCTTATGGCAAAAGAGGTCCAGCTATTGTTCAAATGAATTTCAAGGCAGTTGATATGTCTGTTGAAAATTTATTTGAAGTCAAAGTTCCAGACAAAGTAACAGCCAAGTTCGATATACGCCCAATTGTTTCAGCAGAAGCTCCTGAGTTTGTACAGAACGTTACCGCAAAGATAATCGCCGGCGAAGGTGATCTGATTCCAGTCAGCGCATTCCCCGTTGATGGTACGTACCCGGTAGGTACGACGCAATGGGAAAAGCGAAACATCGCTCTGGAAATGCCCGTATGGGACCCAGAAACGTGTATACAATGCGGAAACTGCGTTTATATATGCCCACATGCTGTAATCCGCTCAAAGGTATACTCGCCAGATTTGCTGGCAGATGCGCCATCAACGTTCAAATCTGTCAAATCAACGTGGAGACAGTTTGAAAATACAGTGTTTACACTTCAGACATCCCCGGAGGATTGTACTGGATGCGGATTGTGCGTTCACGTCTGTTTAGGCAAGAATAAGAAGCAAGAAGGACTTAAAGCTATCAATATGGCTCCACAACCTGCGATCCGTGAAGAGGAAAATACAAACTGGGAGTTCTTCCTCAAATTACCAGATGTAGACAGGGCACAGTTGACAGTTTCGAGACTCAAGGATCTGCAGTTGATTCAGCCGTTGTTTGAGTTCTCTGGCGCATGTGCAGGTTGCGGTGAAACTCCTTACGTGAAGCTTCTAAGCCAGTTATTTGGTGATCGTGCTTTTATCGGAAATGCAACAGGATGTTCATCTATCTATGGCGGAAACTTACCAACGACTCCGTGGACGGTAAACAAAGATGGTCGTGGACCAACGTGGTCTAACTCGCTATTTGAGGACAATGCAGAATTCGCTATGGGTATGAGGCTTGCTCTGGACAAACAGATTGAGTTTGCTCATGATATTCTAGCTCGCTTATCATCAGAATTGGGTGACGAATTAGTACAAGCTTTGATCAATGCTGATCAGTCCACAGAGGCAGGATTATTCGCTCAACGTGAAAGAGTAAAAATACTCAAACAGAAATTAGAAGCGTCTAAATCACCTCTCGTTCCGCCGAGTAACGGAAGAACAGAAGAGGCAAAGATACTAAGTAGCATTGCTGATGCCCTTGTAAAGAAGTCTGTTTGGGCATTAGGCGGTGATGGATGGGCTTATGACATTGGTTATGGCGGACTTGACCACGTTATAGCTTCGGGGCGTAACGTTAATATTCTCGTTTTGGATACAGAAGTCTATTCCAACACAGGAGGGCAAATGTCCAAGTCAACTCCAAGCGGAGCTGTTGCAAAGTTTGCCGCAGGTGGGAAGCCAACAGCTAAGAAAGACCTTGCGATGATGGCAATGATTTATAATAGCGCTTACGTTGCCAGAGTAGCAATGGGGTCAAGTACACAGCAAACAATCAGAGCTTTCATCGAAGCAGAAGCCTATAATGGACCGTCTATCATCATTGCATACAGCCATTGTATCAATCATGGATATGATATAACGGGTGGTGCTGGTATTGAACAGCAGAAAGCGGCGGTTAATTCGGGTCACTGGATACTGATGAGATACAATCCCGATCTGTTGAAGGAAGGCAAGAATCCTCTGACGGTGGACTCCAAAGCTCCATCACTGCCACTCGATAAATACGTATATAATGAACCTCGCTATAGCATTCTTGCTCGCAGTAAGCCCGAAGTTGCCAAGCAACTCCTTGAACTCCATCAAAAGGACATTAACTTAAAATGGAATCTATACCAAACATGGGCGTCAATGCAAGTCAGTGACAACTCCCCCGCATAACATAAATGCGGAGGCTTCTTGCAGCACGCATAGCCAGTGCTTACGTTATGCTGCAAAGGCTGTATCCCAGCCCTACGGTGTGTTCTTATTTGAGCGTTGAATTTTTTACATATACAACGTTTCTGTATACAACCCATAATTCAGTTTTCAATGAACGACTGGTATATATTACTGTTAATTATAGCATTTAGTTACGCAAAAGTCAACAATGTATTCCCGATTCAGCGGAGCTGAGAGAAAATAAGGAGACGGCAATTCACCACCTGCATAACAGGAAATTAAGAATTAGGAATTAAGAATTAGGAAATTAAACATTTTTCTTACTTCTTACTTCTTAATGCAGGTGTCCCCTTGCCGAAACATTATGGAGATATGCTATGTCGAATGGACTACCCCCTTTGAAAATTACTGATGTAAAAACAATTCTCACCGCACCCGATGGGATCAGGCTTGTGGTCGTAAAGGTTATGACTAATGAGCCGGGGCTGTACGGTCTTGGCTGTGCTACTTTTACTCAAAGACCTTTAGCTGTCGCTACTGCGGTTGATGAATATCTGAAGCCGTTTCTCGTCGGACAAGACCCGGATCGTATCGAGGACATTTTTCAGTCCGCATTTGTAAGCTCCTATTGGCGAAATGGACCCGTACTTAATAATGCTTTGAGTGGTATGGATATGGCATTGTGGGACATTAAAGGCAAGCGTGCCAATATGCCAGTCTATCAGCTTCTTGGTGGAAAGTGCAGACATGCTGCTGCGCTTTATGGTCACGCTGGTGGACGAGATTTTGAGGAACTCGTTGATGACGTACACAGATTTATGGAAAAAGGCTACCGTTACGTAAGGGTGCAGGTTTCTATCCCCGGTTATTCTACTTACGGTTCTGGCGGCGGAACACCAAAAGGGAAAGTCTGGGGACCAATATCACCCGATCAGGAAACTTTTGAGCCTACACCTTACGTCAACACCATAATAAAGATGTTCGATTACCTGCGTAATAAGCTTGGTGATGAGGTAGAATTACTCCATGACGTTCACGAACGCATCCCGCCGATTCAGGCAATTAACTTAGCTAAGGAACTGGAGAAATACAGGCTGTTCTTCCTTGAGGACGTGTTTGCACCTGAAGATATAGAATATCTAAGGATACTCAGACCGCAGACCAGCACACCCATCGCTATCAGCGAGCTTTTCAACAACTCATGTGAATTCGTGCCTATGATTAAGGATCGGCTTTTCGACTTTATCAGAATTCACCTGTCTCAGTATGGTGGTATAAGTCCTGCGAGGAAAGTAGCGGCTATGTGCGAGTTCTTTGGTATACGCACTGCGTGGCACGGTCCCGGTGACGTTTCACCAGTCGGTCATGCGGCGAATTTGGCTCTTGATCTAGCGTGCTATAACTTCGGTATACAGGAACAGCACGTCTTTGGTCAGCGAACTCGTGAAGTATTCCCGGGATGTCCTGAGATCAGGGATGGGTATATGTGGTCAAATGATCTGCCGGGGCTTGGTATTGACGTTAATGAGGAACTAGCAGAGAAGTTTCCGTTCCCGGAACATCCGCTTAATGGTGCTTGGGGCCCGATACGCCGTGCTGACGGTTCTGTAATCCGCCCTTGAAATTATTTTGATGAGTCAATAACCCCCGCATAATGAACATTAAATAATTAATCGGGTAATAGATTAAGATGGATTCCCGTTCCCCACTTTCGTGAGGACAAGCTTCACGGAAATGACAAACCCCGTAGAATGTCATTCCCGTCCCCATGAAAATGGGGAAAGTGGGAATCCAGAGAAGGCTATCTAGCTTATTACCCGATTATTTATTTAACCTTCATAATGCAGGTGTCCCTTTGCCGTATGATTATGGAAGAAGAATCTGTATGAGTATAGTACCATCCGAAATCGAAGCAAACTCAGAATGGCTGATTAATGAAATAAGAAGCTATGATGATACATTAAACCTTTCTCTGGTTCAAGAAGCTTATAAATTCAGCCAGATAAAACATAATGGTCAAGTGCGGAAATCTGGTGATCCGTATTTCATCCACTGTCAAGAGACTGCACGGATCCTCGCATTGTGGAGAATGGACGTAAGCACTATAATCGCCGGGCTTCTCCACGACATTCTTGAGGACACAGAATCAACAACGACAGAGTTAAAAAGTAAGTTCGGCAATGAGATAACCCAGATGGTTGAGGGTGTTACAAAAATCAACCAGATTTCATTTAAGGACATCGAAAATCAAGCCGAAAGTTTCCGCAAAATGATCCTTGCAATATCGAAAGACGTCCGAGTAGTTCTCATCAAGCTTGCCGATAGACTTCACAACATGCGAACCCTCCAATACCTGAAAAAAGACTCACAAGCCAGAATTGCACAAGAAACACTGGAGATCTACTCACAACTTGCCCTTCGACTTGGTATGGCAAGGGTCAGCGCAGAATTAAAAGACCTGTCAATGATGTTTCTGGACAGAGAGACATACGACGAGATCGCAAGGCTTGTACAAAATGAAGTTCAAGAAAGAGGCTGGCAGATAAAAGAATTTGCTCAAGTAATAAAGAATACGCTGATCGAGTCAGAAATACATTCAGAGGTAGAGGGAAGGCTTAAAGATATATACGGTATAAGCCAGAAGATGAAAACGAGAGGACTTCTTTTTGAGAATATTTATGATATTTACGCTTTCAGGGTTTTGGTGGATTCTGTAAGCGATTGTTATGCCAGTCTGGGCGTCATTCATTCAAAATGGAAACCGATACCGGGTCGAATAAAAGATTACATTGCTATGCCAAAAAGCAACGGTTATCAATCTTTGCACACTACTGTGATCGGCCCGGGAGGAAAACCCGTGGAGATACAGATCAGGACGTTTGAGATGCACATCATTGCTGAATATGGTATTGCCGCTCACTGGCGATATAAAGAAGGCGGTCCTTCATCTGATGAGGACAGAAGATTCTCATGGCTACGAAGAATAGTGGAGGATATGCAGGAACTTGGGAACCCAAGACATTTTATGGAGTCCATCAAATCAGAGCTTTTCCCTGAAGAAGTTTACGTTTTTACACCCAAAGGTGAGGTAAAAACTCTTCCTCAAGGAGCTACACCTATTGATTTTGCCTTCAGTGTTCATACAGAAATTGGATTTCAGTGTGTTGGCGCAAGAGTGAACGGAATAACAGTTCCACTAAAATATGAGCTAAAAAGCGGGGATATTGTCCAGATAATCTCTAGATCGGGAGCCAAACCGAGTAAAGATTGGCTTAAATATGCGAAGTCAGCAAGAGCAAGAAGCAAGATTCGCCATTGGATAAGAGAAGAAGAGCGAGCTGAAAGCATAAAAATTGGTCAGGAGCTAATTTTAGCAGAGATGAAATCGAGAAGGCTGGATTCCAAGGGAATACTAAAATCAGATGCCTTGCTTGAAGTCGCTAGTCAATTGAAACTTTCCACTATTGATGACCTACTAGCTCACATTGGCTATGGTAGAGTTTCGGAACAGCATGTTGTCAACTTACTCGCTCCTGAGACTGAGGAAAAAGAACCCGAACCGGAGCAAATCAAAAGACATATACCTTCAGGGGGCGTAATGGTTGGAGGCGTTGGAGACCCCTATGTAAGGTTTGCTAAATGTTGTAATCCTATTCCGGGCGATGAAATTGTAGGATTTATAACGAGAGGACGGGGAGTTACTATTCACGTTTCTGATTGTAGAGAAATATCAGGAGAAACTGAACGCATAATGGATGCTGAATGGAACGTTCTGGATAATTCTGTATATCCAGTTGAAATATCCATTGAATCGGATAATAAGCGAGGGATGTTAGCTGATCTGGCAGCGGCTATTTCAAAGGAAGGCGTAAATATCGAGAGTGCTAACATAAGCACAGAAAATTCAACAGCCGCATCTAGCTTTACGATTCAAGTCACCAACCTTGATCATCTGAATAAAGTGATGGATAGCATAAGGCGCATAAAAGGAATAAAGAGAGTAGAAAGAAAACTTAGACAGGCAAAGAACCACGAATTACATTAAATGGGTTGGAAGATTGAAAGATTTTAAGATTTGTAATCGTTAAAAAATAGGGTTTTCCGTAGATTCTCTCATGAAAGTCAAGGGCGAAGCATTTGTTTTTAGATCAAGTTATAATGCCAATTTGTTTTATCGTATAAATGCTTCGCCCCTACACCTGTATAGTTTCATTGACCTTAAAGGTATGGAAAGGAGTTAAACCGTGCATTATGAAAAAATCAAAGATTCTTATCTTGGCTTTCATAATAATAGGATTAGCAATTATAACACTTACAATAGTTTATGCTCTATATTCGATACATGGAGATGATCGCTATGAAGGTATGAGCGGAGGGATACTAATCAGCATCGTGCTGACCATTCTTAATATTCTGCTTTTTGTATACGCTCTTGCGCATTGTTCATGGCGAAGCAGAGCAAATTTTATGACGCTTAGCGAGTTAGTGATGAAGATCGGGCGGATCTCAATGAAGAATATATGGATATGTATTTTGCTTCTGGCTTTTATTTTGAGTTGCGCTTTCAGGCTTCAGATTTGTAGTAATAGTTATACGGTAACAATTCCACCAGACGGTGTCATCGCAATGACTCAACAATATCAGACTCCATTTTTCTTCTACGAAATGCAGCGAACCGGCAATCAAGAGAGTCGAAGGAGAAACGTGTGGATTCCTAATCCTCTGTTTTTTATCATTGTATACCTATATTACCGTGGGGTTAAGAAAAGACCAAAGGTTGAGATAAAAAATGAAGAATAAGAGTGAATCACCACGATTGAATTTACGTGGTATGTGAATAAAGGCTTTTTGGGATTTTACAGGGAATAAATTAGGTACGGATGGAACACAGATTTTCCGTGACAGGAGATATTAGTAAGGAGGTTTTTATCATGTGGATAAAAAGAAATTTGTTGCTAATATTCAGTCTTATAATTGTTTTGTCTGCTATGAATATGGTAAGTTTTGCAGGAACGCTTTTAGAGGATTTTAGCGATGGGAATATAGATGGATGGAAACGGTCACCGCAGAATGAAAAAAACAATAAGATTTTTGGGGGTATAGTAGACGGCGCGCTGATGTTTGATCCTAAAGGGCAGGAATTGGGTCAGACTGATTGTCAGATGAATTTTGTAGGCACTCCAAAACTTTCTAACGTTCACGTCCGCGAATGGACCGACTATGAATTTGAAGTTGATATAAAATACTCAGAACATACTGGTTGGGAATTATTACCAACACCTGGTGGGATCAGAGCTCGCGTTGATCTTGATTCTGGTGGACATTTGCGTATATGGTTATATCCTTTTTTGAGAAAGATGATTCTCTGGAAGAACCCGTTTTGGAACATTCATGATGGTTTGGTAAACCTTGGTGAAGTACCAATTGAGCCACCAGATGTAGGTAAGTTTCATAAATTGATGCTGAGTTGTAATGGCGATACCATAAAGGTATTCTATGATGGTGAGGAAAAGATAACTGCTAAAGATGATGAACACAAAAGTGGTACGATCGCGCTTGATGTTTGTGATAAGGTAGTTTATTTTGACAACATTAAAGTCACAGGCGCTCAAATCCCTAATGTAAATATGAGTAGTCCTGTAGAACCAGCCGGAAAATTTGCTATAGCATGGGGAGAGATAAAAGGAAAATAATATCAAGACCAAGAATTTATTTGGTGGAGGAAGTCTAAAGCCTTCCACTACTTATGCAAATCGTTGTAGAGGAAGGTTTCAGACTTCCATTTTAATTCTTGTTTTCGCATTTTTTAACGATTACTAAAAGAGTTTTCTAATCTTAGAATCTTTAAATCTTCATTAGACTGCTTTTTTCACTTTGGATGATGAAAGACAACTGGAGCAGACTCGAACTCGTTTTATCATCCCACTGAGATTTAGCTTGACTCTGTGTAGATTGGGAAGTTGTCTTCTCTTTGTTTTGCCTGTGATGTAGCGTTCTTTGCCGTTTCTGAGTTTTCGTCCTCTTCGGGAGACAGATAACGACACTACTGGACCTTTGCCACATATATAGCATATTTTCGACATGATTTTCACCTCGCTCAAGACTATGTAGTTTTGAGTTTATAGTTTTCAGTTTGGAAAAGCACAATAAATACACCAATAATAGCAACTGAAAACTCAAAACTGATAAATGAAAACAAATTATAAAATGCCAAAGTTATAAGAATAGCATAATAAGGCTTAAATTTCAAGTCTTTTTTCACTTAATACCATTTCTACTCAGAAAATAGACCCATTTTCATCATTATGTGTGAGTTTTTGCTCATGAGTGACTCAATTCAAATATGTCATTCTGATAGAAATTAATAATCGTTTCCCCGTTCAGACACGTTTTGGGTATTATAGGAGCGCCTATTTGCTTGTCTATCATTGTATAGGGTGTGTCAGACTTCAGTTTTGGAAATGGTATAAGGGAGGTAATGATCTATGATGAAAAAGCACGGGTGCTACAATTCTATGTTCGTGTATTTCCTAAAGTTTAATCACTTAGCTACATATTCCAAAGAAAAGAGATTCTTCGCTATCGCTCAGAATGACAATTTATGTCACCCTGAACGGAGTGAAGGGTCTTTCTAGGTCATAAGTGAAAAACTCGTAGTGTTATAGTTAAAAACATAGCTAAAGGTAATACACAATTCCATATTTGGAGGGATGAATCATGAAAAGAGTAAAGTTTGCCGTTATTGGTTTGGGGTGGTTTGGTGAGAAGCATTGCGAAGTACTTTCTGGTATTCCACAAGTTGAGCTATTCGCTTTATGCACACGCAATGAATCACGTCTGCAGGAGTTGGCTAAACGATTTAATGTGTCACATACCTACACAAACTACAATGAGTTGCTGGATAACACAGAAATTGAGGCTGTGAATGTTGTGACGATGTGGGATCAACATACGGGTCCGACATTGGCGGCGATTTCAGCAGGGAAGCATGTTTTTGTTGAAAAACCAATGGCTTCTACATTAGCTGATTGTGAGGCTATAGTAAACGCCGCAAATACATCAGATAAATACTTCATGGTCGGGCATATATGCCGATTCAATCCTCGCTATGCCGCCGCAAAACAAGAGGTTGCGTCAGGCAGGATTGGCAAGATCGTTTCTATGTATGCCCGCCGTAATATCCCGGCTTCTGTTGGTGCGTCAGTCCTTAGCAAGATCGGACCGATCATCGGGGACGGAGTTCATGACACAGACTTGATGCTCTGGTATTCAGGCGCCAAAATCGAGACAGCTTATGCTCAATCTCTGTCTGTGCGAGGATTACGCTATCCAGATATAGGCTGGACAATGTATCGTTTCAACACAGGCGCTATTGGTGTGTGTGAAAACATCTGGTTTCTGCCTGATACGACTTCATTTCAGATTGATGAGCGTATGGAAATCATTGGCACTGAAGGCTCTATACACATACATGATACATATCCCAACTTTTCGGTTTGCGATAAAGATGGCTGGCGGTCACCAGACACGACTTACTGGCCAATGCTACATAATTTACGTGCAGGCGCGCTTAGAGATGAACTGGTTTACTTTGCCAATTGTATTATGAATGGAGAAAAGCCAAGCGTCATAACACCGATAGAATCTATGGAAGCAGTGCGAGCCTGTTTAGCGGCAGAGGAGTCAGCAGTGAATGGACAGGTCGTGCGGGTCTAAGGTGATGTAATATTAGGGTGGATAATGAAATTAAGGATCCGTGATTAAATAACTTTCACATTTGCCAGACACTGAAAATGAAAAGCTTTAGCTTGCGATTATCATAGACTATGTAACAGGCTAAAGCCATGCTATTCCGTCAAATAAGTTAATTTAATTATAGATACTAAAATGGAGGAGAATAATGGAATTTGATCATGTAGGAATGATAACAGATCAGCCTAAATACGAAGAGAACTTTGTTGAGGCTACACGAGTCTGGGTGACTAACCCTAAAGGACATCCATATCATGTGGAGTGGCTTCGCTACGAATCAGACAGTCCTGTAACAGGTCCTGTTCGGGAGTGTCCCCATATCGCATATCGGGTAAAAAACCTTGAAGAGACAGCCAAAGGTATGAAGGTTTTACTGGAGCCATTTGACGTTGGAGCTTTTGTACAAGTTGGTTTTTACCAATCGGAGGATGGTGCAGTTATCGAATTGATGGAATATAAAGGAAGTTCTAATCAGTGGTTTGATAAATAAAACTTTGGCTCATATAGGTTTTAAGGTGAAATTGGGATCATTAAGGCTCTCAAGAAACTGGTATTGACGCATTTGAGATTGTGTTTCCATTCAAACATTACAATATAGATTGCCAGATACTTCTTGTGA
>Ga0315279_10005374_pt1 | contig 16668 bp, 11 predicted proteins | sample YL17G06_20_MG_FD_203694 | JGI IMG/M metagenome (GOLD analysis project Ga0315279, IMG submission 203694) | Sediment microbial communities from Yellowstone Lake, YNP, Wyoming, USA - YL17G06_20 | ecosystem: Environmental > Aquatic > Freshwater > Lake > Sediment | place: USA: Wyoming | collected...
AGCATTAAAACCTTCCGGTTAGCAAATCGATTTTACGTTTCATGTAATAGGTAAAATTCTCGAGTGATATATCGGGCGGTACGGTGTGGTCAATCGTGGGGATAAAGCCGCCCTCCTCAACAAGAGGGATAAAGGTGCGCAGGTGGTTTTCGATGGCCTGTTTATCTTTGGTCAACTCACGCTTGTCCACGCCACCCCACAAGCGTAGCTGTTTGCCGTACTTTTTTCGCAGGAAAAGCGGGTTCTGGCTGTCGGCGGCGCGCTCCATCGGCCAGATGGCGTCCACCCCTGCCTCCATCAGCAGCGGGATGAGCGGCTCGGAATTGCCATCGGTATCCACCACGAAGTAACTCACCCCGTGGCTTTTATAGAAATCCACCAACCGTCGCATGTGAGGGTAGATGAAGGTGCGGTATGTCCTGGGGCTGAGCAGTGGACCGGTTTTCATCGCCATATCTTCATTCAGGAAGATGTAATCCGGTGATATCTTTTCGAGGATTGGCCGCGACACCTCAATGGTAAAGTCAGCGATGAATTCCATCATCTCATGCATCAGGTCAGGCTGGTCGTACCAGCCGTAGCTGACGCCCTCGGTTCCCATCCACTCCCTCGCCCGCCAGTAAAAGCCAAGCGTGCTGCAGTTCCGGCCCAGAACGAGTGGGTGCTTGCGGCCCTTCCAGCCGGGGAGCATGGTGGTTTCCCATTGAGCAGGATAACGCCCCTGGTGGGTGGCCCTATAACGTTTCTTGAGCTGGAGGAAGTCGTCGCGGTTCTTGACCGGGAAATCCATATACTCGTCCATGCTGGCGCGCGTGCCATGGGCGGTGCCTTCGAGCAGTGCTTTGGTTACGATCCCGTTCCCCTGGCGCTTGATCACATAGCGGTCAGTTTGTTCGAGTACTTCCTCCTCGTAACCTGGCAGCATGCCAAAGTTGACCGGGATATACTCGCGTGGGTCCATACCGAGGGATTCTTCGCCGGTGAACCAGTCCCAGTGCAGGTTGTAAATATCTAACCCTTCCCGCTGCCAGCGGTCCATGGTCTGCCCCCATACGCCGACTTCATGGTTGGGCAGGCGGTCTAAAGGCTGGTATTCCATCACTGCCAGGAAACGCTCGCGCGGGGTCATGACGTGATCAAGACTGCCAGGCTCAGGCATGGCTGATCTCCTTTTTTCGCTGGAATAAAGCGCGCAACACACGGATGCCAGATTCATATGGGTTGATGTTGGAGTGCATGGGTACGTTAGCGGGTGTCATTTGGTTATTGGGATGGGCAAATCATTGCCGGACTATATTCTAGTTCTGCGCTTTGATATCCGAAGTGAATTGGATCTGGCCAGGTGATTAACTTCTTATTGATCACAATTTGGGTGGTGAGATAACGAAATATCTCTTTGGGATGTGAGCTGGCGTAATCATAAGTCAACGTACAGCTCGAACCGAAATCATGCGATTTTTGGTATCCGTTCCAAAAAAGAGCCGCCAGTTCTGCATAGACATGCCCGGGCTTATCGACCGTGAAATTGGCTTGCAACCAATCGTAAGTAGTTTGGGCTTGCGCAAGACGGCCTTTTTTGATCTCCGCCAGCATCATACGGAAATATGAATACGCCGCCAGGTTGGGATATTCATCCGGATCATAAATCGGGTTGGTCGGGACCGCAGTGGGTGAATTCCAGCCTGGATCATTCATCAATAAGAAATATCTCCTTGCTTCGGTGTACCAATACAGGTTGTCGTCTTTGATCGCCAGTTGATAAAATTTTATCGCCTGATCGTATTCACCACGCTTGAAAGACCAGTCGCCATCGTGAACGGCCTGAAACCTGAACAGCGGGGGATCATAAGTTTGTTTGGCAAATACATACGAGTTGCCATTCCATATATAATAATCTACTTCATTTCTCCATGGGAAACCGTCATCATAACTGTCATCGAAATATGGAGGTAGGATATGTACAGCCAGTTCAAGTAGAGGATCTAGATTCAATGGCTCAAATTTTAAATCAGTCCTCCCCATTGGATCATCATAGACGCCATTTTTATCAATGTGTTTATCGTTCGGAACCCATAACGATCGGAACAGGGTCTCATTCCCGAGGTTGTAGGGAAACGAGTGCACATTCGGGGCATCCCACTCGAGTATATCGATGATATAAGAGGTTGAAAATAATCCCAGGATTAATTCGGGAAAACCATTCTGGTTGGCATCTTTGATATCGATAATCCTATTTTTTAAACGAATATCAAGTAATAACTGGTATTTTCCCGATTGGCAACCTAGAATAAAAATGTTTTCGGTTATTCTGAAAATAAATTCGGGGACTCGATCGTTCGTCAGGTCTATTTTATATTCTGGCCGCCAATATTCGGGTAAAACACCGGCAATTCCTCCGGCATTAAAATAATCCAGGTAATCCTGTTGGAAAAGATGGTCGTATGGTGGAACAAACAATGCTTTAAAATCCGGCGGTTTCACATCGGGATTTATCTGCGGGCAAACTTCTGCCGGCGACCGGGTGGCAGTAGCCAGATGGTAGGAATCGAAAGTCGGGGTTATGCTAGGAAAAACCGTTGGAACAGAGGTTAGGGTGGCGGGTGGCGTGGCTGTTGGTTGGTGAGTGATGGTTGGAGAGGTTGTTGGGGTAACTGTTGGGGTAATCGTTGCAGCTTTCGTGAAAGGCAGAGTTGGGTATAGCGTGGATGCCAGGGTGGGTTCTTGTGACCATGCCAATGATGGAAATGTTGTAATAGTTATAGAATCAGAAATAATTGTTGCTGTTTGTGCTGAGGTTGCTCGTGCCGGGCGACCACACGACCAGAAAATAAACGCAGGGATAAAGATACAAAAGGCATGGGATATTAATTTATGCTTCATGTGCCGCTTCCATGCAGGATTCTAGAGGGGATGGTTGTTCTCTTGATTGTCCACGTGCCTGTTTACCTTTCTCCTACTGAACGGTTGTATTCATCTATAATCTCACCTACCATGCGGATACGCTCGATATCGCCAGTAGATGAGATTTCATCAGAGATGCCCAGCACCAGTTTCGGCGCGAACAGCTCGATCAATCGGTAGGTACATTCGATGAGTGTTTCCACCGGGAAAGTGTTGTCGAAATAAACTGCCGGGATGCCATCTAACAAGAACAAATTATCCCCCAGGCCGGCTTTGATCTCTTCCAGGGTCACATCCCCTTGCGGTTTCGGTGTGATGGCTTCGATCCCATCCAGGCCGGTTTCCTTTGCAAACGGCAGCAGAGCCTTGACATCGCCGTCCCAATGCGAGCAGGTCCATTTTCCGGCCGCGTGTAGGCGCTCGCAGCGGCGCTGGCAAGCGGGCAGGTGATATTTACGGAACAGCTTGGGGGTGAGGGTACTGGAATGGATGTTCTCGCCAAAGTTAATGATGTCCACCGGTGAGGCGTTGATCACATTAATCAGCTGGTCATGACACACCTCCAGGGCGCGGAAGTAGGCCTCCACCGTATCGGGCCATTCGTAAATAGCCAGGATGCCCTTTTCAATACCCATCTTTTCGATGTACAGGCTTTGTACATTCATGCGCGGCATGAACATGGTGGGTGCGCCCAGGTCGCCCATGGTTTGCATCAGGGCATCGTAACGTGCCAGATCCCACTCCCAGGTAGTGTTCTCCTCACGCCAGGCGGCGATCTTCAGCTCCTCCTCGGATTCTACTTCCCACTTAACCTCGATGTTGTACCAGTTGTTCGAGCTTTTGCGGTGCACCGCGAGCTGGTTGCCAATCGGGGTATGGATGGTGGTTTCAGTGGTGGTCTCATTCAATGGGCGTTGGGTGCGGTTCACAGCAGGATGTTCAACCCGCCGGAAACAATCGTTGAAATCGTACAAGCGGTTAGAACAGCCCAGGGCGCGGTAAATTTCGGGGATGGCCATGCCGGTATAAGGGGCAGGCAGCGGTTCCCCGGCCCAGATTTTATCGGTGTACCAGCACCCAATGCGCGGCTGCCAAATTATTTTTCCGTTCGACTGGCCGAAGACAACCTGCCGGTGAAGGAGAGGAAAATTGTGGTTCATTTTCTCCGCTGAGTTGATCATAATGGTTCTTCGATCAGGTTTGTCTCGATCCATACATCTTTGGTTACATCCACGCAATAGGTTCGAATCTCGAATGGGCTGAGGGCGACTTCCTTGGAGGTTGTGGCGAGGTTGACTGTGGTGGTTTGCGGCTGAGCAGTGGGGTTGAACAGGCGCAAAATCAAGCCTTCTCCGCTCTCGGCTTTCTTGAGGGCGGCGATCTGCACTGCCTCGCCGGTGAGGGTGACGAACGGCTGCGAGACTGCATCCCCTCCCACGGGGAAGAACGAGAGCGCCATCGGCTTTTCGTTGTGCGCCAGCGCTTCCCGATCGACAGCGGTCAGCCGTTCTGCCAAAGGACCGCCATTGAGCCAGAAACGGTACAGGCGTTCGCCTTGGTCGATGCGCGGTGAGTAACGATCGACCGGCACAATCGGCCGATCGCTGATGGGAAGCCCGGAATAAGCCGGAGAGCGTACCAGGTTGAGTCGGGCTTCGCCGTAACAGAAGTCTGAACCGTAGGTACCATCGTTGATAATAGTGAGAGCGGTATTGTTCGATTTTGAGACTACAGCAACCCATTTTTGCGCCACGACCTCATCCCCGTTGGATGGCAGCTCATCGGCGCCGTAAGCCACCTGGCCCATATAAATTGAAGCCTTGTCGGGTGTGGGCAGGGAGAGCTTCAACATGCGGTCTTTTTCATTCCAATGGAGGCGAACTTCAACCTCGATTTCGGTGCCGCGCTTGGGGAGCTTGTAGCGCAGCACGAGGCGGGAATCAGCATAACCCAGCACTGCCTCGACCACGCTGCGAACGGCACCATCCTCGATCACGCGCACGGCGGGAAGGCCGGGGTTGATCACGCCTGAGAGGTGCTGCCCTTCAGCCGCCGGGAGCAGGGCAAAGTTCCCCAGTATGTCACGAAACCGGCGCCCCAGCGTTCCCCACGGGTCGGGGTAATCGCGCACGACCAGCGGGCAGGCAGCATTCTTGTCGAGGAAATTCACATCTCGTACGCGGTAACAGTCAATCAACCCGGTGGTGGTATTGATGATCACCTCGATATCGGCAGTCTTGAAGTGGATGGCATTCCCCTCCGCTTTCAGCTGGGGAGCCGGCATACGCGGCAAACGGGTCAGGCGGCAATCGAAGCGGTTCATTTGCGAGGGGGCCAGCTCCGCACTGAAGGCTACCCGCTTGCGCCAATCCAGGCTGAGGTTGCCAAGCTCCTTTTCTACCTGGGTGGGTAGATCGGTGCCTGCCTGGTGTATGGTGATATCGGTGAAGCTGTTATCATAGTTAGCATCGTGAATCTGGAATTCACATTCGACCACACCTTTGACTGCGAACGGGTGGGGGTTATAGACCAGGATGGGAATCTCGCCTTCTTTAGCGGCAGGCTGGCCTTGAGCCAGGGCGAAGAAAGCACGCGCCTTCACCCGAGAGAGATTCTCCAGGCCGTGATCTAATATGCGCAAGGCCATTTCTTCCACCGGTTGGATTGATGATCCAGGCAGGATATCATGAAACTCGCACGTGGCAAGATCGTACAGGGCTTCATCCAACTCTTCCTTCGGATAAGCCATCTGGCTGCGCGCCCAGGCTGCGGAGACCATTTTCTCAGTGGCGTACAGCTCATTCTCCAGCAGGCGGTGCTTCTGCTTGATGCGCACCATGGAGGTGTAGCACCCGACTGCCCAGGGGTTGAGGTCTTTGCGGTGTACGGGCAGTCCCTCGGCGCGGGTCTTAAGATTCGCAAAGTACGCTTCGGGTGTGGAGTGTCGTACGTCAACTTCCGCACCCTGGTCTGAACCCATTCTTTCTTGAAGATAAGCCGTCAGATCAGCCACATCTTTATGGGATGGGCCGCCACCGTGATCGCCCACCCCCCACAACATGATCGCAGCAGGGGTTTGGGGACCCCTTTGGACGAAGTTCTCGGCTTTTTCGCGGGCTTTCCCCAGCGGAGAGTTGTACCAGCCCCATACACGGTGCCCAAGCACGCGGGAGTGTTGGAATGGTTCCCCGCCATCATAGCCTTCCCAGATGAACTCGTCCGCCTCAAGCTTGCAATCCTCCGCGCCTGGACGGCAGAACAGGTAGGAGTCGTATCCGCTTTTAGCCATGATCTGTACCAGACCGCGGGTATGTCCGAAAGGATCGAAGTTGATGGCGGTGGTGGGGCGTACTCCGAATTTCTCGGCAAAATAAAGCCGCCCGAGCAAAATCTGGCGCACAAACGATTCACCGGAAGGCATGTTACAGTCGGGCTGGAGATACCATCCGCCCATGATGTGCCACTTGCCTTCCTTCACCAGGCGCTGGATGCGGGTAAACAACTCCGGTTCATATTCTTCCACCCAGCGGTAGAGAATCACCTCGTTATGGTTGAAGACGAAGCCTGGAAATGCCTCGCATAAGTCGGCGGCCGTACGGAAGGTGCTGATCGCAGTGGCTGCGCCTTCCTCCCACTCCCACTGCCAGACCGGGTCGATGTGGGCGTTGCAGAGCAGGTGAACAGTGCGTTTAGTTGACATAGTTACCCTTTTATTTAGAATCGGCCGATTTTGGTGGATAGGATGGCTGTACTGCGTAGCAGCATCGCCATCCTATCCACCAAAATCACCCTTACCCGCCAAAAGGGGAAAGAACGGAGGTACCCCGTTCTTTCCCCTTTTGGCGGGGTCATTTTAAGAGTGCAGTAACCAATAGCCTAAATTAATCCTTCGAACGATTTAATAAGAACAAAAACAGCGCCAGTAAAGCCAGGAGTCCACACCAAAAGAACAGTTTCGCTCCGCCATAGCGATCATACAACAATCCGCCGAAAATGGAGCCGCCAAAAAACGCTAACCCGTTGAATACGGCATTGAACAAGCCCTGGGCGGTCGCACCCAGCCCGGGCGGGGCCAGGCGGCTGACAAACGCCACGCCTGCCAGCCACATCCCCGAATAAGAAACCCCGTGGAGCAGATAGACGGCAATCCCCAGCCAGGGAGAGCGCATCCAGGCGAAGGTGAACAGCATGATGCTCGAGCACAGCAGCGAGGCAACCATCACGCCCCGCGTTCCCCAGCGTTTCAACAGGCGGTCCGAGTAGAACAGGAAGGGCACTTCGCCGACCGTCAGGACGGCCATGGTCAACCCGAGGATTGCCTTCGGCGCCCCAATAGCGCTCATGTGAACGTAAATGTAGATTATGCTCGCTGAACGGGCGGTCATACCCAGCATCACGATCAGCAGGAAAAACGCCAGGCGCGGATCCCTGACCAGGATTTTCAAGCTGTTCCAGTAGGAAGTCGACTTGCCTGGATCGGCAGTCGTTTCCTCGGGAAGATCCATCTCCATCCGCGAGGCAAAACCGGCGCCCAAACCCAGGAAGGCCATGGCGCAATAGAACGCGGCGCGGATCCCGGTCCAGCTGACCAGGATGGATACCAGCGGCCCGGCGATCCCGGCGGCGAATGATCCCAGGATGCGCTGCCGGCCGAATTCGTGTTTTCGATTGCTGCCCAGCAAGTGCAGTACAGCATTATCCGCCAGTGGTTGAGCAGGGGCCAGGAAGAAGGAATACAGGCACACCAGCGGCAGGAGCACCCAAAAAACCGCTCCCTGCAGCACCAGCCACAGGCTGATCACGGAGCCAACCAGGGTGATCAGCAGGATGCGCTTGTGACGGTGGGTGAAATCGGCGGCGCCGGTCCACAACGAAGCGCCGAACAGTGTGATCAACGACGGCACTCCTGCCAGGATGCCGATCTGCGGGCTGGGGATGCCCAGCTGCTGGAAGAACAGTGCAAAGAACGGCCCTACGGAGGTGATCGCCCCGGCGATGGCAAAGTAAAATAACTTGGGTGCCAGAAGCTTTTTTTCAATGCTGGCGTACTTTTGGAGGATAAAAGGCCGGATCATACTTTTAATCGCGTTTTGCGTCTGGATCGTTACTTACCGCGAGTTCACTGCTCTCAAACCCCGGCTAATATAGAATGGGATTACACTTACATGACTTTCACCTTCGAAGATTTGTGTCACTAGGTCCAGACTAGAATATTTACGCTGCTGAAGGGTGTCTGTCATGGTTTTCACATCTGCAGTAACCTCTCCTTCTTCTGAGCCAGCTCCCATGTATAAGTGAGCGGCAAGATCGGTATGTGAATCCGCGTAGGCTTTTTCTGTTCCAAAAATAGCAGCGTCTGCCCACCAGATGGACGGGCTGCCAACCACCAATCGTTTAAACATCCCAGGTCTCTGGAACAGCGCATACAGGGTAAACAAGCCACCCAATGAGTGGCCTAAGAGCGTGGTATCGTCTGGTCGGGTGGCATACTGGGCCTCGATTACGGGCCTGAGCTCATCGCCGATGAACCGCAGGAACTGTGGTGCACCGCCTGTGCCGCGCGTAAAGCCTTGCTGGGGCGATCCTGAATAAGGTGGCGTGTATGCAAAGGGTGTAAAATCACGCGCCCGTAGATCCTGGATAGCGGACCAATTATCGGTAGGATATCCAATGCCGATAAGCAGCATTTCCGGTATTTTATTCTCGTCCCTCAACTCCCTATAAATCGTGCGTACCAGGGGGAAATTTTCGTTTCCGTCCGTAACATAGAGCACCGGGAATCTGTTTCCTGCTCCATAACTATCTGGTAAATTTACGGATATCTGGTATTCCTGTTTTACTACGATACCAGAGGTGATCTTCCAGGTGTCAGTACCTGGAAGCGTTACCGGTGTGCGCTGAAGAACTGTGGGGGTCACAACCGGGGTAGGGATCGGGGTGTTTTTGGGAGTGGTACTCGTCGGTTTCGGAGGGGATGGCCTCGGCCGGCAGCCGGGCAAGAACCCGGCTGCCATTGAAGCCATGCATAGTTGAAGAAACGCTCGCCGAGAAAGGGTCGCTTTCATTTACCGACGGATACTTTGATGGTTTTAATCTCTAATGGCTTGAACTCAATCTGCACAGAGTTATTGGCCACTGCTAACGGAACTGCGTTCTCCTCCATTATATCCACTTCGGCGGCTGAGACTATCGGAAAGCCAAAGGTGAGGTTGGCTTTCGCTCCGGAGTGTTCTGCCTCGTACAACCGGATTATCACACTTTGATCGTCTTCGGCTAGTTTTACCGCTTCCACGAACACATTGGGAGCTTCTACCTGTAAGAACGAGGCTCGCTGGGGTAATTTACCCGCATGGAGAGGTAAAGGCATTGTGCGTAGAGGGATATTTAATTCGTAACCGGCCTGGGCCACGCGCCCATCCACATGATCTCCCTGGTGGGGATAAAGGGCGTAGGTGAAGATATGATCACACTGGTCTGTATACACATCGTTGGGTTCAGATGGATCATCGGGCTCCTCAGCCACACGCGCGCCGGGGTAAGGGACTGAGCGTAGCAAGTTCAAATCCAGCACGTTTCCTTTGACTTTATGCCCATATTTCGAATCGTTCAGCAGCGCCACACCGTAATCTCCTTGGGATAAGTCGGCCCATTTATGGGCGCATACCTCATCGCGTGCCAGGTCCCAGGTGGTGTTGCGATGGGTCGTGCGGCGGATATGCCCGAATTGAATATCATAGGTGGCCTCCTCGGCGTGGATATCCACCGGGAAGCTGGTGCGCAGCATCGCCTGCGAGGTGCGCCAGTGCAGGCGGGTATTGAATTCCAGGCGCGGGCTGCCGGCGGTCAGTACGATATCCTGGACAAGCTCGGAATGACCCAGTCGGTAGGTTTGATGGAGAATAGCGCGCGGCCCATCGATATGCGCCGCTGCGGCAGCCAACTCCATATACTGCGGGGTTTGTTCGGCGTAATCCATGGGAAAATCCCAGGCATCGCCCATATCTCTATATACCGCCAGATGGTTGGCAACTTGTCCGGCAGGAATAACCTCGCGCCCGCAGCGTTTGTCCAGGATCGAGGTGATGCTGCCATCAGAAGCGAAAGTTACCTTGAGAATATCGTTTTCCAGGCTCGTGGATGAGGCATTTAGACCTGACAGGTTTTTTATACCTATCCGGTCTTGTGTCAGGTCAATCACCTGATAGCCCATCGACGGCACGTTTGTGTGCACCCATTTCCCGTTTATATTCACCCACTCGGTGCGCTCCCATGCAAGCGAGTTCTGCACCAGAACCGGCGATCCCATCCCGGCAGTCGAGATATTCCCAGCCAGAAGCTGGTCGTTCGCTGATAACCGTTCAGCGACCCCCTGGTAAAGAGTCCGGTAGCGCGCCAGGCTTTCATCGTAGACACGTTTGATGGACGATCCGGGCAGGATATCGTGGAACTGGTACAACAGCACCTCGCGCCAGGTGTCTTGCAGCCAGCCTGCCGGGTAAGGAGTGCCCGACAACAGGCTCGCCAGCACCGAGCCCCATTCCAGCTCGCGCAAACCCAGCTCCATTTTTCGGTTGTACCACTTGTTCCGGGCTTCGGTGGTTAATGTGCCCTCATGGCGTTCCAGGTACAACTCACCCACCCAGGTGGGGAAGCGGTCTGCCTGGGTCTGCCATTGTTCGAAGAATGCTGCTGCCCACTCCTGTTTCACCGGACTGAGGCCTTCCAGATTCTGGATCCTCTCCAGCCGTTCGATATGTTCCTCACCAGGGCCACCCCCACCATCGCCGATGCCGAATACCATCAGCGCATACTCCGAAAACCCACTGTCACGGTAATTCTGTTCGATCTTCCGCGTGGAACGGGGCAGTCCAGGACCGTTGTAGGTGTCCTCGGGGAACATGTGAGCCAGGACGGTCGTACCGTCGACGCCCTGCCAGCGGAAGGAGTGGTGCGGGAAGTGGTTGATCAGGCTCCAGGATAGTTTTTGGGTGGCAAAGATATCCACGCCGGCTTTTTTCAGAATCTGGGGCAAGTTGCCGTTATAACCAAACACATCGGGCAGCCACAGGTATCGCACATCAACGCCAAATTCCTGGCGGAAGAAGCGCCGCCCTTGTAGGATTTGCCTGACGAGGGCCTCGCCTCCTGACACGTTCGTGTCAGCTTCGACCCACATCACACCCTGCGGTTCGATCCGGCCCTCGGCCACTTTTTGCTTAATCCGTGCATACAATGCCGGGTAGTTCTCTTTCATCCACAGGAAATACTGCGGCTGGCTGGCTCCAAAGACATAATGGGGGTATTTCTCAATATTGGCGAGGGCAGTGGAGAAGGTGCGCGCCCCCTTGCGTTTGGTCTCGCGGATGGGCCACAGCCAGCCTAAATCCATGTGCGCGTGGCCAACCGCGCTGATCTTGAGGGATGGATCGCCGCCCCTCTTGTCCAGAAGCAGACGCAGAACTGCACGTGCCTGTTCGGCAACTGCCGGTAGACCGCGGTACAAAAGGTGAGTCACTTCGGTCAAACCCGCCAGGATTTGCTGGTAACGCGGCGAGTCCTCCGGCAGCACCTTGAGAAAATCAAGCAAGACTTCGTAGTCATAAAAAAGACCGCGCACAGTCTCGTTACAGATAGCAATGCTGGCTTCTTTGACCGTACCATTGCCTTGCAGATTGCCGAATAGATCATTACAGCCGGCATCTGCCCATACGCTGATCGAGTCACCCCCTTGTGCTTTGGGTGTGATCGGCACTACGCGCTTACCCGGCCCACCCAGGCTGAAATCATAACCCGATGCCAGGCTGGTGAGGCCACGTATAGGATTCCCAGCCTCATCAAAAACGCACATCTCACCGTTCACATCCAGCAGGAGTACCACCGGCTGACCGGCAGCGGAATCGGGTACCGTACCTGTGAAGTGAAACCAGGCGCAGTCGAACAAATTGCCCCATTTTTCGCCGACGGTGAAGGTGTGCTCCGCACCCTGGGTGCGTGAGGCATAAGGAAGCGGCTCGCGCGTGCACCAGGCACGGATTTCCAACGGGGCAACCGGCTGATACACTGCCTGTCCAATGAGATTAAGTGCGAAATCCAGTTGGTATTTCATGTAGGGGGTAAAGGTGGGCATATCCACTCCATTAAAATGTTGGCTCTTTCTAATAGTATTTCTGGTTCCGAAAACTGGGGATAGAGACGGACGGCGGTAAAGAACACCGCTCAGCCCGTTCTATCCCCAGTTTTCGGGATATGCGGTAATTTAGGGTAATTACGAAGTTTCACTTCGCAATTACCCTAAATTACCGCTCCTATCCCCATGTTTTGGGGTTACCGTCCGCGAGCTAGGCCTTTGCTGGTCAGGTATTGGAAGCTCTTTTTCACTGTCTCCATCATATCGGTGGCGCAGCTATCCAGCTCGACGATCATCCATTCCGTGTTGCCGGCGGCAGCCTTCACGATCGCCGGAAAATCGAGCACGCCCTCGCCAACGGCAGTCTGGTGCACCTTCTGTTTTGCCGGGCCGTCTTTGATGTGCAGCAAAGGCGCGCGCTTGCCCAGTTTTTTAACTACTTTCGCAGGATCCACCCCCGCGGTTTTCACCCAGTAGGTATCGATCTGAAGGAAGACTTCAGGAGCCAGAAAATCGAACATGTACTCATAGGCATACTTTTCATCCACCTTGAGGTATTCCCACCAGTGATTATGAACATGGAGCTTTACACCGTGCGGAGCCAGCATCGCGGCCGCGGCGTTTAGCTTTTCACAGGTGGCTCGCGTCGTCTCGACGGTCTTGAAATCGTCCGGGCCAGCCCCAGAAACGATATTCTTGGTGTTCAAGGCACCGAGGATATCGAGAATTTCCTGTTTGTCGGCTGGCGTGGGTATGGGGAATTTATGGATGCTGGAAACCAGCAGGCCGAGTTCTTTGAACAGCTTGCCAGCGGCCTGAGGGGTGGTGCCGGGAAAGCCAGCCGTTTCGACACCCGCATAGCCGATCTTCGCTACCTGGCGTACAACGGATTCATAATCTTTCTTAGTGATAACATCACGAACTGTATAGAGTTGCAGAGCAATAGGAGGAGTCATAGGGGATCCTTTTTACAACTTCATCGCCGACGATTTCGAATTCTTCCGTACCTCATCAGCCGTTACTTCGTGGCCGAGTTGGCTGGAGAGGTAGATGCCTTCTGAGATGAGCATGGTCTTGAGACCGAGCTCCGCGGTGGGAATCAGGGGAACACGGCCTTGTAAAGCTGCAATCCAATGTTGTTGGGAGCTTTCTTCGGCGTCCACGTTTTCTCGCAGCTGGCCGCGCCTCCAGGTGAAGCCATCCAGATTAGCGGTAGCGTTCAACTCCAGATCACCAACGTTGTAATAAAAACCGAATGGCTCGATGCGCACACCGCCTTCAGACCCGGCAACCATGGAGCCTTCTTTCATATCCGCGTGAATGGCCCATGATTCGAAGATATCCATGGTGATATTTCCACCCAGGCGGACGAAGCCCAGCCCGAGCTCTTCAACGTTGTACCCCGATTTTGCCAGCCGATCCGGGTCGATCGGCGTTTCCTGGTAAGTTTGGCCAGTGATATTGAGCACCTCAGGGTTCCCGAGCAGGTACAGGGTAGAGGCAATGTGGTAAACACCCATATCATACATCGCGCCGCCCGCAGAAATTTCTTTCTGCACAAAGTTAGCCGTACCGTAACCATCCACAAAGGGACGGCCGCGGCGGCGGAAACCGACTGAGCGGGCATGATAAAGTTTACCCAGCTTGCCAGCATCGATCAGATATTTCGCCGCGCGTGTTTCCTTGGAATACAGGGTGCTTAGCTGCATGTGCAGCATTCGCCCTGTCTGCTGCGCCGTGTTGAACATCCATTCGGCATCGCGGTAAGATCCTGCCAGGGGTTTCTCGCAGTAAATATGCTTCCCGGCTTCGAATGCGGCTACGGTGACGGGAGCGTGCAGGTTGTTGTGCAAGGCCACATCCACCGCCACGATATCGTCGCGCTTCAACAGCTCGCGGAAGTCCGTGTACACCTCAGGTATGTTGTGCAATTCAGCCACGCGGTGAGCCTCAGCCTCGTTGAGGTCAGCAACCGCAACGACTTGCGCCCCGGGGATTTTATCGTAGGTGTTGAGATGGTGCTTGCCAATTTGCCCGGTGCCGATAACGCCAATACGTACGGGATCAGCCATAAATTATTCTCCTTAATAAGATGTGGGAAAGTACAAATATCGATTCTACACGCTTTCCAAATGTTTATCTATGGATAATAAGCCCGGAAATTACGCCAAAGATCACCCTCTACGAAATTCTTCTGCTTTCTGGCGCAGTTCCGCAGCGTTACGTTGGATCTTATGGATGGCAGCCACTGCGTCATCAACCCCTTTCGACCCGGCGCGGAAAACGGCTTCATCCAGCCATAAAGCCTCATGCTCGCAGGCTCGTTCAGCTACGGGCATGTGAATTTCTTCGAACTTGAAATATTCAGGGAAGGCGTTGGGCACCGCCAGCTTAGACTTTTGCGGCTGGAACAGGGTGTAATGGTTCATCGCTTCGTAACCCATCCAACAGCTAATCCCCTCGGCATCTAACGCCGCACAGGCCACATCGTGCTCCACGCCAAATTTTTGTGGATCGATGGCAAAAATGTAACGGTAGAACGAGCGGGAGGTATGGCGGGGATCACGCTTGAGGACGCGCACACCCGTTACCTCGCTGAGTGCCTCGTCCATATAGGCAGCCATGGTCTCGCGCTGTTTGGCTTGCTCGGGGAAGCGTTCGATCCCTACTACTGCCAGGGCAGCCTGGATTTCTGTCATGCGGTAGTTGGCCCCCAGGGTATATTCGCCTTCACCCTCCAGTCCGCCGCCCAGGGCATGCGGCCGGCCGCAGTCGATGATACTGGTGGCCTTGGCAGCCAGCTCGGGTGTACGGCATAATAAAATACCACCCTCACCGGAGGTGAGTATCTTTGAGGATTGCAGGCTGAATGAGCCAAAATGGCCGATCGTGCCTGCGCCTTTCCCCCGCCACTTCGAACCATGGGCATGAGCGCAGTCTTCGATGACGATAAGGTTATATTTTTCCGCAATTGCCATCAGCGCGTCCATATCGGCCATTTGATGACCCAGGTGAACAGGCAGGATAGCCCGCGTACGTGGTGTGATCGCCTTTTCTACCGACTGAGGATCGAGGCAATAAGTGTTCGCGTCCACATCCACGATCACGGGGATTGCCCCAGCTGCCATGGGGGCGGCGGCTGTGGCCTGGAAAGTATACGCAGGCACGATGACTTCATCTCCCCAGCCGATGCCTGCTGCCCGGCAAGCCACTTCCATGGTTACCGTTCCGTTCGCCATGGGAACGGCATACCCTCCACCTTGCAGTGAGGAAAACTTCTGGGCGAGCTCCGCGGTATGAGGGCCTGGGTAGGGGTAACCACCCCATTGGCCTGAGCGGATCACCTCGGTCACCGCATCGAGATCGCGTTGGTCCCAGATGGGCCATTGAGGGTAGGGTTCGTTGCGGGTTTTAGGCCCGCCAAGGATGGCAAGTTCGGACATGGTTACATTACCTTTCTGTTCCGAGAGGGAAACCGCCAGGTTTTAGCCCGACGGGCTGCCCGCGCCGAAGAGGTGGCAGCGCACCCAATGATCGGGTTTGATAATGGTTGGCCCAGGCATCACCTGCCGGCAAATATCCATAGCCTTCGTACAGCGTACCGCGAACGGGCAGCCGGGTGGCGGATCGATCAGGGAAGGAACTTCGCCTCGCGCCCCAATATCCTTGCGCGTGCGCAGTCCAGAATGCGGGTCTGGGACGGCAGAGAGCAGCAGTTGGGTATAAGGATGAACCGCGCCGCCCATAATCTCTTCGCTCTCCCCGCCCTCTACCATGTGCCCCGCATACATGACCATAATCTGGTCTCCAATGTAACGCCCAGATGCTAAATCGTGGGTGATGTAGAGGTAGGCGATCCCAAGTTCTTCTTTGAGATTAGCAATCAAGTTAAGAACGCCCATCCGGATCGAGACATCCAACATAGAGATTGGCTCATCCGCTAGGATCAATTCCGGGTTGACCGCCAGGGCGCGGGCGATAGCCACGCGCTGGCGCTGTCCACCGGACAGCTGATGCGGGTAACGCCGAGCGATTTCTGAGGCGGGCCTGAGATCGACAATTTCCAACAGCTCACAGACGCGGTCATGGAGATCGTCGCGGCCAGCAGCTTTTTTGTGGATGATAAGCGGCCGCGCCAGATGATGTTCGATGGTGTGGACGGGGTTTAGGGAGGCGAAGGGATCCTGGAAGATCATCTGAACCTTGCGCCGGTATTTCAAGGAAGCCTGGCGCGGTTCTGCCTTTAAGACATCTACGCCATCGAAGAAGATTTCACCCCTGGTGACCGGGATCAGGCGAGCTATCATACGGATGGTGGTGGTCTTCCCGCTGCCCGATTCGCCCACCAATGCCACCACCTGGCCGCGCTTCACAGCAAACGAGGCGTTTTCTACCGCGTGAACTTGCCGGGATTTTAGGAAAGTGCCAGTCGGGAAATACTTGGTCAGGTTGCGTACATCCAAAATAAGGTCGATTTTGGGTTTGGGGTGATTCATGAGCGTTTCTCATCATGTAGATGACAGGCGACAGTATGGTTGGCGGTCATCCATTGCGTTACCGGAGCCACTTGTGAACAGATGGGCATCACCTTCGGGCAGCGTGGATGGAAACGGCAGCCAGATGGAGGAGATACCAGATCG
>Ga0315279_10005375_pt1 | contig 16663 bp, 17 predicted proteins | sample YL17G06_20_MG_FD_203694 | JGI IMG/M metagenome (GOLD analysis project Ga0315279, IMG submission 203694) | Sediment microbial communities from Yellowstone Lake, YNP, Wyoming, USA - YL17G06_20 | ecosystem: Environmental > Aquatic > Freshwater > Lake > Sediment | place: USA: Wyoming | collected...
TGAGAGCAAAACAAGCCACCGAGAGACCCGTCCTCTAGTCCTCGAAGATGTTGCAAAGCATCGTCTTTTAGCACTCGTAGGCCGCGAGAGGCGGCGATTTTGAGCATTTCGGAGTTGCTATCGATTCCGTATGCCTGAACCCCATGTTCCTTCAGAAGTTCTAGGAATTCCCCCCTGCCGCACCCGACATCCAAGACATTCGTCCTTCCATGGAAGTGATCCACATATGTGGCCTGCCTAGATCTGATCAGCGCTGAGGTGCCTCTGGCGCCCTCCTCAAACGCTGCATACCTGAATCCGTAGATATCGCTTGGTCGAATGCGATGAACTTCTTCAGCCAGGTGGTTAATTCCCTCTTTGTTGGATTCGCATGTGGATCGAATCTGATCAGTCTCCTCCTCAAGACGCCGGGTTCCCTCTTTGTTGGATTCCCATATGGATCGAATAGCGGCGGTACTGGTTAGGTTCAAACGTCTCTGTTCTTGGATGAAATGCTCGAGGGTCCAACGTATCTCTGTTTGAATGATCGCTCTAATCTTCAGAGCAAGGGGTTTCAGGGGGAACGGGTAAGATGTCGCAAGGGCCTCCTCCCTCCATGGGCTGCCAGTACCCTCCGACGTGTTCTGAAGCAGAGAACTGATGTCAGCATCACCCGCCTGAGATGGCTCAGGGCGGTCGTCTGTCTTTCTCCGATTGGCTATTTCCAATATTCGCCTTCGAATCTGGTTCATTATCGAAGCTGGATCAGTATTGACGGACTGTTCATCTTTTGTCATGCAAAACCTCTCAACGTCAGTTTCTCCATCCATAACGTGCTTATGTTGCGTTTTCCCTTCTGCTCTGTGATTTCCAGTGCTCGATGGCCATTGTCATGCCTCTATCCAAGGTAACACTTGGTTTCCAGTCGAGTTTCTCTCGTATTTTTGAGGCATCCAATACGATGTACTTCTGATCCAATTTGGCTGGGCGCATAGGATAGCCCGGAGGATAGGAAGCTTCAACGATCTGCCCTCCAAAGTGAAGTTTATCCGCCAGCCTCTTGGTCAAGTCGATGTTCGAAATCGGATTCCCCGGGGACACATTGAACACTTCGCCTTGAGCCGCTTCCTTCTCCATGCTCAAGAGATATGCGTTCACATGATCATCAACCCACATGTAGTCTCTCACGTGATCCGGCGTTCCAACATAAACCGGGCCTCCGCCAAGCATAGACGTCACAAGATACTCAACGAGAAACCCTTTCTCCGTTTTTCTTCCATAGGTGTTGTTGCACCTAAGCACAGTCGCTCTCAGTCCATACACTTCAATAGCCATCTGAATGTATTCGTCGGCCGCCGTCTTCGACACGGCATAAGGCGAAGAAGGTCGCAACCTAGTCTCCTCCTTCACAGGCTCGCTCCCCTGCCACCCATAGACCTCTGCGGTCGATGCAGCAATCAGCCTCGCCCTGGGCGCCTTGTCAAGGATCGAATGCACTAGGTTGCACGTGCCAAGGAAGTTTATACGCATGTACGGAAATGGGTCCTCGTAGCTCAGTCTTACCGGCGTCATGGCGCCCAAGTGGAGAACGAACTGCGGGTTCGAAGTTTCCACTGCCGAGGCCAGCGAATGGAACTCGCAGAGGTCCCCTTCTATGAAGTGCACTCGATCCATTACAGGTCTCAGAGAATCAAGCTCACTCCGACTCGTGTGTCTGACTAGGCCGTAAACTTCGTAGCCATCTTCAACAAGTCTTCTGGTCAGATTCGAACCAATGAAGCCCGTGCAACCAGTTACCAGAACGCATGTCAATACCTAGGAACCTTCGATGCAGAGGCGCGATTTGTGTCTCTATTAAGCCTTTAGAAGACTTCAGGAGAAATCCGATGCACGGCGTAGGTGAATTTCAGCCCATGCTGTCTGCTCTATGCTTGAGTTGGTTCTCAACATCCTCTAGATCCTTGATCGTATTCACAGTGGCCCAGAAGCCATTGTGCACGTATGCTTTCAGCTTCCGCATCGACGCTAATTTCGGAAAGGTAGTACGCTCGACATTGCCCTTTTCAGGCAAATAGTCGGTAACCTCGCGGGAGAAAATGTATGTCCCAATGCTTACGAATTGCGATCTGATGATCGGTTTCTCTTGAAAGCCAATAACGTCCTTCCCGTCAAGTTCCACTATGCCATATGGACTTCTTAGCGGCCCGATAGCGATAGTCGCTATGCCACCGTTTGAACGATGGCACAGCGTGAAATCAGATACGTTGATGTCAACTAACTCGTCGCCATTCATTGCAAGAAAGAGGTCGTCGTCAACGTATCTCTCTATGGCTAGTCTGAATCCCTCGCCTGTTCCGCCCTCGACGGTGTGATTACTATAGGTTATCCGGAGTCCAAGTCGACTACCGTCTCCGAAGTATTCTGCGATTCTCTCTTTCTTGTAGGCCACTCCGATGACTATGTTATGGATCATGTTTGCTCTTAGCCATTCGAGAACCCACTGCAGTAGCGGCTTGCCAGCGGCAATGATCATTGCTTTGGGTGCATCACTGGTCAAAGGCCTGAGTCGCAGTCCTTCGCCGCCGGCCAAGATCACTGCCGTCTTGATCCTACAGGATGACTGCAAAGTCTTCCGATAGCGATCAGGTGCACTTGGCTTAAACGCTTTTCCGCATATGTTCTGTTGGGTGATCTGGATTCTCGTTCTGGTTCAGGGTCAGCGTCTTGTGCTGATCCGTGTTGGTCGATCTGATTGTTGTTCGCTCGCGCCGTCAACGCAAGGCCGGTCCTTGCACAGTGTAGACGCAGAGGTCTCATCGGTCTCAAGGAACCAGTTTTGAATATACTTGTTCTAGTCTCGTTCGTATTTCATGGGAGGCTTTGGTGGGATTCATTGATTCTCTGATGTCAATTGCGGCTCTTTGCCCTATCCGCTTCGCAAGCTCCCTGTTCTCGTAGACCCATCTCATGAGCTCCGCCGCTTGCGCAACGTCGGGCTCGGCCCACACATTCCCTTTCTCATAGGGGCCGTAGTCTTTGTCAAGTTCAACAAGTTCGTATCTCAATGGCAAGCTGTTGTTCGCATTCATGAAATCGGAGTTCCCCCCGTATGCTGTGGCGATAACTGGTTTTGATAGGTACATCGCCTCCGCCATCGGAAGCCCGAGTCCTTCTGACCTGTGAAGAGAGACGTAACAATCACAGGCGGCCAGAATGGAGATGTATTCCTGATCCGATAGGTGCCTACTTAAGATCTTCACGTTCAGATTCGCTGACGCATCTTCCAGCATCCGCGCACCCCGCGGATTCAATACACTGTTGGTGTAATTCAGCACCAGCACAGCCTTCTTTGACTTGGACGCTAGTTTGCGCGTTCGACCAAAGGCTTGCTCAAAGGCTCTAATTAGACCTAGAGGATTCTTTCTCTCCAGAACACTCGCAAAATCGAACAGAAAAAGGAAAACGCATTGGTCCTCTTGCAGACCCAGACTTCTCCTTGCGCCAGAGTCGATCACGTTTGTGTCGATCGCAAGCGGATATCTCATCTTCACAACCGGGACTGGAGAGACTCTGGAGAGAGACTGAAGTACGAAAGAGGTGGTCACCCAAATTTCATCGTAGAATCGGAACAGAGACATCCACCGCGCTGGAAAGTTGGAAGTTTCCCAATACCATATTCCGATATTGTATCTGTCTTTGAAGTAACGAGGACCGCGAAGCAAAGACATCCGTGAGAGAATGAATTCCTCTGCCGTGTCAGGGTTGACGTGAATCAGATTGATTGCATAAGGATTGATGTCAGTGAAGGCGTGAGAGCCAAAGTGCCTCTCTCCGTGAGTTGCTGAGACCACATTGTTGAGGACATTAGGCAACTGTGCAATCTCCAGAGCCGTGGCGAAGGCTCTTGCGCTTGCTGCGATCCCGAAGCGACCCGTGAAGTAGCCAGCGAGATTCACTCCGAATTCTGACCTAGGTTCCAATCTACTTCTCGGTCCGTTATGCTGCCACATGAATTCAAGCGTCCGTTTCTTGAGCCCGATCATGATCTCGGCTTCCTTCTTGCACAGGAAGGTTCCGACTCGATCTCGAATGAGACGAATGCGGCTCTTGATCCTGACAGGCAAATCACTTGATGGTTCTGCGAACCTACGGGCCAAACTTGGAATGCCTCTTTGAGATTTGGAACTACCTGCTTCTCTCTGGGGCTTTCTTGTTTTCGGGTCTTTTCTTGACTACCTGTCTGCCGTGGTTCACGGGCGACGGCCCCAAACAGTCATACATCGACGAGGTTTGCGGCTTGTTTGAGTGCATCATTCTGTGGTGGAGTGTTCCAGGGCGACCTGTCGATGCGAACGTCTCTACGTATGCTGACAATCTTGCCGGCAACGTACTTTGATGCGAAGAGGTAGCGGTTGACGTGCTCTTGCACGGAGCAGTACGGGTGCCGTTCGCTAGGAGTAAGTTGCTCGACAGGACTCGTGGCGGGCGCCGTCAATTCGACGTAGGCCTCATAAGATTAGCTACCGAGCCACAATTCAAGATTAAAGGTTGTCAACACCTCTGTTGGTAAGAAGTTGGAACTTCATGGCTTGTCACGTGGAGTTGTGACAATACCTATCATGATGACAAGGGCCTGGCAGCCTGTCTCTTAAGCTCTATGGGGAAACGGAGCAACTCGCACACATTTCGTCGTAGTCGATGAACCGCAATCTGCGAACCAGCACTCCAGTTCGCTCACAATGTCCCATTCGACGAGATAGTCGCCAGGTTCTTTTGGCGCCGTGAAGGAGGCGAGAAAGCTCGCTGATTCACTAGGGTCCAAAATCCGCTTTACTGGCGTCCTATCTCCGTCCCAGATTCTTATCTGACTCGACATTTCACGCACATGATAGGAAATATTCAGGTTCGGCCAAGCCCCGAGAAACGGCAACCACGAGATCTTGCCTGTGTTCAAAGCGCTTATCTCTGCGAACGTGTGTTCGCCCGGGCCAAGTACCTCAGGCATACAAACGTCGAGTTTAGCTCCCCAGGGCGGAATCGACGCACGCTCTCGGATCCTGTACACGCCGGGCAGTATTAGCTTTCGACGCTCCGGCAAAGTGGCAAGCTCATGACGGGACGGTGGTGAGGCTTCTAGTTTTCGTCGAGGATGGCCCTCCGTTGGGCCATAGAATTCCTCACACTTTCCTTCACTGCCAGCTGCACGATATCGGGCGAGCTTCTCCAACCTCTGTTCTTCAGTTGTTGTGATACGTTCAAAATGGAGAATTGCCGCTCGAACGTCGTAGCAGCCTATGCCCATAACTTGGTAGTGGGTGTGGACTCGCCCAGTGTGCCATACCAGTTTCTTGTCGTTGCGGAATAGCCTTAGCTGCCAGTCCGGAAACCATGGTGCACCGTGCAAGTATTCTAGTGGTTGTAAGCTGACGATCCACTTGCGGGGAAACCAGTAGTGCGTATATCGCGCATCCATAAGAAGTTGCGGAAGCAGCTGAGGGAAGAATCCGTCCATACGCTCATCATCATCAAGCACCAGAATCCAGTCGTCGCTTGCGTGATCAAGAGGCAGCATGCGTGATCGACCTGCCGAGCCCGTGTGCTCGTAGCGATAGGTCACATCGGCACCCTGACAAGCAAGCTCAAGAGTTCGATCAGTAGAGCCGTCGTCCACGCCTACCACGATCTCGTCAGCAAAGCTAGAGACATCTGTCAATAGCTGGGATAGGCGATTCTCAGAGTTCCACGTATGAATACAGACACTAAGTGTTGGACGCGAAGACATACGGCTGACTCTCGACATTTATCCTGACTAGCTGCTTTGCCTACTGTCCGCCCATTTGATTAGGTCTTTCTCTTGGGGAAGCGGAACTTGCCTTGGAATCGTTTCTTTCGAGCGGCGGATCAAAAATCGCCTCGTTATTGACAACACTGGCAACATCGGTGTGAACACGTCGGGAAGGCCAGCCTTTGACCGAGCCTTTATCTCTCGACACGGCGACAACACAGGCTGAGTAAGCGGTTGATAGATAAAGCGGTTATTCCGGCGGCAGGTCTCGGAACTCGGCTGCTGCCCGCCACCAAGGAGCAGCCCAAGGAGATGCTCCCAGTCTACTCGCGGGCTCCAAACGGTGAGGTATGCCTCAAGCCAATACTGCAGTTGATCTATGAGCAGCTATACGATCTGGGACTGCGTGAGTTTTGCCTGGTCATCGGCAGGGGAAAAAGAGCGATCCAGGATCACTTTACGCAAGACTACTCGTACGCGATCCACTTGCGCAACATGGAGCGCATGCCAGCTGCGGAAGACTTGGAGGCATTCTATCGGCGGCTTGACGACTCCGTTATTTCGTGGATCATGCAACCGGAGCCGCTGGGCTTTGGTGATGCTGTACTCCGGACACGGAGAGCAGTTGGTGACAGTGACTTCCTAGTTCACGCAGGCGACGCCTTCATAGTCTCAAGAAGGAACGCGTACTTCAGCCGCCTCAAGACGATATTCGACCAAAGGCGGCCAAGCGCGGTGCTGCTGATCCATGAGCTGACAGATCCCCGCCAGAAAGGCATCGCGGAGGTCCGACAGCCTGACAGCGATGCGTATGAGGTGTTGTCCGTCGCGGAGAAACCGGAGAAGCCGAAGACGAAACTGGCCATCGAACCTGTCTACATCTTCAAAGCACAGTTGTTCGAGGCCCTCGAGAAGATCAAGCCAGACAGGGGAGGCGAAGTCCAACTCACAGACGGGATACAGCAAATGATCGACGACGGGAAGAAGGTTTATGCGACGAGGCTTCATGAAGACGAAGTGAGACTGGATCTCGGGGACGCCGACTCGTACTGGCAGGCACTCGCTATCTCACACAGACTGGCGAAGAGCTAGCCCCACGCGCTTGCCCAAACCAATACCCCTGTAGGTAATCCTAGGGTCAAGCTTCGAAGGGTCTAGCACTCGGCGGCCATCAATCACGATTGGTTGAGCCATAACGTCTAGGAAGAGATCAGGCGGGATCGTCCTGAAATTATCCCATTCCGTTACTATGAAACAGCAATCCGCGCCTTCTAGGCAGTCTCGGATAGTCTCCGCGTACTTTACCCTTTTTCCGAAGAACCGAGCGGCATCCGGCATCGCGGCAGGGTCATGGGTGCTCACATTCATGCCGGCGTCGAGAAGCGCTCGCACGACCTTCACGGATGATGCCTCCCGCATGTCACTTGTTCCAGGCTTAAAGGCTAAGCCAAGCACGGCGGCTCTTTTTCCCTTCAAGTTCCCAATCAGTTCACGTGCCAACCGAATGACTCTCAAGGGTTGAAGCTCGTTCGATGCCAAGGCCGCCTCTGGAATTCGAAGGTGAACCCCGTTCTCCTTTGCTCCCTTGACGAGCGCTCTGAGATCTTTGGGGAGACATGAACCACCGAAACCCAGGCCGGCATCTAGGAACGCCCTTCCTATTCGAGGATCGTAGCCCATCCCGTCAGCAACTCTGCGAACATCTATGTCCTCGAAGCGCTCGCATAGGTTTGCGATCTCATTTACGAAAGCGATCTTGGTGGCCAGGAATGCGTTGCTGGCGTACTTGATCATCTCCGCACTTGTAGGGCTCACATGAAGCACGGGCGGCAGGTTAGCGCTATAGAATTCTTGAAGAAATTCTTCGAGCACATTGCCTGAGCGCTCGTCAAACTCTCCCAGAACAACCCTGTCGGGATGAAGCATATCGTGGATTGCGGAGCCCTCACGGAGAAACTCAGGGTAGGCCACGAGCCCAAAGTCTCTACCTGCGCGCTTGCCAGAAAACTTCTCTACCAGCTCCCGCAGAGGACCGCATGTGGTTCCTGGGAAGGTCGTGCTACGAATCGCCAGCACCCGGTAGCCCGAAGATCTCTTCATCCATTCTGCTATGTCGCGACAGGCCGCCAGCACCGCTGAGAGATCGACGGACCCATCCCTGCGGCTTGGAGTTCCTACCGTCACGAATGAGAAATCCGGCAAGGGACCAGCAGGGACGGGGTCGGTGACAACTTCCAAGCGTCCGTCATGGATCAACTCTGTGAGTATTTGATCGAGGTTCGGCTCGAAGAATGTAGCCTTGCCCGATGTTATGGCCTTGCGCTTGGTCTCGTCCCTTTCGTAGATGGATACGAAGTTTCCCTTCTGGGCGTAGAGGGCTGCACTGACGAGCCCGACATACCCAGCCCCCACAACGTAGACATGCTTTACCAAAACCGGTTCCCACAGTCAAGTCAGACTACAAGTAGCTTGTTGTTGTGGTACTTATCTTCACGGCCCACATTGGATTTGCATGAGCTACACTGTCGATCAGGCAGAGCGACCTGCCCAGGCTATTGTGTCCGGGACAAGGGCTAAGAGTTCCTGAGATTAGGGATGTGTGAGCAGATAAAGGGTATCGCATCATGTTCTCCGTGCTCAAAGAGGCGGCGATCGAGTACAGGGATCGATTCCTTAAGAGTATCAATAGGCCGCCTGCCAAACCTTGGATGCGTCATAGGGAGATACGGGTCATAGAAGAGATACTGGGAAGCTTGAAGCCAACAAGGTGTTTGGAGTGGGGTGCCGGATACAGCACCGTCCATTTTCCCAAGGCGCTTGAGGCGGGTGCCAAATGGATTGCTGTGGAACATGACTATGAGTGGTTTCTTCGGATCAGGGACAAAGTGAGTACGAATGTGGACATATTCTCCGTTCCCACACACACCTATGAGAAATCTGTTACATGCACAACGCCTCGCTGCGAGCTAAGCCTGATGTTTTGCACACACCCTATTCGCCCATGTGAGAGCATTATGCATGCGCAACCAGGCGGCTCCAATCACAAAAACGTGTACCATGACGCAGTGTGTGACGTCGGAGCTATCCAATCTCAGCCTGATCATGATGATGCCTGATAATGGCCTGCAGGATCATGGTAGGGCTCACGATTCCGTAGAACCGAGTAGCAGCACATCAGCAGACGTCTCGTGGCCGCGACCTTCGCGATGCGTGCACCCTTCCTCTCAGCTATCGCATGGTACGCGCGAGTGATTGACGTATCATATTTCAGATGCGTGTGGACGCATTCGACCATGATCCAGCGTAGCCAACGTGAGCCCTCCTTGGTTATGGAGCCATACCGCTTATGCCCACCTGAAATAGAGACGGATGGAACCAGCTCAGGGTAGCTGCATACTTTCTCTCCGTCGGGGAACCTGTCGACCGTGCCTATCTCAGACTTGACTAGTAGCGCCGAGTAGTATCCTGTGCCTGGGATCGTCATCAGAAGCCTGACATTCTCGTCGCCTGAAGCCATCCCGCGTAGTTCCTTGGAGAGCTTTCCTACTTGGATGTCGAGTGTGTGGATGACTGGCAGGTAGCAGTCGACCGCATCTAGTTGCAGCGGGCGCAGCCACTCCAACCCCTTCGATGTGAACAAGCCATACTCGGAGGGTGGAGTGAATCCGTTCATCGCCAGCTGAGATCTGATCTTCACCTTCAGCTTGCTGCGCATCCTCACCAAGAACGCTCTACGTCTGACCTTCTCCCGCAATGTGGCGATGCATGTACGATAACGGCAACGCATCAAGCCTAGCCAACTCCGTCACAGCCCAGCTATCAACTCTATCCGTTTTGATGCGTGACTCAGCTACGAGCCTAGTCTTCTTCGGATGCGAGACGAGTATCTCGTACCCTTTCCCCCTCAACGCCCCATAGACAGGCACGATGGATGTGGACGACTCCATCGCGACCCTGTCGATTGGGTACCGACCAAGGAAGCCAACAACCTCATCGTTGGACAGCTTCCTCTTCTCAACAACTTCGCCACCATAACTCATCACGGTCGCGTAGACACTGTCCTTATGGACATCTAATCCGCAGACGAGCGAGCTCATACGATGCTTTGTCCTCGCCCGCCGTCTTACCCCTTTCTCATCGCATCACAAAAAAATACGCGACGAGAACTGCTCACCAACTGCTGACCAGCTCAAAGCAGGCTGCTTGCTCCAGAACGAGCACACACAAAATCATCAGCCCAAATTACGACGGCCGCACCAAGGTGCCCGACGACGACGAAAACCGACGGTTCAAAACACGACGCATCACGAAGAGACCATAAACCCGTTTTGGCCAAGCTTACGGAGCCTTATATTGCCCTTAGATGAGTTACCGGTTGGTCTATTATGGTTCATGGGAGGTCTTATGGTGCATGTGCGTAGGCTCGCAGACCTCTCTCAAGGCGAATGGGGAACTCATCTCAGGCACATCGATGTCTCTACTCTAGAGGATCTCCATCGTGGATGTGAATACGGGGCGGATGCTCTTGTTCGTTTTGCTGGTTCTCGCATCTTTTCCAGAAGAGAATGCGTCACCTCGTCCATGCAGAGAATCCAAAGCGTGAATTCGTTAGTGGGCTTCAAGTGACCCGTGCAAAGCCAAACCTTTGTGAAGATAGTTTCTATCGAAGAGCGTGCAGAACATGTAGTGCAAAGGCTTCACAGCAGGACTGTTTCTTGTAGGTTTCTACGTTGCGGTCACTAGTCAGATCGAAGGCACTTCGCTTCCTGTCAGGGTCTGACACATTTATGATTGGATATCCGGGCCTTCTCACGCCCAAAAGAACTCCCACACTGTCACACTTACAGCTGCTCTCTGCGTCTCTGTGAGGTAGATAGAATTGACCATCCGTGGCCTGCTTGCCAGAACCGAACACCGGCTGGGATCAGTCTCCCATCTACTATGTTCGAATAGTCCAAGACGACCTTGACTCGCTCCCCCAAGTTCTTGCCAAGTTCCCGAAACGCGACTTCGGGTATCGTCACAATAACGGTATCCTTGTTCTGCACTACGGCGCGCAAACCTTCTTTGTTACTAGACTTCGGGTTAAACGTCTCCACAGAAAAACCGTCATTGCGTAGGCGCTTGATCAGGTCAAGGGCCGGGCTGCCGCGCTCATCTCTGACTCCGCTCTTATAGTATGTGCCAAGAACAGCAATTTCAGTCCCTTTGATCTTGTCCATCGGGTCAGTCTTTCGGCTTTCGTTCGAGGCGTCCACAGCTGAAAGTATACACGGCTCAACTCTTGAAGTTCTATAGGTTTCAATTAGGGATTTCAAATCGCGCGGAAAACAAGCTCCCCCTGCCGCGTAGCCGGGCCTAGTAAACTTGCGGCCTATTCGCCAGTCCGAGCCCACTATTTCCATAATCTTTTGACCGTCTATGTTCAGTTGCTCGCAGAGGGCCCCGAATTCGTTAGATAGAGCTATTTTCGTTGTCAGGTAGGCGTTCGCGGTAAGTTTGGCAAGTTCCGCTTCTTCAGGGGTTCCAGTGAACATTGGTGGTATTCGTTCGAGGAGGCAAGAGCGTGTGATGAATCTCCTGTAGAAGTTCATGGAACGCTTGGCAGTGTTAGGATCGTAGGCACCAAATATCACAAAGGGGGGGTTGACGAAGTCCTCTGCAGTGGTTCCTTGAGCTATCATAAGTGGAAAATGGACGTACCCGACCTGCCTATCAATCGTTACTTCTTCTTCGTTGAAAACTTGGCGGAGTCTTAGGGAGCTGCCAAAGGGCAGGGTCGAATATACCATGAGGACTGGCGCTTGCCCTGCGGGAGAGCCGCGCAAGACCCGTAAGGCTTGGCGGACTGAATCTTCCACATGTCCCAGAACGAGCTTCTTCTCGTCACCGGTGCTGACACAGACTATGATGAAGCGGCTAGTCTTGATAGCGTCGTAGCGAGTTGTCAGAGACAGATTTTTCGCTACTTGAGCCCGGGCGCGACGCCTCTTAAGAAGTCTCTCGACTGATGCGTCCTCGCGTGGCTGAGCAACGCTTCTTGGATCGATGTCAACGCCAACCGTTCCGTAGCCAGCTTCGGCGAGGCAACAGGCGAGCGCATAGCCAACGCCTAGACCAATAACTGAGACCTTCGAGTTCAACCCCGCCTAGAAAAGCGCACTCAGGAAAAGATCGGGTCGCTAAACCGCTTCAAACGCCCTGCTCCTTCATCCAGCTAATTGTCTTCTTCAATCCTTCATTAAAGTCGATCTTGGGTTCCCATCCCAGCAATTCTTTGGCAAGCGTGATGTCTAACGCGCGACTGAAAGGGCCCTCTGGTTTCGTTCGATCAAAGACTATCTTCGGGCTGTAGCCGACTATCTCAAGAATCAATCTTACCACGTCCTTGATCTTGTAACGCTCATCCCATCCAAAGTTGATCGCAGTTCCGTCGGATACTTTTTCGCATGCGAGGATCTGTCCCTCAACTATATCAGAAACGTAAGTAAATCCACGTTCTTGTTCGCCAGACCCCCACACCACAAACGGGTCTTCACGCCGCAATGCACGTTGAGACAGCATGCTTATAGCGTGGGTGGTTGGGAATTCACCATCTCCGTATACGGTCAAAAACCTACCGGAACTTGTCTTCAAGCCACGCTCGCTGGTCAATGCTCTCAACGTCATTTCGGTCGTTAGTTTTTGAAAACCATATAGATTGTCACTGCTTGCAAAACCTTCTCCTGTTGAGAGCACATCACCTTCCTTGAGAAGATATCCCCGCCTGTTTAGCGATGGTGCATAAACGCAAGCAGAACTGCTATACGTAATTCTCTCAACAGTACCCGATTCGTAACATGCCCGAATAGTGTTCTGATCTATCGCAAAACCGATGCTGCAGGCGACTTGTTGCTCGTCGACAAATCCTCGTCCCCCGAAGACAGCGCTGAACATGAAACAGGTATCAATGTGATTCTTGACGATCACGCTCTTGAGACGGTCACGTTCGGCTGACAGGTCAATGATTTCCAGCTTTGGTTCGGTACCATGCTTCTTGCAGATTGCATGATATCTGTCGAGCCGTCTCTTCCAGGTTTCGGGATTCACATTGGGCGCTAGGAGCTGATCGGCGACGACGACGTTAGCTCCCCTTGCGAGTAAGGCATCTACAGCATGACTACCTATGAACCCTGTTCCGCCCGTCACGAGGACGGAATGTTGACTCCAGTCCAATCTGACCGACCACTCATCGGAGGTTCGCTGGCGGTGAGCATTAAAGCCTTGTACTAACTGCAAGTTCTATTTTCATAGACTTCGCATCTTGGCCTCTCAATGGCCTTTCAATGATGTTCCCTGTCTATCCCAAACCTGTTGCGCGCACGGTCGGCAAGCTCGATCGTTCTAAGGAGCAGTCGAGCGAGCATCTGGAGATGAGGATGAAATAGATGTAACGTCTTCAATTGCCTACGAGTATGTGACCAATCAAGCGCACATTTCAGTCGTCGCGGTAAAAGTATATGCGTCGCATCTTCTACTGTGAAGCGGATGTCTCCTGCCAGTTCTTGATTACGTCTTGCTTCTATTCCTCTCCAAGCACCGTCCTTGCCTCCGGGAATGTGAGAGTAATCGTGATTTTGGTGAACCGCAGTAACGGCTTTCGTGGCATCGACAAGAGAAGCCCCTCGTGAGCGCGCCCGGTAAGGTAGCCAGTTATCCCAAACGGTGCGACCGATACTGAAAGATGGAATTTCGCCCCACAGGCCGCGAGGGAAGACAAAGTAGTCGATCCCAGTAGGAGGATGCAGACAACCATCTCTAGCCACGCGGGCTCGAAGCTTCTGTTCCCAACCAGCGCCAAAATCTAGAGGACTACTCACATCCAAATCCCATCGTTGACCAACAATCAGAAATCGACGCATCCGTCTAGCTACTTGGCGCACCGTATCCATGAGATCATTCATGAGAATAATATCGGCATTGGCATAGCAAATGATATGATGCGTAGCCAACTGTTGAGCTTTCTCAAACAGGTCATTGACTAGTGGTGTGCCTTGATCATTCCGGGAGACTCTTGGGATGTACTGCACGCCGAGTTCCGTCGATGTCTGTGCAGTCCCCTCTTCGTCTCCGAATAATATGATTTCAGGGCGAGGAGTGATCATAGTCCAACTCTTTATGGCATTCCGTTGGATCATTCCAATGTGCCCACGAAATGGCTTAGGGATCGTAAACAATGTGAGCATAGTGGCTGATATGACCGTCACGCTCCCACCAATAGCGATTCATTCACGGTTTCTGTCCAATCCCGAAGCCGATGAGTACCGACCCTCAAACCGCTTTCGCCGTTACGCAAAGATGCCAGCCGAGCCTGCGTTCCATCCAACGAAACAGCTTTCTTGGCATATAACGGAAATACCAGACCTTGTTATAGCGATATTGCACATAGTCTGATATGCGGTAAGGGAAGATGTGATCAACCCACTCCTCTGTGACTTGGAAGTTGTAGCGCTCTAGTAGTTTTTGTAGGTTCCGCGGTGTGAAAGTGTAGGTAATAGGGCAACCTGTCTGGGCTTCAGAGTTGCGGGCCACAAACTCGTCAAGTCGCCAGAATCGCCCCTTCGCATGAGTTAGCAGAATCCAGAGCACCTTCCAGGAATATCGATTGTAGACCATGATCTTGATTGTAGTGTTCGGGTGAACAAAGTGCCGCATTTGCTCTATCACTTTCTCCGGGTTTGGGGTGTGGTGGATTACACCGAAGGAGTAGATCAGGTCGTAGTGTTCTTCGGGAATCAGTCCGGATAATTCCTCCGCATTCCCTGTGTAGAACTTAATGCGACTCTGCAGGCCGTACACCTCAGCGCGCTGGCGAGCGATCTCTATCGATTCCTCTGAAAGGTCAACTGCTGTCACATATGCGCCGTTACGGGCGAAGTTCATTGTATCGGTGGCTATCCCGCAGCCCACCTCAAGTACTTTTTTCCCGCTCCATCGTTCGAACTCAGCAAAGCGAGGTATATGCGGTTCAACGAGGTATTTGCGGGCTTCCACTTCATCGAAATATTCCTTGGTGCCGATGGGTCTAGGAGAATGACGAATATTACACGGCCGCCGATCCCAGAACTTCTTTACATCCTCAATCGATACTTGTAACCTCTTCACGTCCCCTCTTACTTAGTGTGAGGCATCATCTCGCTACGGATTTTCCAAGGCGAAACATCCCAATGCGTAGGCGTTCCTACTAGGGTCCCATGAACCCGCGAAAGCCTCGAAGTTCACGGCCGTTTCTCTGCTGCAAGATACCCAGCGATTCTCCTTGTCCTTTATCCAGAACGCCTCTTTCTTGACGACGTAGGCAGCTAGCAGGCGAGGCAATCTTTCTTCGCCGTACACACGGCATAAGGGAGAGAAGACAGCGTCTTTCCCCACGGGAATCGTAAGAATCATAATTCCCCCGTGCTTCATCAATCGCCTGAGTCGAGCCATCGCTTCGATATCGCCATCAGGCCGATTTTCTGTCACGCCATATCGTCCCACAAGTCCGACATGCTCCACCGTCGAGCAATTGATGACTAAGTCAAACTGGTTCTCGGCTAGTTGAAGGTTTAATAGGTCTCCTCGAATGAAACGTAGTCTTGGATGGACGTAAGGCCAGTCAACGGGTTCAAGATCCACAGCCGTTACCGTAAACCCGCGTTGCGCAGCAACAAGCCCCAAGTTGCTACCGCCAGGACCGAAATCAAGGGCTTCACCTGGTCCCGCAGGCATCTGTGAAGCTGCCCAAGACCATTCAACCTCGCGGTCACCAAGTAGATTCACACTGCCATGATGAGCGCCCTCTCGATTTGTGACAAATCGGTGTTTCAGCGCTCGCAGTCTACGATAAGCCCAATCCGGCATGGGAACCGACACTCTGATCGCGATTCGATGCATGTTAGTCTTGTTGCAAGATACTTTCAATGGTTTGGGTAATAAAGCGTGCACGGTTTGGGCACGAAACAACGACGGAAACGAATAGTCCTCTTGTGCGAACTTCTGTCAATCGCTCAGAATCTAATTTTGGGAGCACGTGATGATACGGGTTTGTTAAATTCTGGAAGGAATGCATCAACGAACTCAACCGAGGGTTTTTCCTGTTTTCAAGATGATACCGGAAACTGTAGGCGTGGAGATGAAGCAACTCCTCTACACCCTCGTCAACTCCGTCAAAAAGCACCTAGAGGATTATGATGGAGAGGCGCTGAGGAAAAGGATAGAGAGCACCGTGAAAGACCTCATGGCCCTCGCAGAACGCCTGAAGATGAAAGGCTATCCAAAGACAGCTGCCTTCATAAAATCAAACGCCAGGCTCATGGTGACATTCGCGAAACTCGCATTAAAGAACATCCAGATACCCTACACATCCAACGTGATCGAACGACTCATGGGCGAGATCTCCAAGCGCTGCAAACACAAATGGATGCACCGGAGCACAGAAGGCCTAGAGAACATACTCCAAATCATCCTAGTCAGATAGACGAACCCACAATTCTACAAACAGTTCTGGAAAACCTATATCCACCCAACACAATACCAACCCACACTCACAACACCAACCTAACCCATCATTGCACAGGACCGAAAGGGGTGGATACGATCATGACTCTCAAGATCAATTACTGAGCTTACCTGCGTCGTCGCAGCGATTTAGAGCTGTTCATGGCCGGACCGGATTTGGTCGCCTAATTTGACAATTACGTGTCCGTGCGTTTGACTTGGTTCCGACTGCCTTTCCAAGGCATAGCTGTGTCTCTTTTCGGTTCTGTCGACCATGCAGCTCTTTTACGGGTCATTTCCAGACTACGTTGTCCGGGACACATCAGAATACATGGCTGAGCATGTGGCGAATACAACAACCATTATTTCCTCTGAGACTGT
>Ga0315279_10005376_pt1 | contig 16661 bp, 15 predicted proteins | sample YL17G06_20_MG_FD_203694 | JGI IMG/M metagenome (GOLD analysis project Ga0315279, IMG submission 203694) | Sediment microbial communities from Yellowstone Lake, YNP, Wyoming, USA - YL17G06_20 | ecosystem: Environmental > Aquatic > Freshwater > Lake > Sediment | place: USA: Wyoming | collected...
GTGAAGAAAGCCCAGGATAAAGGCTGGTTCGGCGAGTGGCAGGCGTTCGCCAAAGCCATCCACACGGTCGGACAGCCGCCGATTCCTTATGAACAACTGATCGGGGTGACGAAGGCGACGTTCGCGGCGGTAGAGTCCATCCGAAAATCTGGCACGCAAATAAACGTCATCTAAAGTCAAAAAAGTGGTTGCACTTCACGATAAAAACCAGTAAGATAAAGTCATGCCCGCAAATATCCAACGCCTAATGAAAGAATTAAAAAAGGGGTTGGCCGATTTGTATGGCAACCAATTAAAGGCTGTCATTCTATTCGGTTCGTATGCGCGCGGGGATTATGATGAAAGTTCCGACCTGGACGTGATGCTCGTGCTTGGAGAGTACCGAAGTTATTGGGAAGAACTGGTTCGGACAAGCCAGATGGTCAGCGACCTGTCGCTGAAGTACGATATTACGATCAGCCGCACTATTATGACCGAGGAACAATGGCGCAACGCGGATATGCCAGTTCTGCGCAATATCCGCGCCGAGGGAGTGGCAGTGTGAAAGAGTCCACAAAGCAATTGTTGGCGCGTGCGGCGGATGTTCTTGAAGCGGCCGAAATCCTGCTTACCAATGGGAAAGCCGAGATCGCAGCCGGGCGTGCTTATTATGCCATGTTCTATGTTGCAGAGGCCTTGCTCAACGAAAAAGGCTTCCAGTTTGGCAAACATGGCAACGTATTGGCGGCTTATGGTCAGCATTTCGCTAAAACAAAGGTGCTCGACCCGAAATACCATCGCTGGTTGATCACTGCATTTGACCAGAGACAGATTGGGGATTATGGTCTCAACCCAGATATCCAGAGTGAAGTGGTGGTGGAGATAATCAATCAGGCCCAGGAGTTTCTCGATACAGCAGGGCGTTATTTTGAAAGTCAATAAGCCGACCGGCGTGACGAAAGCAACGTTCGCGGCAATTGAGTCCCTGCACGCGGGCAGCCACTTCGTACAGATAAAGTGGTTATGGTCAAGCGGCTTTAACATAACGGTTCACTTTGGCTGGCACCCCGGAGGAACTCAGCCTGTCCATCAAACCGGTCAGCGAGCAGTCGAAAGAGTCTGTCCAATCTGTTGCCTGGAGAGCAAAGGATCAATATGTCCATCCGACCCTGGAAGGTCCTGGAATCAAACCATCTGCGCAAAAACGTGCGCGTGGATCAATGCGAGTTCCCCAACGGGAAGATCGTCGAGGCGGTTGTGCTCGAATATGGGACGTGGGTCACGATCCTGGCCCTCACGAAAGATCAGCAGGTCGTGCTCATCAAGCAATACCGGCATGGCGTGCAGAAAGTGATCGCGGAACTGCCCGGTGGTGTCATGGACAAAGATGATGCAGGCCCAAGGGGAGCGGCAAAGAGGGAACTTTTGGAAGAGACTGGTTATTCCAGCGATACTTTCATCCAGGTCGGCAAGGCCTCCCCAAACCCGGCCAACCAGACCAATTTGATCTATTCGTTCCTGGCTTTGGCTGTGGAAAAGGTCAGCGGACAGACTTTGGATGACACAGAAGAGATCGAAGTGTTTCTCAAACCGCTGGAGGAAGTCATCGCCATGGCTCGGAATGGCGAACTGCTCCAGTCAATGCAAGTCAGCACGTTGTTCTTTGCGCTGGCCTATCTGGGCCGGATCGTGTAAATGGCACCCTTTTCGAAGCTGTCTATCGCCTTCAAAGCCTTGAGCCAGTTGGGATTCCGGCCCGTGGGGCTCAACGCGCTCTACCAGTTGGGACTGGTGACGGGACATTATCGAAGGACAGAAAATAGAGAATGGGGAATAGAGAATAGTGATTCGAGATTCGAGATTCGAGATTTGTTCGATCTCCCAGGTCAGGATGAACTTCTAAAGGTATTAGAGAAAAAGGGGATGGAAAAATTACTGGCAGACGCCGAAGAAATTGTAGCGGGCAAAGTGCGCCTCTTCGGCGGCGAGGCAGTCCCACTTCAATTAACCGTACCAGGCGAACTGGCCCATTGGACTGACTACGAGAGAAGCAAAGCCTTCATTCCCTATTCCCTGATTACCGAATTACCCGTTCACGATATCAAATTCATCTGGGAACCGGCCCGCTTCGGCTGGGCCTTCACGCTTGGCCGCGCCCACCATCTGACCGGTGACGAAAAATATTCCGAAGCCTTCTGGCAATATTTCGAAACTTTCATAGATGCCAACCCTCCTTATCTCGGTCCTAACTGGACCTCGGGCCAGGAAGCCGCGATCCGGCTGATGGTCTTCGTCTGGGCCGCGCAGGTTTTCGCCACCGCACCCGCCTCCACGCCAGCGCGGATGCGCCGTCTGGCCGAGTCCGTCGCCGCGCATGCGGCCAGAATTCCGCCCACATTGGCCTACGCCCGCTCACAGCAGAACAACCATCTCCTCACCGAGGCCGCCGGTCTGTTCACCGCCGGGTTGGCTCTCCCCGACCACCCCGAGGCTTCTCGTTGGCGAAGCCGGGGTTGGAAGTGGCTGAATCACGGCCTCCAGGAACAAATTGATACCTACGGCGAGTACGCTCAGCACAGCACTAACTATCACCGCCTGATGCTTCAGGTCGTTTTGTGGACGAATGCGCTTATCCGTAGTAACGACTTGGGTTATTACTACCGCTGGCCACGCCAGACCACCGATGCCATCACGCGCGCCACCCACTGGCTGCTGGCCATCCTCGATTCCGATTCGGGCCGGACCCCCAACCTGGGCGCCAACGACGGGGCTTACATTTTCCCATTTGCCATTTGTCCATTTTCTGATTACCGTCCCGTCCTTCACGCCGCCGCCCGGGCCTTTCTCGGCTACGACCTGCCGCGCGGACCTTGGGACGAGCTATCACTCTGGTTCGGGATCCCTCTGGAGAATCGAAAATACGTCCAATTACCGCGCTATCTCGGTGACCAGCTCTACGGCAAAGACTCCTGGGCATCCCTGCGAACGGCGCAGTTCACCACCCGTCCCTCCCACGCCGACCAATTGCACGTGGACCTGTGGTGGCGCGGCCTGAACGTGGCTCAAGACGCCGGGACGTACCTCTACAATGCCGATCCGCCCTGGGACAACAGCCTGACCACTGCTTTCGTGCACAACACGGTGACAATCAATGGCCGCGACCAGATGAGGCGCGCCGGGCGATTCCTCTACCTGGACTGGGTCAATGCCTACCGAAAGAATGTAACAATCCACGAGCCCTCAGTGATACTGTGCGTGCGCGGACGCTACCGGACGCTTGGTTTTCGCCATACACGCATCGTCAGTGCGTCCGAAGACAACCACTGGCAAGTGGTGGACGAAATCTTACCTCTCCGATTTCTGCCTTCATTCTTCCGCCTTCATCCTTCCTCCTTTCGATTGCATTGGTTGCTGCCAGATTGGGAATGGAAGTTAGAGAATAGAGATCAGAGAGTAGAAATTAGGCTGACGTCGCCGCATGGGCCGGTAATGCTCATCATTAACCGTTCTCCATCCACCATTCCCTGCACCTTTTCCGTTGCTCGCGCCGGAGAACTGCTCACCGGCGTTGGCGCTCCCGACCCAACCCGCGGCTGGATCTCACCCACCTATGGAGTCAAAGTTCCGGCCTTATCGCTGACCATTGAAACAATATCCGCAAATGATGTACAATTCGTCAGCGAGTTTATTTTCCCATGAGCTATCGAGCGGCTGTCGTCTTGATTGAAAACGGACAGATTGCGCTGATCGAGCGCCATCGCCAGGGGCTGCATTATTTCACATTCCCCGGCGGCCACGTGGACCCCGGCGAGACACCCGAACAGGCCGCCGTCCGCGAGACTGCTGAGGAGCTTGGTTTGCAGGTAGTTGTCAAGCGGCTGCTGGCTGAAATCTGGTGGCATGGTAAACCACAGTATTACTACCTGGTGAAGGCCGACGGCGGCAATTTCGGGACAGGGATAGGCGAGGAACTGGCACAACCGCTCCCGGACAAAGGGACGTACCAGCCAGTCTGGACTCCGCTCCGAGATTTGCTCGACCTGCCGGTGCTGCCGCGCTCAATGGCGCAAATAGTGGTCGAGGCCCAGTCCGCAGGCTGGCCGGACACGGTGCCTGTTCTCCACGACGACAAGTAACATGCACATCCTTTTGATTCACCAGGCTTTCACCGCCCTCGACGAGCCCGGCGGGACGCGTCATCACGAACTGGCGCGCTATCTGGCCGCGCGCGGTCATAAGGTGACGGTGATTGCATCGCCCGTCAGTTATCTCACCGGCGCAGCCGCCTCTCTTTTCCCTGCTCCCTTTCCCCCCGCACAAGGGGAAATAGTCATCTTACGAGCGTATACCTACCAGGCGATCCATAGGTCCTTCGTCCACCGCGTTTTCGCTTTCATTTCTTTCATGACCTCCTCATTTTTTGCGGGCCTGGGCGTGAAGGATGTGGATCTGGTCTGGGGCACTTCGCCACCCATTTTCCAGGGCGCGACGGCCTGGCTGCTGGCATGGCTGAAACACGTCCCGTTCCTGTTCGAAGTGCGGGACTTATGGCCAGCGTTCGCCATCGCCATCGGGGTACTCAAGAATCCCCTGCTCATCCGCATGTCACTCTGGCTGGAGCGTTTCCTCTACCGCCGCGCCGACCGGGTGATGGTCAACAGTCCCGGCTACGTAGCGCACGTCACCGAGCGCGGCGCACAGCGCATCGAACTCGTCCCGAACGGCGCCGATCCGGAAATGTTCAACCCTGACGACGAGGGAGCTGCGTTCCGATCTGCCAACCACCTTAAAAACAAATTCGTGGTGCTCTACGCAGGGGCGCACGGAATATCGAATGATTTGGGCGTGGTACTGGAGGCGGCCCGCTCGTTGCAAATACTAGCTCCTGAAATTCAAATCGTCTTTCTCGGCGACGGGAAGGAAAAAACCAATCTACAAAAACAGGCCGAAGGTCTGACAAATATCCTGTTCCTGCCGCCTGTCCCAAAAGCCGAGGTGGCAGCCGCCCTGGCTGGAGCGGACGCCTGTCTCGCCATCCTCAAACCGATAGAGGAGTACAAGACCACCTACCCGAACAAGGTTTTCGATTATATGGCAGCCGGGCGGCCGGTGGTGCTGGCGATTGACGGGGTTATCCGCTCAGTGGTTGAGACCGCCAGCTGTGGCGTGTTCGCGCGGCCGGGCGACCCGTCCGCTCTGGCTGAGACAGTCCGGAAGCTAGCCGCGGACAAGACAAAAGCCCGCCAGATGGGAATGGCGGGACGGAAATATCTGGAGGAGCATTTCAGCCGGTCAGCAGTGGCAGAGAAGCTGGCGGGAATTTTAGAGGAGATGACTGTGCATCGCGCCTGAAAGGCCATCATATCCGGTTCCAGTGGCTTTATCCGATGATGCGGGTGAATGATGGCGCGATTACACCCGGCAGACAAGTGCCAGGATGTCGGTTTTGTATTCGGGATGACAGTGCGGTCATCCCGAATACTCTATTAAACCCCATCTTTACCAATTTATGAACAGCCACCGCTTTCTACTTCTTTCTTTACAGAATCGCAAAAAGGAAAGGAACGAAATAGCCAAAACGGCGTTAAGTAATATAGAAGTTTCAGAGTAGCGTTTAGAGAAAGAATGTCCCTATGATCATATTTGCTGCCATCGCCTGCGTTGGTCTGGTCTGCGCGCTGTTCGACGCCGACGATCTGCGTAATATGGGGATTCGGCGCTAGGACTTAATAATACTCGCCAGGCCTGGCCGGTATCTTTTCCGCGCCAGGCCTTTACCTTTTTAAAAGCGGCATCCAATTCTTGACCTCGACCCATTTGACATCTCTCCCCTTTAACGCTAAACTATACGCAGTCTGCTAGGACGTGAAGTTCAGACCGGAGGTACTCATGCCCGACTCGTTATCCACTGCCCATCTCTCTGCCCAGACCGGCCTCATCCCGGCCATCAACGCCTGGGAGATTTTCCTCAATGATCAGGGTTGCTCGCCAAATACCGTCAAGGCTTTCCGCTCGGATGTCAAGTTATTGACTGAGGTCCTGCCCCTGGACCGGACGCTGGGAGCCATCACCACCAGTGACCTGAATAATTTCCTGCATTGGCTGGAGCACGAGCGTGGCGTCCCATGCTCGCCCAAGAGCCTGGCGCGGCGCGTCACGGCGGTCAAGTCTTTCTTCCGCTGGTTACAAAAAGGCGGAGTCCTGCTGGTGAATCCCGCTGAAAAAGTCATCCAGCACTCGGTGCTTAGCCCCATCCCAGAGGTCTTGACCGAAGCGGAGATCGAGGCCACCCTCCTGGCCGCCGACCGCTACCGCCGCCAATCCAAGCCCGATGCCCGTCCCTACACCCTGCTGGCGCTCCTGCTCGCCACCGGCATCAAGAAGTCCGAATGCCTGGGCATTCACCTCAACCACATTGACCTGCAGACCGCTGGCGAGCCGGTCATCTTCATCCGCTACGCCAGCCCGGCCAACCGTTATAAGGAACGCAAGCTGACGTTGCCGGAGGACTGGCTTCCGGCCTACCAGGAATACCTGGCCCAGTACAACCCGGTGGACCGGCTGTTCCCCTGGTCGCCGCGCCGGCTGGAATACCTGCTGGAGGACATCGGCAAGGACGCCGGTCTGCCCAAACACCTGTCCTTCGACATGTGCCGCTGGGCCTGCGTCCTGCAGGATTACCTGAACAACGTCGAACCGGAGAAAATCCGCCAGAAACTGGGCATCTCGAAGATCCAATGGCGGGAAATCCATTCGAAATTGAGGCAGTTGGCGGTGAAGAGCGAGTAATAAGTAACCAGTATGTCAATACCTTCGCCAATTATGGGCTGGCGAAAGGCTGAAAAGCCAGGTGAATAGCGCCCAAGCGGGCGATTTGTTGAAAGATGTCAGCCAATAAAATGGCATCAGGTTTTTCCGGAAGCATTTTTATTGTCTCGCTGGCATATCGAAAGCCGCGATAATGCGACTTCAAATCCAGAACAATGTAATCAGGCTGGTGTTGTCGAAAAGGCTGCAATAATGCCTGACTGAAATTGACCATGAAAAACGACAGGTTGGCGGCATTGGTGACAGCGGTTTCTTTGATATTCATAAAATCTTCCAAGCCCCAGTATTGCTTGGCGTCGCGGAAATTGAACTCGATTTGGAAGCGCAGGCTGTAGAATTTGATGATATTGTCGTATACCTGTTCCAGGTCGGTGCTGAACAAAATCACATGCGCTTGGGCGTTTGTCTCTACATTGGTCTTTACAATGATAACCACGTTCAAGGCAAAGCTGAACTCTTTGTTGTAGAACTGGCATTGATAGATGTCTGTGCGCAAATCATCTTCAGTGGATGTTTCCTTCAGGTATTTCGCATCCAGCTTGCGCACGTCGATCTTCTCGCTATACTTCGCTGGACGGCCTGTGCCACTGTATTCACCTTCGTGGGCTGGATAGAGTGCTGCATCCGAACGCAGCTTGGAAATCAGGTGCAAATTCTCTTGTCTGACCATGAATGCGCTTGGATAGTTGCCAAAATGCCCATCCAGCGCCACATACTTCAGGGTGATCGCTGTGCCAACTGTTTCCAAAAGGCTTTTCAAGGCTGCCTGAATGCGCAATAGCTCTGTATTGAGCACCACTTACTGATTATCTTTGTTCTTGCTGCCCTTCGGACGTCCAGGCTTTTTCTTGTCAGCCGTTTTCCTGGCCTTTTTCGCTTCTGCTTTGATTTTGCTGGCCGCCTTTTCTTCTGCGCTTTTCACAACTTGTACGGCCTGCAGCGGATACGATCGTTCTTCTCGCACATTCACGAGAGAAAAAGCGAAAAACGAGAGGCTCGGAATGACCCGTTGTTGAATACCGGAGAAAAAACGATCCAGTCCATGCGTTTCTTTACCTGCCTTGCTCACCACAACTTCGTCACCTGCGGCAAAGTACTCGTCTCCAGGCTCCAAAAAGCCTTCTCGAAAAAATAACCAGTGGATGGCTTTCCACGGAAGCACACTTTGATAAAAACGTTGGATGGTTCGATAACTTCCGCCTTTCTCTGTCCAGCGTGACAAACCTAACATGGTAATCCGTACGCTGGAAACCAGCATCCCAAAGATGACCTGGCTCATCCGGCGAAAAGTCGTTTTCTCTAAAAGAGGTGCAATGTTTTGTAAAAGTGCTAAAATCTGTGTCATGGGCTTTTTTGAGTATGTTGATGTTGTGAGAGACTACAACTTTACTCGATTAGCCCATATTTTAGTCACCTAATTTTGGCAAAGGTATTGTTGATATGATACCTATAAAAGTTTCTCCGCTCCTGCATAGACCTCTTCCACTTTCAATGCCGCCGCCGCATGACCCGGAAGTTGTTTCGGATTCCATCTTTTCATATCATCAAAGATAACACCTTCTTTGTGGTACTCAATGCTCCCCTTGATCTGATAGGATGTTCCTTCTTTTGTTATAAAAAGAAGCGATCCTTTGCTGCCTGCGAGTATATTCTCCAGTGTTTTAGAGAAGTAGTTATTCGCAACTACTATAATATCTTCGCTGAATTTTGATACACAGGTTGCATATATCGCATTAGGAACTCCATCTCTATCTACCGTTGATAAAATAATGGGGCCTTCCCGATCATCCCATGCCTTACTAACTTTTTCAGGTAATGCGGCCATAATATTTCTCCTTGTGATGTAGTATGATAAAAACTTTCAGCCGCCCGCGAGCGCCAGCGAAGCGGGTCGGTTGCATGCGGGTCTGGGCGACGATCAGAATAGGAAATAATCCGGTTGCACGTTTTGTTTTCCTTCAATATGTAATCTCGACAATTATTCGATACTTTCATGCAATCACTACTTTTCTACCGTAATGGCAACCAAAAACGGTCCTGCTTCAATAAGATCCGAAATAAAGTCGATAGTGCTTATTTCCACTTCCGGCAATGGATTCTCCCATGTGTACTTGCTCAAGGCGGTCGTAAGGCCCATGCTGCGAGTGGCTGGATTTGAACCCTGCCACACTACCTCCGCTTCTGCAAGCTGTCCCCCTTCCGGCCTAACCCACCAATCCATTATGTTCCGTCCATAAAGAATCGGGGCGTTTCTTGTCTGTCCATCCGCATAATGGATGACGTAATCCCCTAACTTCGCTCCCTCATCCGTGCTCCAAAAACAAGCCTGAAGAAAATGGAGCCGCCGTCCCGTGCGATCTACCGCTATGCCCTTCACAGCTTCTGGAAAAACAACACCTGTAACCTCCAACGATTTGCTTGCTGCAAGCTGAATCAGTCCTCGTACATCAAATGTGACCCCTCCAAATTCCTGGACTCCTTTGGGCAAATCACGCAGATCATGGCCTGCGTGGCAAAACCAATTGTCGTCGAGAGAGGAAGTGTAATACTCGGAAAGATCCACCAGATCGAGGCTTGCCTGCGGATTCCTTGGCACGATGGGACAGAAATCATCGATTCTGGCCATGCTGAACCCTTCATAGACCGTCTCATTGGGCTCGATCGTCAGGGCAATCAGAAAAGGGGCTGATTCGGTCATCGCGGAAACAAAGTCGATTGTATTAATCTCCTCATTTGGAAACGGATTATTAATCGTATACCGGTAGAGTTGGATATTGCAACCCGGCTTGTGCGAAGCTTCGTTCTCGCCAGTCCAGGCGATGTCAGCATCCGTGGGGATGGGATCGCCATCCTGGATCCACCAATCCTTCACATGTCGCTGATATACGATTGGGATGATCTTGGTCTGGCCACTTGCGTAATGGAGAACATACTCGCCAATCTTTGTATCTTCTTCAGCGCACCAAGCTGTGCCGTGAAGAAAGTGCAGTTTTCGGCCTTTGTAGTTGATCTTGATTCCCATAACGGCTTGAGGAAATTCGATCCCCGTTTCCTCGACAGATCGTTTGCCTGCCAGCTGGATGAGACCCCGAACATCAAATGCTGCTTCAGCGAATACCTGGACTCCATTGAGCAAGCGCGACAGACTTGACCCTGGCTTTCCCAACCAATCCTCGTCCAGGGCAGAGGTATAGTAATTCGACAAATCGATCAAATCCTGATTGGCTTGCCGGCTCCTCTTAATAATGCTGTTCTTTTTATCCATCATGTTTCTCCTGAATAATATGTTTGTTTGGAATATGAAAACGTTTCGTTTCAAGGTCGGCGCCGGCGCCAGATCATCGCCGCCACAACCATCAACCCAAGGGTGATCGCCCCACCCAGCACGGCCGCCCAGGAACCCGGCAGCGTTTGAGGCTGGGTGGTTGGGAAGGATGTAGCCGCTGGGGTAGCCGTGGGCGTTGCCGCGGGTTGCTGACCAGACAGAAGCGGACGGGCAGTGTCATCCAGATAGGCCGCCACCCAGGCCAGCGGTGCATTCCAGTTAATCGCCACCTCGTTGGTGCTATACGACCCTATGTCATCCACATAGCTTTTCGCTGGTGGTTGGCCCACCAGCCCGGCGGCAGTGGCGGCGGGGTCAGTCGGGTTGCCATTGGGCCCACCCGCCACCACGCCCGGTGGAGGGGGCGGGAAACCGTTCGCTGGCTGATTTCCCCAGAAACGGTGATGGGGATGCGCAAGAGACTGCGTACCATAGCCGGAGACAAAGCTGAAGTTTAAAGCGTTGCGCCCCAGCACGTAATTCATGACTTCGGTCACCGCGTTCAGATAACGCATGTCGCCGGTGAAATCGTGAGCCAACGCCAGCATGATGGCGCGGTTAAGCACATCGGAATTGGAACCCCACTGATAGCCATTTGACGGGAGGGGCGAGAGGTAGCCGTTTGCGCTATTCTGCATCGTGGCGAGCACCTCGTCGGCAAATTTAACCACGGCGGCCTGCGCTGGCGCATCTTTCCCTACCACCGCCAACGAGATGGTACCCAGCGGCGCGGTCCCACCCCAGGCCATTCCACGGGCAGATAGATTGTCGCTTGAAGCGGTGTAGGACTTCTGATACTCCGGCTTGCCGGTCGTGAGATACAACTCTGCCGCTGCCCAATAAAATTCATCCGATACCTTGGCATCGCCGTAAGCGCCGCCTCCCAGCTCCGGAAACTCAGCCGCCAGCATAGCCGGATTCGCGCTCGCCGCCTGCCAGGCCGTCTCGGCTGCCGTCAGACAGCGCGCCGCAAAATCGGCGTCAATGCTTTTCCAAACGCGCGCGCACTGCGCCGCCGTCGCCGCCAGATTAAGCGTGGCCGCCGTGGAGGGAGGGAAGAGGAAGCGGGTCTTGCTTTGGGCGGGCGGCAAGGCCGGCATCGCGTCCCATTGCAGGCCGTGCAGTTTGTGGTGCGCCATCCCGGCCAGGGGCTGGCCGGCCGGCACTTGCATGCCCAGCAAAAATTTCATTTCCCAGCGCGCCTCATCCAAAATATCCGGCACGCCATTTCCGCTTTCGGGAATGTTCATCGTCCCATCGGCAAAGGCAGCCGGGTTGCGCTCATACGCATCCAGCAGCGTCCACACCGCAATGCCGCCATTGACCACATATTTTCCGTAGTCTCCGGCGTCGTACCAGCCGCCAGAGGCATCGAGCGTGTAATCGCACGCCGGCCATTTCTTGCCAGTGGCATCCGCCCCAACGTAGCAGGTGACTTTGTTATCACTCACATGACCGGCTGGCCGCGCCCACGCCCCGGCATATTTTTGTTCCAGAGCCATGCCGCTGCGGTTTAAATAAAAGTAGCGCAAGGCATCCAGCTTCAAAGTGCTGTAGAGCGCTTCGCCGATTTCAAACGGGTCACTCGTTTGGCCCCCGGCCACCAGGGTATAGCCTTTGCCAGGCGTGGCATAAGCCGAGAAATCAATCCTCTGCACCACATCACCGGAGGCACCATCCTCATCCATCACTTGCGTTTTGCCAGTCAGCACAACTTTCCCGCTGCCATCTTTAAGCGCCCAATCCACAGATGAATGGCGCTTGGAAGCCAGGGCGGCGATCTTGTCGGCCTGGGTGTCGTAGCCAACCTGATTGACGCTGATTTGCTGGCGGGGTGCGAAAGCTGTCGGGGTGGGCATGGCCGTCGGGGCGGCAGCTCGCGGCGCAGAGGTGGGGAGATCGGTGCGTCCCACTTCAAAAAACAGCGCCCGGCCAAACAAATACGGAGATTTCCACGAATTATCCGCGGTATCGGCGTTGGACCAGATGAGTTTCACATTCCTGTCCTTTTCGCTGGCGCCGTTGGCCTGCGCCTGGAAACCGATTTCCAGCCCATGGGAGGGTTTCAGCTTGAGCGGCAGGGCAGCTTCAAAACCCCAGCCATCCGCGGTCTTAAAGACAAAGGCGCGCACCTGCGCTTTTTCGGCATTTTGGCCGCTCAAGGTCAGCGTCGCAGGATCGCTATTGCCGATATTTCCCGGGTTAAGATTAACCTGGAAAACGCCGTCAGCATAGGCAGCGGCATTCAAGTCGCCGCTGGTATTCAGGTAAAACTCCAGCGAGTCTTCGTTCCAAAAATTGGTTTCATGTTGCCCGGTGATAATGGTTTTATCGACGATGGACATGGTCAGATAAAAATTCTCGTTATCTGCCGCCATCGCGAAAGAGAGCGGACCATTTTCGCCCGGCACGGTGCTGGGAGCCGAGCCTTTTGTAACCGCCTGGACCGGGATATTCTGCCAGTCATCCAGTTTGCCATCCAACTTAATATTGACCGGAAAAGGGACATAAACCACTTCACCGGGGATTTCGGGTGGGGCCAGCGGCCCTCCGCTTTGGGCTTGGACAGGCTGGCTGACGCCTAAAATGAGACTCACCCACAGGGTGGCAACCATCAGGCTGGCGACTAAGCGAAAATGTTTGGCTGGCATGGAATTTTCTCCTTCAAAGACCAATTTTACCTTTTGGGCAGCCAAAGCAGGTGGATCAGATTCCCTTCCGGATCGGAGACATCCAGGTAGCCGAATTTGGAATCGGGTTTGATGGACACATCTTTCAAGCTGATCCCTTTGGCTTGCAGATTAGCAGCCGCGGCTTCGAAGTTGCTGACGCGTACGGCAATATGCACCTGGGCCTCCGCACTGGCTTTGGGGAATTCGATTCGCCCCGCCCCGGAACCGGAGACAAAAAATGCCCCGGTGCTTTCCTTGCGCTGCAGGTCGAAGGTCTGTTCGTACCAGGCGCTAAACGCTTCAGGGCTGGATTGATGGGCGTACAATCCGATATGTTCCACACCGCTAAAAACCGAACCACCGCGCGCCGATTGCACCCAGCCGACACACTGCGCCGTTTTGGCAGCAATGCCGTCATAATCCTTGTCCTTGACCGCTTGGTTGGAGATAAGCTTGCTGCCCAGGCCAACCACTGCCGCCCCGGCTTTGATCCATTCGCCGATACTGACTTCAGTGGCGTCCACGCCACCGGTGGGGAGCAGGCGATGCCAGGGACAGGGCGCCATCACGGCGTTGATAAAGCCCGGGCCGCCAGCCGATTCGCCGGGGAAAATCTTGCAGATTTCCGCGCCCAGTTCCTCGGCTGTCGTGATTTCGTTTTCGGTAGCGCAGCCGGGCAGGTAAAGGATCTTGCGCCGGTTGCACAGGCGGGAAATCTCCGGATTCAGACTCGGCCCGACGATGAAATTGGCCCCGGCAGCCAGGTAGAGCGCCGCAGTGGGAGCGTCAATGATCGAGCCGACACCCAGGATTACAGACGGGTCGGCTTTGGCGAAGTGTTTGACCAGCTCGGCGAACACGGGGTAGGCCATCTCGCCGCGGTTGGTGAACTCGACGACGCGCGCCCCGCCCCGGGCGCAGGCATTGACCAGTTCGATGGCGGTCTCTACTTCGCCGTGGTAGAACAGCGGCAGGACGCCGACCTCCAGAATCGTATTGATGACCTCCAAACGCATGAAACGCGCCATGGCTTTTATCCTTTCTAATACCCGGTCGGTTCAGCCGCGACCGGATTTTCCAGCACGCCGATCTTCTCGATTGTAACCTGTACCACATCGCCTGCCTCGAGGAATCGTTGTGGATTGGCGGCTTCTGGCAGCTTGGCCGGAGTGCCGGTGGCGATTACGTCGCCCGGCTCCAGCGTCATGACCGCGCTCAGGTAGGAGACCAAAAACGGGACGCTGAAAACCAAGTCACGGGTGTTGGCGCGTTGTTTGGGCACGCCGTTGACGGTCAACTCCAGGTCGAGGCAGTGCGGGTCGGGAATCTCATCGGTCGTGACCAGCGCCGGGCCCATCGGGCCGAAAGTATCGAACGACTTGCCAAGCAGCCACTGGCTGGTGCGTTTCTGGTAATCGCGGGCGCTCACATCATTGAAGATCGTGTAGCCCGCCACGTACGCCTGCGCCGCGGCTTCGGGTACCCGCTGCGCCGTCTTTCCGATCACAACCATCAGTTCAGCCTCGTAATCCACCTGCGCAGTCACCTTTGGGATGAGGATGGGTCGCCCGGGGCCGGTGACAGTGTTGGCGGTCTTGCTGAACAGATTCGGGTATTCGGGCAGCTCCTCGCGCCCAATGCCGAGATGACCTTTGTAGTTGTGCCCCACGCACAGGATTTTACCCGGGCGGGGCAGCGGCGCCAGCAGGGTCACCTCGCTTTCGGGGATCCACTGCGCCTCGCCTGCCGAGGCCGAGGCTTCACGCGCCCGCTCCAGCACGGAAGCCCCGGCTCTCAAAAGGAGAAGAAGTTCGGCAGGTAAATCAGGCTGCACCCGGTTCAGGTCAAGGATATACGATACGCCGGAGCGACTGACTTGCGCCCCGAGGCGAATCTGACCCTGATGCTGAAACGTGACCAGCCGCATGGACGACCTTTAGCGGGACACGCGTCCCGAGGCGTCCCCGGCCATCAGCGCTTCGACCTCGGCCACGCTAACAGCGTTGAAGTCACCCGGAATGCTGTGTTTGATGCAGGCGGCCGCGGTGGCAAAATTCAGAGCTTCTTGCGGATCAGCCGGATATTTGCGCAACCCGTATATCAACCCGCCCATGAACGAGTCGCCACCGCCAACGCGATCGATGATGGGAATGATGTCATAGGTAGGGGCGGAGAAAAATTCACCGTTGCGCCATAAAACTCCAGACCAAGTGTTATGGCTGGCTGAGAGCGAGCCGCGCAGGGTGATGGAGATGGTTTTGAGCGAGGGGAAGCGTTCCGCCAGTTTTTCGCAAACGTAAAGATAATGGCTGGCATCGACCTTGCCGGAGGTAACGTCACTTTCCGGGGCCTGGATTCCAAAGACTTTTTCGGCATCTTCCTCGTTGCCCAGAGCAACGTCACACATGCCCACCAGGTCGCTCATCACTTCCCCGGCAGTTTTCCCCCATTTCCAGAGTTTGGCACGATAATTCAAATCAGTCGAAACGGTCACACCCATCTCGCGGGCAGCGACGATGGCTTCGCGACAAACTTCGGCGGCGCCTTGCGAAACCGCGGGGGTGATGCCTGTCCAGTGGAACCAGTCGGCACCGGCAAAGGCGGCTTTCCAGTCAATGCTGCCAGGTTGGAGGGTGGCGAAACTGGAATTGGCGCGGTCATAGATCACCTTGCTGGCGCGCTGGGCAGCCCCGGTCTCTAAAAAATAGATACCGATGCGCTCGCCGCCGCGGGCAATGAAGCCGGTCCCGACGCCCAATCCGCGCAAGGTGTTGACGCAGGCATCGCCCAAGTCGTTCTTGGGCAAGCGACAGACAAAATCCACTTCTTCACCATAGTTGGCGAGTGAGACGGCCACGTTGGCTTCGCCGCCACCATAGGTGGCTTCAAGGGAGCGCGCTTGCGTGAAGCGCTGGAAGCCTGGCGGGGCAAGGCGTAACATGATTTCACCAAAAGTAACGACTTTCATTCAAATCCTCCGACATTTTTTCACACAAAGTGAAAACTTATGCTTCAAACTCTACGCCAGGCTTCAGCAGCAGTTGGGGTTGCTGCTGGATTCAGGCGAGATTAAAGCGTTGGCGGTCACGACATATTTCGTGCCCGCCGACGCTTCGGCCAGGCTTTCTGGAACTCAGCGGTCTCTCACTCGCGACCGAGCTTGACCCAGACATTCTTCAGGCGGGTGTAGGCCAAAATCGCCTCTGGCCCGCCCTCGCGGCCGAGACCGCTCAACTTGACACCTCCGAACGGGACTTCGAATCCGAAGGCAGCGGAACCGTTTATCGTAACGTGTCCAACGTCCAGTCTGGAAGCCACCGAATGGGCGGTAGTCAAGTCACTGGTCCAGATCTCGGAGGAAAGCCCGAAAGAGTTATCGTTGGCCAGGGCAACCGCCTCATCAATGCTGTCAACCGGAATGACCGTAATAACCGGGCCAAAGATTTCCTCCCTGACGATCCGCATCCCGTTGTGGCAGTCGGCAAAAACTGTCGGCGCCACAAAATAGCCCTTCTCGCCGAGGCCTTCCGGCCGGCCGCCTCCGGCGATCAATCGGGCGCCCTCCTCGATGCCGAGGCGAATATAATTCATGACATTATCGTAATGTTTTTTAGACACCAGGGGGCCGAGGTCGACCCCGGGTTGGGTCGCCGGACCGACTTTCAGGTTGCGGACACGCGGGGCCAAGCGTTCGAGGAAGGGTTCATAAAGATCTCGGCGGACATACCAGCGCGCGCGCTGCCCACAGGACTGCCCGGCATTCCAGGCCATCGCGCCCACCGCGCCGCCCACTGGGCCATCCAGTTCCGATTCGTCCTTGACGAAGACCAGCGACGGAGCTTTTCCGCCGAGTTCCA
>Ga0315279_10005378_pt1 | contig 16657 bp, 14 predicted proteins | sample YL17G06_20_MG_FD_203694 | JGI IMG/M metagenome (GOLD analysis project Ga0315279, IMG submission 203694) | Sediment microbial communities from Yellowstone Lake, YNP, Wyoming, USA - YL17G06_20 | ecosystem: Environmental > Aquatic > Freshwater > Lake > Sediment | place: USA: Wyoming | collected...
TATCCAAGACTGTTGGGATGTACGACCCTGGCCTTGGTTTTGGGGACGACAAGAATTTCTGGAGGAAAGTGCTGTCCAAGGAAAAGGTGCTGGACGTCAAGACGGAGGTTAAGCTTTCAAAATCAGCCACCCTTAACTTGAAAGGGATAGTCGTGCGCTACATGTGGTACGGTAGGACAATCCCGAGATACCTCAAGGGCAACAGAGACAGCAGGACGATGGTCAGGGCTTTTTTGGCTTCGATATTCGTTATTCTTGCCTTAACTTTTTGGATTCACCCTTACCTGGCCTACCTGACCCTATTAATGCTTCTGCTCCCGGCAGCGAGAGGCGTAGCGTTCGGAATCAGGCTTTACCGACTCTTTGGCGTTAAATCACCGATAGCCGTTCTACCTTTTACGGAAATAATCGGCTTTTTATTCGTGGGAATAGGCGTTTTCAAGTATCTGCTGGGCGATAAGGCAGTTGGACGATAGTTATTCTCTTCCCCTCTCGCTTCTGAAGAAATATTCGCTTAGTCCGTAGGCGAAAAAGATGCCCATTATGATATCCAAGAAGAAGATTCCAAGCCCCCATATCTTGCCATGAGCCAGAGCGTTTATCGTCCTGTAAAGCGACATCAATATGAACGGCGCAGAGACCACCATCATAGGCAGCCAGTAGCCTGCCTGGAACACGGCCATGATGACAGCGAAAAGCACCACCACATAGAAAGCCTTCAGGAGGGTCAGATACTCTTTGATGTCGCCGTATTTTTTCAGGTAATGGAGTATGGTCCTGCCGTACCACCTCTGCTGGCCGAAGAGCTCAATGAGTGTGTGCGGAAGATGCGTCTTGATTACGGCTCCTTTCGCATGCTTTATAGACTGATGCTTGCTCTTTTCGTCGTATTCCATAATCTTTCTGAGAAGGCTCCTGTCTTCCCCATAACCGAGCGTCGCATCCCAGCCACCCAAACTATTTACAAAGCCCCTCCTCGTGAATACGGGCGTCCCCGGCTTTAGCGCGTGGGTCTTGAGCTTTGATGCCAGTGTCTTTTCAACCCAAGTATCCTCTGCCAGAATGTAAGAAGATGTGATACCCATTACCTTATCGGAAGAGAACTGTTTCACGCCCTCTTCAATGAATTTGTCATTTACCTCAGAGTCGCAGTCAAAAACCGCGATTATATCTCCTTTGGCCCCTTTCACACCGAGGTTCCTCGCGTTCGCTGGAGATTTGTACTTGCCGGTCTCCCTGATGAATCTTGCCCCGTACTTTTTTGCGACTCCTTCAGTATTATCAGTAGAGCCACCGTCTATGACCAAGATCTCGAAATTTTTGTAGGTCTGGGCCTTGAGCGATTTCAGCAGTTTCTCTATCGCATCCTCCTCGTTTCTCGTCGGGATTATGACTGAAACCATCCTAGCCTTGCTTGAGCTCTTCATAGACCTCACCGAATCGCTTTAGGAACATATCCCAGCTGTAATTCTTTTCCGCCCTCTTCCTGCCAGCCTTACCCATCTTCTTGGACAATGCCGGGTCTTCTATTAGTTGGATCATCCTTTTCGCCATTTCTTCGACCGAATTCACGAGGAAGCCGGTTTTCCCGTTCACTACGGTCTCCTTCGGTCCGCCCTCGTTCACAGCCACGACCGCCTTTGAAGCGGACATGTATTCTGTCGGCACTATCCCGAAATCCTCTATCATCGGGCTGTAAAGACAGGCGTAAGCATTGGCAAACAGCTCATACAGGTCTTTGTCCGAGGGGTTCTCTATTATCTTCCCAGCGTCCCCGAGCTCCGACTTGAGCCTGGCTATGTATTCCCTGTCCGCCAGGAAACCGCTTATCTTTAAGGTGAAGTCTGGATACTTTTTCCGCACGATATGCATCGCCTTTATGGCGTATTCGAACCTCTTCCTCGGGTGTATCGAAGAGTGATAAAGGAAGTAGGGCGCGTACTTTTTGCAGTAATACTTCTCGACATCGCATGCAGGATAAAGGACCTCCGAGTCTTTCTTGTAATACTCCCAGAGCTTCCCCTTTATGAATTCCGAATCAGAGAATACGAAATCGAGCTTGTCGATGACTTTCTTTTCAGCCCATTTCATGCCTGGCAGGACCGGGTATTTCATCATTCCCGTCTTTATGTAAGGCGGGAAACAGCAGTACCAGAGGGTGGGCTTGTTCTTTATCGCGGCCCATTGCGCAGGGTGCCCGACCGGAACAACCACGTCTGCGTCCAGCTTAAGCCCGCCGAACGACCATCTATAGCCAAAAAATGTGGGCTTGAAAGTCTTTATCACGCGGACATCCAGATCCCGATATTCCGCCCAGAGCTTTTTCTTGTCGTAAACGCAAACGTAGATCGGCGCATCAAAGCGCTCCGCTATCTTTACGACGACTCTTTCGCCCCCTCCCTTGGAGACCAGATAAGGATGGCATAGCATCATGTTACCGACCTTTGACCCCTATCGCGCAGACCTCCTTTATGCCGATTCTGAGCGGGTTGCAGATCCATACGACCGCGTAATACAACGAGTGTAATCCAAGCGACGTTGCTACTTTCTGCACTATCGGTACAAAGGCTACCCTTACGTAACTCTTTTTTATCTTAAAACCATTTGTCTTGAGCATGTTCTCGACAGCTATCCTGTGATAGGGCCTGACATGAGTCTGGTCCGCCCAAAAGTTCGAGAATATGGAATAGCACTGCGACGGGTCCGGAGTTATAATCACTACTTCGCCGTTCTTTCTAAGCACCCTGTAAATCTCGGAAAGTATCTCGTCAGGATTCCTAAGATGCTCAAGGACCGCGTTCATCAGCACAACGTCGAAAGAGCCACTTTTGTACGGCAGTTTCTTCCCGTTATACAGTTGGACGTCAAAGCTCTTGCCGACCTTCCGCACAGCGTTTTTGTCTATATCTACCCCGCTTATTTTTGTGAAGCCCATCTCCTTCGCCACCCTGAGCTCATCTCCCCAGCCGAAACCTATTGCCAAAAACTTCCCCCGTTTGGCATCCTTTAGGCATTTGGCGATGTTGTGGCGCATTATCTTCGAGATTCTTTCTATCGGTTTTATGTTAACCTCAGAATAGTGCATAAGCTCACTTCACAATCTTTATCCCTTTCACTTTTTTAACCTTTACCTGGCAAAGCAGTCTCCTGGCAAGCCCATAATGGTTGCCCAGCACATTCGCTATGAAAGCGGACAGCAATAGGGTGGTTCCTATAAAACTGTCTTTGAAATCTTTGAGCGCGCGCAACGATCTAGCGAAAAGACCCGCGACAAAGGCCGCGATAAGGAAGGCGAACACCAGTGGATTGAACAAATAACCTAGTACAGCGACTGCAACCATGCCCCAGAACGCATAAAACATCCTGTTCTCCGGGTATCGCGTCACAGCCAGCAGGGATTCGCCATTGCCTTTCGCATAAGTGAAATACTGCTTGAAGACCTCCCTGAAATTCGACCTTGGCCTCCAATAGCTCTTAGCGTTCCTGGCAACCTTATACTTTGCGCTGCTATCCTTCAGCCGGTAGTTGAACAACGAGTCCTCAGCGGTATAAAGTTCTTCAGGATAGCCGCCAGCTTTAGCCCAGGCTTTCTTGGTGAAGGCCGCCGACCTACTGGAGGGAGGCCAGTCATCAGGTACTCTGTCCATATCTGGGTACATCATTTTTCCGACTATCCTTTCGAACTCGGTTTTAGGCGATGGATAGAACAAGCCGGCAGAGACATCATAACCGTCCTCGATGTTTTTGACTATGTTCTTGAACCAGTTCCTGTCGTGGACCGTACCGCCGTCTGTCGAGATTATTACGGGGCCTTTGGCATGTTCTATCGCTATGTTCCTGCCTTGCGATATGTTTGCCCCGACTGCAACTATTATCTTGACTGGGATCGGGAACTTCTCAGAATGGGCCTTTAGCACTTCAACCGTCCTGTCAACCGACCCGCCATCAACTATCACAATCTCGTCAGGCTTTCTGGTTTGCTTCAGAATAGAGTCCAAAAGATTCCTGACGGTCTTCTCTTCGTTTATGACAGTACAGATTAGTGAGGTTTTCATTATGACTAGACCCGCTCTCTCCAGTAGTTAAGCGTGTCCTCAAGAGTCTTCTCGTAAGGAATTGTAGGCTTCCACCCGGTCTTCTTTTTGAATTTCGAGCAGTCGCCCAATAGGACTTGGACATCGCTCGGTCTCATCCTTTTCGCATCCTGCTTTATCTCTATCTTGGCGTCTGTTAGCTTTAGCAGCATATCCAGAACGTCCTGCATGGTCCTTGTCTTTTCCGAGCATATGTTGTAGACCTCTCCGAAATCGCATTTCTGCAGAGCAAGATTATAGGCCACGACCACGTCTCTCACGTCAGCAAAGTCCCTTTGTGCGGTCAGATTCCCGACATACATGAGGGGTTTGGTCTTTTTCTTCTCTATCATGACTATCTGCTTTGCGAAATTGGAATCAACGAAGACTTCTCCTCTCCTTGGTCCGCTGTGGTTGAACGCGCGAGTGACCACTGTCTTTAGGCCGTAAGAATAGTGGTATTGGCATGCAAGCTTATCCGCAGCCACCTTAGAAACGCCGTAAGGGCTAAGTGGTCTCAATGGGTTGTCCTCCTTTATAGGGAGCTCATCCGCTTTCACAAGCCCATACTCTTCTGAAGAACCAGCAACCTGCATTTTAATATCCTTGTTCGCTGCCCTTATGCCCTCAAGAATGTTGACCGTACCTATTATGTTAGTGGTCAAAGTTTCCTGCGGCGCTTCCCATGAAGAGGGCACGAACGACTGCGATGCAAGATGGTAGATTTCATCAGGCTCGGCAGTCTTTATCGTCTTTTCAACGTTGTGAGCATCCCTTATATCAGTATCAATTAGCTTGATTCTGTCTTTTATGTGTAAGACATTTTCCATCGGGCTCCTCCATCTATAAGTTCCGTAGACTTCGTACCCCTTGCTCAGCAATAAGTCTGCCAGGTGTGAGCCCGCAAATCCAGTTATTCCAGTTATAAGCGCTCTTGTCATTTCAATACCTCCAAAAATTTATTCTCTATTTTTTTGCCTATGATGCTCCAATCAAATTTCTTAGCAAAAATCTTAGCTTTTTTACCCATCACATCTCTTTTTTGCTTGTCTTTGATGAGTATATTAGTTTTATTAGCAAACTCATTTAAATCTAACGGTTTTACGAGGAATCCCGTCTCATTTTTTCGTACTACTTCAGGATGGGAGCAGTGGTTAAATGCTATCACCGGCTTACCGCACGCCTGGGCTTCTAGCAATGGTAGGTTTAGTCCCTCCCACAGAGACGCAGTCACATACATCATGCAGTTCTGGAGCAAATCGTCGAGCTCGTCGTTCGGAATCCTGCCGGTGAATATGACACTACCATCCATCCTCCTAAGCTCCTTGGCATAATCCCCTATCGAATGCCCGCCGACTATCACTAGTGGAATTGGCCAGCCGGCTTTCTCAAACGCCTTTATCAGTAGGTGAGTTCCCTTGTGCGGAGAGACCCTGCCGATGAAAACAGCATAACTGTCCTTCTTCAGTTTCAGTCTTTTCAGCACCCCAGTATTTTTCTCTTTTTGAAATCTCTTGAAGTCAATTCCGCCATAGATAACTTCGCTTTTCAGGCCTAGCTTCTCGACATTTTTCTGCAAGAACTGGCTTATAGAAAAAATAGCGTCCGCTTCAGAATAATACTTTTTCATACTTTTTGTGCCTACGTAATGTGCCGTTCTCGCTCTTAAATTTTTGAAATGCTCTGCCTCCGCCACGCCATAATTTATTATTACATGGGGGATTTTCTGTTCTTTCGAAATCTTTGTGCCAGTCTTGACTGCAGCAATGGTAGGATAATTGCTCACCACCAAATCGTATTTGCTAAGCTTACCTGTCTTATAGGGTAGAAAGTATTTCAGACCGGGGAAGGAGCTACCATACTTGGCTATCTTGACAAATTTGTAATCAAAATCAGAGACCGGCGTAACAATCTCTATGTCATTGTTCTTTTTCAGGTAGGTGCACAGTCCGTTAAGATATTCAGCTATGCCCATCCCCCGGACGAACTTATTCACGACAAAGCAGATTCTCATTTCAATGCACTCCCGTAGACCGCAAGGACCCTTTCCGCAATCTTCCCCCAATCGAAATTCTTCACCTTCATAAGCCCTTTCTTGCTCATTTCCGAGGCAAGCTTCTTGTCGGTAAGCACTCTGACTATAGCGGTAGAGAGCTGTTCCTCGTCTTCTGGATCAACGGCTATCCCAGAGTCTTCAAGCACGAATTCAGTGCCAGAGACATTAGTTCCTACGCACGGCTTTCCGCAGGCCATAGCCTCGAGCAGGACTATCCCGAATGCCTCGGTCTTGTATATGGACGGAAGGACGAAGACATCGCATTTTTGATACTCCTTCAGCATTTCCTCGTCCGAGAGTCTGCCGAGCCATTCGATTTTGTCATCAACCTTCAGTCTCTTTGCAAGCGCTTTCCACTCACCCTTTAATGGGCCTTCCCCGACTATGGCTAGCCTCGCATCTGGCACTTTCTCCAGAATCTCGGGCATGGCTTTTATGAGATACTGAATCCCTTTGTAGTAAATCAGCCTGCCGACGAAAAGTATCCGCTTACCAGGATGTCTTATCTCCTTGGGTTTGAAGACAGCGAGGTCAACGCCATTGGGGACTATAGAACACTTGTGCCTGAAGTGGTGCAGTATGTCGGATATTTCGATATACTGCGGGCTCGTTGGCATTAGGGCCTTGGCCTTCCTGAACAAGAAGTAACGCTGGAAAAGATGGACATAGAAGTATTTCATGAGCTTTATCGATAGACTATAGGGAACTATGTCCGAATGATAGGTCACAACAAACGGCTTTCTCTTCAGTCTCAGGGCCAGATAGGCGAAGAAATTCTGCGAGGGATTTGGGTCATGGAGGTTGGCTATGTCAAACTTCTGTCTCAGGACCTCCGTAAAGACGCCGGGCGATATTGGAGTGGGGTCTATCGTCAGCCACGTCGGCAGCCTTACAACCTTAATTCCTTTTATGTTTTCTTCAGAGCGTTTTTCACCAGAGGCCAGGACAGTTACATCTATCCCTTTCTTGACCAGTTCTCTGGCTACATAAAACGCGTTGCTCTCCACCCCTCCGACCGTCGGGTAGAAATACTTGGATACGATTAGGGCTTTCATCTCGCTCAGCTCTATATCGACTTCTGGATTTATTAACTTACCACCAGATGCTTGAAATCGCCAGAACACCAAAAAACGCCTGGATTAGGAGCAGGTAGGTGACGAGCCTTTTCTCGGTTGGCTGAAAATACTTCATCAGCAGGTGAGTTAAGGAATATATTTTTCCATCCCAGTAAAGCCTATTTCCGACAACTCTTCCAAAGTTCTCTGCCCGGAGTTTTGATCTAAGCTTAAGCAAGAATTCAACTATCTGGGGCGTAAGAGCGATAACCCCCACCCTTTCTATATTCCCTATTATGACTGCAGAAACTATTGCGGCAGCTATGCCGTAGGTACCAACGTTCTCTGGAAAAATCTTTGCAGGATACCAATTGAAAAAAAGGAAAGCGATACAGGAGGCTGCCATCGTCAATGCTATGATAGGGGCTGCAATGCTAAAATTATTTGGATAAAGATTAAAAAGAATATACGAGGCACTAAAAATAGACAAACAAGCAATGGCGCCGGTTCCCGCTTCTAAGCCATTGAAACCCGCGAGTATATTCACGAGATTGGAGCACGCTATCACACCTATCGGCACTAAGATAAGGGAGTAATAAATCCCAAAATCGACAGTCCAAAATATAAGATTTACTTGACTTTCTCCGGCGGTTATCACCATCAAAGGCAAGGCTGCAACACCCGGCAAGATGAATTTCCACAGGTCCCTTACTTTGAATAAATCATCCATTACCCCTATAAATGTGATTATCAAGACGGTGTTAAGCGCCGCGAGGAGATGTACTGCGTGCTCCAATCGTATCAGCTTCAGCGAAATCAGAATGCCGAAGCAGAATCCGGCAACTATGGCAATACCTCCCATCTTTGGGACAAGTTTGCCTTTCTTTGCCAGGTCTTTCGCGAAAAAAACCACTTCACTGCCTTTCTTGATTTTAGCAGTAAATTTCGCCTTTTGTATAATTATTTTTGTGAGCATCAACGTAGCAAATAAACTCAGCAAAAATGTAAATACAAGTGTTGTTTCATACATTTAGATCGCCTATTAACTGACGCATAGATAATTTGCGTGGAAAGCTATTTTAAAGGTTATGCCAAAAGCAGAAATTTTGCAAAAATGATAATTTAATAAGATGGCTGCCACCAATTATTAACAGAATAACTCCCAACAAATAAGCATCTTTTATAGCGTCTTCGTATGAATTGACAAAAAATTGTGTAAATATGGTAAATATTTTATTAATTTCCACCGCGGGTGCGCACAGAAGCATAACACGTGAACTAAAAACCCTTGGAAGAAATGAATCGAGAGTGCGAATTTCTCCGAGCATAGGCATATACCGCCTAGCTAATTATATAAACAAAAAAAATTGGGGTCACACCGCTACAGTTTTCGATCCACAGTTTTATGAAGGGCATTTATCACCTAAAATTACAAAGAGAATAAAGAATGGCGACTATGATATAATCGGTTTCTCGCCAGTCAGAGCAGTATACGGTGCTGATTTCAAATTGATGAATAAAGTAAACAAAATAGCGCCACCTAACACGATATTTATGGCTGGTGGCTCAGAAGCATCCATGAATCCAGAACAACTCTTTAGATTGGTTCCATGGATTGATTTTGGCGTCTACGGTTATGGAGAACCAGTATTTAACGCCTTACAAACTAAGCTGTTTTGCCTAAACTCTGATAGTAAAAAACTTAAGAAAGAAGTTCGCAAAAAAGAAATACTTCGCAATATTCCTGGAATTATTTTTATGGAAAATGAAAAAGTCAGAATCAATTATGCTGTCCTGTCCAAGGAAGAGTTTTTGCGGTATTCCGATTATGCCGGCGAAAACATTCCTTATGAGGACTATTGGAAGCATAATTCACAGGCACTGGACACCATAGAACCAAGAGCCACGAGATTGGTTTTTTCGGGCGGATGTTTTAAAAACTGCATTTTTTGTGGAACCCACCCATTTTCCAAAAGGTATTTCGGGCATTTCCACTATTTGTCATCCAAAACAATAGTTTCAATTATACTAAGGAATATACATTTATTCCATCCAAATTTAATAATTTTTAATGATGAAAACATCTTCGGCTATCCTTCCCTCATCAAGGCCCTTAGAATAATCATAAAGATGAAGAAAGAAGGCAAGATATCAGAAGAGTTGGGGTTTCTTGGCCAAACAAGACTTTTGGACGTCGATGAGAAAATCCTTAGATTGGCTAAAAAAGCGGGCTTCAGATGGATTGGATTTGGGTGGGAAAGTGGCTCTAAAGTAACCTTAGACTATTTCAGAAAGGGATACGAAGCAGAGGAAGGAAATAAACGGGCAGAACTTTTAATTAAACTAAATTCCACGCCCAGCAATCAATCCAGTGCCCCCCTGATTTTAGGTTTTAACAACATTCTATTCCCACCAGAAATAAACAAAAAGGAGTTCCTTAATAATGTTTATGCAATTCTGAGGCTTTTCAAACTGGCGATTGAGCATCATTCGCAAATAACCATCCCAAATTCATTACTTATCGAAGCGGGTAACGATTTCTCACCGATAGATAAATTGGCTAGACAACGAAATTACCCAATCCAAGAAATCATATTCTCCGTTGCGGGTAAACGCATAAAGGAGCCCATTTACTACTTACCGCAGGATGAAAAATTCAGACACATTTTTCAAGGAAAAACAAATCGCGTTAAGCGGGCAGAAGCTGTTCTAAAAAGGTTATCTCAGAATGTATTGTGGCCACCACAAGGACTTCCTCCAAATTGTGGTTTAGATGTGCTAATAAACATAATCGCGACACTCGAATCACTTAAGCTGACTAACGAAGAGAAACACCCGATAAAAGAAATAGAAAACGTTTTTTGGGACATTATAAAAAATTTTTGTTATCCTTCAATACGAAACTATTTGAACAATAATCTTAGTTTAATCAATGCCATCAATAACCATATCTTAACATCAATCGCTTCGCTTAAAGTCGATGATAAATTACTTTACGATGCAGTTTTGTACGGTTTTGATAAGAGACCGTTTATCAAGGGACTTATCGCATACAATCTAATGATGGCCACGTTTAATAAAAATACGAAAATTGGCAAAAAGGAGGTCCTTGCAATTTCTACTTTTATTGAATTGTGTAGTGGATTGTATCGCTATCACGACGATACCGTTGATAAACATATCGAACGCGGCGGCAAAAAGACAGTGCGCGTTTTTTTTGATGAAGGTACCTCTGTTCTATGTGGTGATTGGTTGTTTATGAAAGGGTTTGGTGAATTTTTGAGAGTGGCAGAAAAAAATAAAAAATTACAAAAACTCCTTCCAGATTGTATAGACGGACTTGGTGAAATCGCCGTCGGTATGCATCTAATGGAATTAAGAAATACTCGTTCCCTCGATAAAATTATAAACTCTGTAGAAAAATGTAATGGAAACGCGAATGCAATTTCAGCAGCGTTGGCGGTAGCATGTGTTGGTGGATCGAAAAAACAAGTAGATTCCGCGCGAAAATTTGGTTATGCGGTGGGAATGGCTTTGGCGCTTCATGAGGAAATTAGAGACTTATTCGGAGCCCATGAAAGAGAAAGGGCCCACGAACTCAAAAATGGGAGAATTACGGTGGTTCTTGGGCATAGTCTAAACTCCGGCAACACTTCTATTTTTAATCATCTAAACAATTTTGATGAAAAAAGGATTAAATCCTTATACGCTTCTCTCGCTTCAACGAGGAGTTTTTCTTACGTTCTAAACAAAATTGATTCATTAACGACTGAAGCGCTTCAAGAGCTGAGATCATTGCCCGCGTCTAGATATCGCGATGAGTTAATTACTTTGTGCCAAGGAATTTTCAGAGAAGCCAGAGAAATTGATACGAAAAAGTTTGAAAAAAGACGTTGACGCTAGTAAGTCTTCGTACTTCTTACTCTATGCCCTTCGCTTTGAAAACCTCGAGATTCTGCTGCCAGCTAGGTAGCACGCTGTCCTTAGGGTCGGGTATCCCCGTCCAATTGACTTCGTATATGACGTTCCACTGGTCGTCATAGACAAGTTTCACATGCTTAAGATTCGGGTCGTGGAAGAACAACCTCTGCTCAAAAGCGAACAGGACTGGTGAGTTGGCGTCGGGCTGGAACTGGCCGCAGCTCAGGGCGCTCATGTAGAGGATAAGCCCACCGCTGCTCTCTCTCACGAAAGCTCTGCTCGGAAGACCTCTGTCAGTCAATGTAACCCCTGGCCAAGGTGTTGTCTTTAGGCTCGCCCATTCCTCTATAGAGAAAGTCAGGCCGACGTCCTGTCCCTGCTGGTTCTTGCCGAACAAGCAATAGGCGCTCCCGTCGCTGTTCTTGGTGCAGCCGACGGTCTGCATGCAACCGATATAGTTGTTGGCTATCGTCTCTAATGCTCCGAACTTCCCGCCGGTGGAGCCACCGACTATCTCCGTATCGATTAGGAGATGGGTTGTACCCATTGGCTTGAGGATAGACAGGGCCTCTATCTCCGCCTTCTCCAACGCCTCTGGGGAAGAGTCGCAGTTGAACGTGTTGGTCGTCTTGTCCAGGGTGCATGGCACAGTGTGTGTGAACGCCAGCGCCGTGGTATATATCGATGGCGCGTATTGTGCGTTGTCTGTCGTCACGCTTATATTGTCTCCATCAAAGTATGATAACCAGTGTCCGTAGTCCCACCAGGCAGTTATGACCGAGCCTCTCGCCAGGTTGTTATTGACCCAACCGAACAGGTTTACCCACTCAGGATAGACATCATATCCAAAGCCCTCTGAACTCGGTATTATCATCGTGTTGAGGCCGAAGAATATCAGGATCATGATGACAAACACGGCCGCCTTGACATAGTTTTTATATTTCTTGTAATATTTTCCGAAATACTCTGCGAGATGCACAAGTTCGCCGGCGAGATAGCCTGCGCCAAAGGCTATCGCCCCCGCAAGGAAGAACATCGTGACGGCCCGTGATGTTAGGGAATACATGGAAATCAGTATAAAGGCAACGGCCATTATGTCCCACTGCCACGTGAAGTCTTTCCTGACGAACGGCATTACGAACAATTTTCCAAAAATGAATATCACTGCCATGAAAGCCAGCCAAATGGTTATGCCTGCGCCCCCCTGCGCCAGGGTCGCGAGCCTATCGAGGAAGTTAGCGCCTGCGATTGGGTTCTGTTCGGCAATCGTGGTCTGCAGCCTCTGGTGGTAATCGGCTATGGGCGTTGTGTCCCCTCCAATATTTATACCCATATAACTAAACGGTTCTGTCATTATAGTGATGCCAAAAAGCAGCCACCCAATCAAGAGCGCCAGAAGGCCGATTATAAGCAGTACTGGAATCCGATCGTTAAAGAAGTTTTCCCTAGAGAGTTTTATCTTTCTGGAGTAAATCTCTATCACCGAGCTGATTAAGATTGCGAATCCGGTGCTTCCTATGAGAAGGGCGGAATAGTTTCTGCCGAATGGATAATTGATGAATATGGCGGCCAGCGCGAATGCCAGCGCGTAAATCATCCATTTCCTCTCTCTGTCCCGTTCAGGAGAATTCTTGTAGTAACCTATCTGATTCAGAGCGTAATAGATCAGGAAGTAAAGTGTGATTGTTCCGCAAACCAGGAGGATTGCGACATTGAATGACTGCCAAGTATTGGACAGCCAACCGAACAAGAAGGTGGTCAATAAGCCTATTCTCCAGTCCTTGGTCTTGACCGTCAGGACAAATGCAGACAGCGCAAGGAAGAAAAGGGTGAATCCCAAAGCGTCGTTCTCAGCGTGCCCGAAAATCGAATAGAAAAGATGGTTCCCGCTCGCAGCCAAAAATAGGGCCATCGATAAGCCGACCCACCTGTTCCAAGCAGACCGGCCGAACAGATACATGGCAGGGATCGCGAGAGCTCCAGCAACTGCGGTCAACCATGAAGCCACCTGCCCAAATAGGTTGTAATTGAACCCAGACACTCCGTTCAGGGCCGCCACAACGCCGTAAGTTCCTGCCTCCAGCCCCCACCAGCCAAACTCACCCGGGGTCGGAGAAAGCCGTCCGTAAGGGTATAGAGTGGTTGTGTCATTCAGTGGCCACGGATAGCCGTAATTGTCCTTTATTATGTTCTTTGCCATCTTAGCCGCCCAGAACGAGTCAAAGCCGTAGATGTTCGGGAACTTGTCGACAGTCATTGTCCGTATCCCAAATGCCAGGAAGAACAATGCCAGAACTATGAGTACGTCTATCTTGTATTTCTTTAACAGATGGATTAAGTTCATTTCAACCACAGAACCCGCTTTAACTTTTTAGAGTGTCATAATATAAATAATTAAGCTTGATAGCGGAGGAATCACTATATTATCGTCCACCGGGGATAGCAGTTCGGTCAAAGAAGCGACCAGACAGGAGACAAGCGCAGCAGGCATGTTCAGGTAGGGAATCACCACGAAAAGGCTCGCGAGAAATCCTGCGATGAAGCCCTCGAGCGTCTTGCCGTTATATATCTTAATCGTGCCGATGCCCCTCCCGACTATGGTGGAGAAAGAATCGGCAAAGGCCAGTATCAGGACGGAGAGAAATACTATACTGGGCTCGAAGAAGACCAATGCTATGAAAGAGCCCAAGACGAATGTTAGCGTTCCTTGGCCAGGCTTCACCTTTTCCCTCTCCAGTCTCCGAATGAGCCAATGGAACGGCTGTACTCTTATCCCTTTATGCAGCAGCTCAGAGAGGAAGATTCCCGCGACTATCAACGTTCCGAACAATGCCAGGGAGTAGAACTTGCCCAGTAGCAAGATTACGGATGCGAGCAGAGTACCGAGAACAAGATGGAAAATCTGTCGTTCAGTCTCTTTCCTCATAAACCTATTATATACATAGAGATTTAAATTAGTTCATCTCAATAATAGAAAGTTGGCTGAAAAGGGCCTATAGCTCAGCCAGGTTAGAGCGACGAAATAGACTATAGTGGTCTAATTCGCAAGTCTTATATGGCACGTTCTAGCACAATATCCTAACGGCCTAAGCAAGCCGTAGGTCCCCGGTTCAAATCCGGGTAGGCCCATACAAGAGTTGATCTAATGGCAAAGAAAGAAGAAACTATAATTAAAAAGGAAAGACATTGGATGAAACAATGGAACCCGGAGGTAGCCTGGGTGACCTTCGTGGGGATCCTCGTCATAGTGGGGACCACGGCGTTCACCGGCATGGCTGTATCTGGTCTGAAAGCATCCTTGGAAACAGCAAATACACAGGGCACGGTCTCAAACCCGCCGCTCTATACTGTGCAGGGAAATGCAAGCGCTTGCGTATTTTTGTGTCAGGCGAACACGCGTCTGAACATTTCCTTGGAGGCAGTCGGTGGAGCAGCTTCATGCGCGACTGCGGGAAAAGTGAAAGTATACGCGTTCCACAGCCCAACCTGCCCCTACTGCTCAGCTCAAGAACCTGTGCTGGACCAGTTGAAGCAGAAATACGGAAGCAAGCTGGATATATCATATGTCTGCACGCCAATACATGAAGGAGACGATGGTCTATGCCAGAACAACACGGGCGGCAAATACCTGCCCTACGCGCAAGGTAATACACTATTGACAAAGTATCAATCATCGGTGCAGGGTACTCCGACTTTAGTCTTCAACTGCGAGTACGCCAGAGTAGGCAGCTACGCGATAAGGGATGAGGCAACCGAGTACGGCGATTTGGACAAAGTAGTATCAATGCTGCTTGGGTCGTAAGACGACTAGAATGTGATCCTTGTCGTAAGGGCGGAGAGAGACAACTTCCAAAACCCCCATTTCTTTTTCCAATATTTTTATTTCCTTTTTGAAGATTTCGTCGGCCTCTTTGACCACATCTATGCTTCTCGCCTTTATCACGATGATGGCGAAGCCGTTTTTCTTGAGATAGAGCCTGACGTTCTTTAGTAGTATCTCTCCCTGATTCTTCTGCGAGACATCTTGATAGACGATATCGACTTTTTCAACAAACTCGCGATAGTCCTCGGGCCTGTTTGCATCTCCCAAGATAGGGATTATGTTCTTTCTCTCCTCGCACAATTCCAACAGTTTCTCGAAAGGCTTGGGCGAGATTTCTATTCCAATAACAAGTCCTTTCTCTCCAACTATATCGGAAATATGTGAAGCAGTAGTACCTTGCGCTATCCCGAGGTAGAGGACCGTGTCGCCTTCCCTGACGGGCATGTTCTTTAGTCCGTTAGCTATCGCCGCGGCCAATTTTGATTTGTAGGGGTCCCATAGCCGGTACTCGACATTGCCTTCGCCTATCCTCTTCTCGCCATAGACGGAAGAACCTGGGACAAGATTCTCTGTCGATATCTGTCTCTTAATTTTAAAAACCTTTGGAAAAATCTCTCTCATCTTCTCACCAGATAGGCTAATGACAAGCACAACAGAACTAATATAGCTATAACCCATGGGAAGCCGCTCAGGTCAGGTCCAGAGGCCTCTTCAGCGATTATTCCGTGTTTCAGAAGAGTGTTCAGCCTCTCCCGCTCACTGCAGTAACTGAACACGTTAGTATCCTTCTTGACGGTTAAGCGGACATGCTTATAGACAATATTGCCGCGCACCTCTAAGGTCAGATTATAAAAAAGCGAATCCAAATCCTCAGAACCATTTTTCTGGGTGCTTATCACCTTCAATTTCTCTGGAAGTATTATCTGAAAATCGAACTCTTGGTCTATCTTCGAAATCAAGCTGTATGGATAACCGGTGCATAGGTCGTCTATGAAACCCATATAGTCTATCTTGTACTGTTTGCCCTCTTTCACCGCAAAGCCGGGATAGATGCCGGTGACGTTCAACATGACGCCCTCATTCGAGTACCTTATCGACCATCTGCTAACCACGAGAGAGCCCGACCTGGCTTTGATGTAGTCGAGCTCGTTAGGATATGATTTTATCATGGTCTCTGTAGAGTTAGCATATTCGCCATAGAAGTAGTCGACATAGTTAAGATTGTCGGTCAGGTTTTCATCGACCGTGTGAGTCCCTACCCTCAGAGTGTCGACTGCCGAGACCGTGCCCATCATAAGCAGAAAAAGCACAAGGTATCTCATTTACTCTTCACTATCTTAGATATCTGTTCATCGAGTTCCCTTGCCAGCCTATCACCGACGAATTCGCCTTTGAAGAAGTCGACTCTCGCCGCTATGGACAATTTCGAGGCCAGTCTCCTCGCTATCTTCCCCCTGAGTTTCAAGGGCGCTCCGCGCAGTTTCGGATAGGCGAAGATAAGGCCGTGCTTTGGAGGCAGCGTGTGCTTCCTGAGATGCGAGAACAGGGCTTTTTCCGCCCCCAATACTTGGATTGTTGATGAGGGGAACTCGGCCAGCTTCTCCAGCGAACCGGCAGTGGCTATCAGTCTCGCCCCTATGGCCGCTCCAGCCACTGCTCTTATGTTCGGGCTCTCTTCCTCCATGAGCTTTTCCAGGTAGGTCTCGAGCTTCTGCCTCTCGTTCCTCAT
>Ga0315279_10005380_pt1 | contig 16652 bp, 9 predicted proteins | sample YL17G06_20_MG_FD_203694 | JGI IMG/M metagenome (GOLD analysis project Ga0315279, IMG submission 203694) | Sediment microbial communities from Yellowstone Lake, YNP, Wyoming, USA - YL17G06_20 | ecosystem: Environmental > Aquatic > Freshwater > Lake > Sediment | place: USA: Wyoming | collected...
CGGCTTCGTACACCTCGATCTCATCAATGCGCGTGCCGGCGCCGGTGTCAATGGCGACGCGAATCCACCGTGCTTTGATCGGCTCAAAGTCGAATGTCTTGCTGCCTTGCAGCGGTTCGCCTTTGTAGGTGGCGACCGTCTGCCACGCCGGCGCGCGCGAATCCTCCGGATACACCAGCGCCGCAAGGACGCGGAACTCCGTTGCGCCGCGATCCGTGAATCGCCGCGTGTGATCGTTGCCGACGCAAACGCGGGAGATCGTATGGATCGCGCCCAGATCAACCTGAGCCCACGACGGGCGTTCCCCTTCGATCCAACTGGCTTCGTTGCCATACCAGCCGTTGTTCAGGTGGGCCACTTGATGGATGGCGTATCCGGGGAGGACAGACGAGGCGGCGGCTTTGGCTCCCGGCAGCAACGCCAGGTTGCGCCGGCCATCGGCTGAGACAGCGGGGACCTGCAGCGCGCCCGAAACATCCGCCGGATGTTGGCTGACGACGCCGAAGGTGTAAGTCTGGACCGACAAATTCCTTCCTTCCGAAGCGCGCAGTTGCAAGTGGACCAGAACGACGCTGCCGACAGCCTCGTCCGGCGGATTCAGATCCAGGTTTCCCACAACACTCGTGGTATCCGGCGCAAGATCGAGTCGCCATCTCTTGCGATCGTATTCGCGACCTCGAACGTCCACCACGGTTGCCGTCAGGCGGCAATCCTTCAGCATGTCGGCCCGGTCGCTGGTCACAAAGACCTTCAGCGGAAACGCGGCACCGGTTCGGCAAACGACCGAGGTATACTCTGCGCTCACGTCCACCGGGGCGTAAGCGTTTCGGGTGTAGTAGTAGGCCATCTTGGGTCGGCCGTAGTACTCCACCACGCAACCGTGCGCCGCGTTTGGCCACGGCTCATTGTAAGTCCAGGAGGCGCAGGCGCTCCGGTGCCATTTGAAACGGCGCATGGATTGGTTGGCGTAACGCAGTCCCTCGGCCTGGACAAACTGGCTGGCGCGCACCGTCGTTTCGAGATCGGGCAACTCGCCGAACAGGTGGAGATACTGCGCGGAGGCCAGCCAGTTGTCGTCGCCATAAGCGCCGAACGCCTTGTGCCAGGTCCAGTACGGGTCCGACGGGCGGATGGGCCAGAGATGTTCCGCCGGCATGATGCGTTGGAGGGTCTCGACGGAAGAAGCTCCGCTGGCCCCGTATTCGGTCCATTCGAGGGGATTGTCCGGCCCGCCAGTCAAAGGATATCCCGTGTTATAGGTCCGGTAGTGCTGTGCCCAGTCGTAGCCGTGCGGGGCGTGCCGTTGCGCGATGCATTCGGGATCGGGATCGTGGTACGGCCTGGTGGGGTCCGTCTCGTTGCAGATCTTTCGCAGTTGCGCCATCTGCCGGCTGCTCTGCGCGTTGCGATACCACTCGTTGCCCCCGCCGTAACGAACAATGCATGGGTGGTTCATCAAGAGCGGCAGGATCCGGCGGACTTCGCGCCCCGTAATCGCCAGGGCCGCGTCCGTTTCGGACAACCGCGCTCCGGCGTTGGGAAACTCCTGGAAAAGCATGATGCCGTAACGGTCGCACAACTCGAAGAACTCGGGCTTATCAATCAAACCGCCGCCCCAGACGCGAAACAGATTGAAGTTGGCCTGCGCGGCGAGGCGGATCAGGTGCTCATAGGAGGGCTGACGCGGACGCCCGTAGAGCAGGTCGCAGGGCAGCCAGTTGCCGCCCCTCGCGAAGATGCGGCGGCCGTTGATCTGGATCAGATACTTTCGTTCGGGCGGAGGCTGCGGCAGCCGGTGCGTCACGGCCTGGTCGGTGGAATAGTCCATGTATTCGATGTTGTCGGCGGCCTCGGCATTTTGGAGCATCTTCAGGTCGCGGATGCCAAAAGTGGCCGCTGCGTGGTCCAGCGTCCTGGCTCCGTCCGCGGTCTGGATGGCCGCCTCCAACTCATAAAGATGCTGCTTGCCATAGCCGTTGGGCCACCACAGTCGCGGTTGCGGAACCTCCATCGAGAAGGTCAGGCGCTGATCGCCGGCGCCAAGGCTCGCCTTCTGGGAGGCGACCACGGGCTGATCCGGCGCAGTCAGGCAGCGCACGCGATAGATGACTTTGGCCGCCCGCGGTTGGTCGCCCCGGAAGTCCAGTCGGATGTTCAATGTCGCCCGGTCGTACGGCGGCGCGAGTTGCGGCAACACGATCGGGTTGGCAAGACAGACGCCCTCGGAAGCGATCAGCCGCACGTCCTTCCAGATACCCATGGTGATGATCTTCGCACCCCAGTCCCAGCCGGCGTTGGTCATGCACTTCCAATAGGGATAGGCCGTCCGTATTGCCTGCATGACCGGCCATTCGCCGGCCCCGGCGGCAATCGCGTCGCGCACCGCCGCTGGAGCGGGATGGATCAGCACTGCCAGAACGTTTTCCCCGTCCCCGCGCAGCAGGCCAGTGACATCGAACTCGAAGGGCGTGAACTGGCCCTCGTGCCGTCCCAGCGGGCGGCCGTTGAGCCACACGTCCGTCAGGTAGTCAACCGCCTCAAAACGGAGCCGAAGCGTTTTGCCCTGCCATGCGGTCGGTGTGGCGAAGGTCTTTCGGTACCACCACTCCTTGCCCGCTACCCAGCCGATTTGCTGACTGTTGAGGCCGTAGTAGATGGGAGGAATCTTGCCGGCGCGTTCCAAATCCCAATGCACGTCGCCGGGCACCGTGGCGGCGATTGCCTCGGCTGCGGGATAGCCCTCCGCAAAAGCCCGGCGCTCCATGCCCTGACCTGGCTCGAAGGAGACAATCCGCCAATCCTCGCCGGAGAGAGAAAGCGCGCGAGATGAATCGCTGACCAACGGTGCCTCATCCGCGGCCCGCCCCGCACTGCATGCCGAGGCCAGGACCGCCAGGAAAGTCAGAGTGTGTTGCATATTCATGGTCGTCTCCTGTTCATCTGGCTAAAGGATGCGGTAAAGCTGGACAATAGGTAGCCGTTTACCGACGTGTTGGGACGGTTGCGGGCTGAATGGTCACAATCTGCCTTTGTTGTTCCTGGCGAACCACAATCGGCAACGGCTCCAACGAGGCGGCCGGCAGCGGAGCATTGTAAGTCAACGTGAGCGTACCCTTCTGGAGCGGATTTTCCGCCCACAGCCACCAGCCCGCCTCGGCCTGCACGGCTGGCAAGCCGCCCTTGGGACACTCGATGGCGACCGCAACTTCGCTCCGGCCTGGCGGGAGATCGAACTGAAACCACACCCACGGGGCCGGGGGATACTCGGCGTACATCCGGTGGTCGCCGACGTTCGTGGGACGATACAATTTCGAGTCGTTCACGGCCACGTTGACGGGCTTGCCGTTGACCGTGGCCATGCATTGCGGCTTGACGGCGCGGAGTTTCTCGGCTTGTTGTTGGAGGGCCGCTTTCTCGCCGGCATCGTCGGTCAGTTGGAATCCGGCGGATGTGTCGGAGAACTTCGCGGCGGGCGGATGGAGAGCTTCCGGGTGAGCCCACAGCAGATGCATGGTCGCCCGCGTCCCTTCCGGAACAGAGGCTACGCAGTTGCCCGCGATTCTCCACCCCTTGTCGGTTGCCCGGCTGACGAGTCCAGCGCCCTCGACTTGGCACGTCCGCGTCGCTCCCTCCATGACCAGCGGCAATTCGAGGCCGTGCGGGGTCGTCGTCGGCGCGACAGGCTGGCCGTTCCAACGCACTTCGCTGGGTCGCGCCGCGCCCGCGATCGGCACGACCAGCTTCTCGCCGGGCCGGGCGTGGACCGTGTAGCTCACGCGGTTGCCCGATCGCTTCACCTCTTCGTGGCGTACACCGAGCAGGGCAGTGCCCGATGTCTCCAGCGGCGTTACGTGAATGACGAGCATCTCGTACGCGCTGAGTTCCACGGTCAACTCATCCCCGAAGTGCAACAGCGAAGGGAGAGTCTGATGATAGGGATAAACGATTCGCGCGACCAGCGGATGCCGTCCCTTCTTCTCGGCCTCGGCGCGCGTCCAGCCGGCCGATTCATCGAGCTGGACCTTGACCGTCCGCGGCGCGACAAACGGGTTGCGCAAGAGGAGAATGCCCCGCTCGCCGAGGAAATGGGCATAACCGTAGGGCTCCAGTTGCATCGGATCGCCGAGGATCATCCGCGTGCGGAGCAGGGTCTCCCCGTTGTGCCGGGCCCAGTTGATGGCCGAGCCGAAGAAACGCCAATCGCGCTCGGCGTTGTCGCCCTGGGGGACAGGCACGTAGAAGCTGATCAGACGGCAGCCGCGCCCCAGGATCGTCATGATCTGCTCGTCAATGAAGTTGTAATTCTGCGTCCAAACGCCGAGGTTCTCGAGCGCCTCGAATGGAAACCAAGGATTCTCCCGACAGCGCTTGCGAAACACCGCGTCGCGGTCGGTGATCTGGCTGTAGGATCGCTCGGGCGTGGGCGCAATGGCCGGCGACCAGCCGTCGTACACCTGGTCCCATACCGAATCCACGTATTGCAGCCACCAAGGGCTTAGCCAGGCTCCCGTGGTGATGTTGATGAAGATACCCGGCTGAGTTTGGCGCAGCGCGGCCTGGAGTTCGAGATAGGCGTCGGTATTCGCTTCCTTGGCGTAATTGTCGGGCAGATGATGGTCGTGGCCCTGGGCGTCGCACGGGGCGCAAAAGGCGTCAAACTTGACATAGTTGACGTCGTGCTTCTTCACCAACTCCGTGACGGCCTTGACCATATCCCGTCGGTAGTTCGGATCGGACATGCACAGGAGCCAATCCCAGGCGTTCTTTTTGTACCCCCGATTGGCGGCGAGCCAGTCGGCGTGCCCATAGCCGCTGCTGGGCGAAATCCAAAGTCCCAGGCCCGTCTTCATCGGCTTCAGGGCGGCCACGAGCGGCTCGAAACCGTGTGGAAACACGCCGCTCTCGATTTCCCAAAGACTGGCTTTCTTGTCCCAGCCGTCGTCCAAGGCGAACGAATCCAATCGCGCCCCGGAGGCGTCATATAGTCTGCGACGGAAATCGTCAATCAGGGCCAGGCAGTTTGTCTCGTTCGGCGAACTCACCGTCACCCAGGTCTTCCAGGCGAAGAACAACGGCGGCGTGGTGCGCACTCCGATCACCGAGTCGAGGTACCGCCGAAACCGGCCGGCCACCTGGCCCGGCTCCGCCACCCCCAGCACCACCGTCTTGCTGACAAACCGATCAATCGTTCGGCCGGGATAGTGCCGGAAAGTCAGCAACCCGGTCTCGTAATGGTTGTAGCCGGCCGGATACTCCAATCCCCAAAAGGTGTCTTCCATGAAGACCGGGAACCCGAAGCCCTGATGCTTGGCGGTATACTTCCATTCGGGACCCAGTTGGAGATAGACGGGAACGCAACGTTCCTGAAAAGAACACTTGCCTTGGAATCCCACGCGCCACATATCCACTTCGCGCAGCGGCAGCGGGGCGGCCGGCAAAAGTTCCAACCGGCGGCGGAGAAAAAAGTCGCGGTCCCCCAACTCGTAGATGACGTTCAGACGCGCGGATGGCGAATTGCCCGCCAAATGCAGCGTCAGACGGCGGCCTCCCGGAATTGCCTCCTCGGTCGCTTTCTGAAAGGTGAAGTCCGCCATGCGAAGCGGTTCCCGGCCCTCGATGCCCAACGAGAAATCATCCTCGGTGATGGGAATCGTCCGGCCGGAGAGCTTGTTGGCCAGTTGATGAGCGACGACTTGACTCCCGTTGCGCCGGAACTGAAGTTCCAGCCGCTCGTTTCCCAGACGCCACCCCTGGTCGGCGCTGGATTCGCTGAGCAGGTTCGGCGGGCCGGCGGCCGAAGCAGCCGGGAGGCAGGACAGCAGCGCCAAGGCTGCGATGGGGATGGCCGCCAAGCGGCGTGTGGCGTGGTGTTTCATGCGGATTCTCGTTTTGTGTTTCATTGGATGGCTTCTGGGAGCGTGGATTGGAGCCGGTAGGTTCCGACGCGTTGAACGGAGCTTACTCCAGTGCAATGATCGTATCAACATCGTCCCAATGATCCGCCGGGTCGAGCGTCAGACGTACGCCGGTGTCAGTCTGGAGCAACGATACCTTGCGGCCATCGTCGAGCAGCCGGGCTGAGGAAAAACGACGGCCGTCAGCGGGCACGGGAAGTTGGAAACTGCGATCTTTAGGCGGCAGGAAGAGATGGAGAAAAGTCTTCTTGCCATCCGGCGACTCGGTGGCGGCGAAGTCTTCGACATCGAGATTGTCCGCCAGCTCATCAAGGCTCTGCACCACTGCGCCGTCGGCCCACTCGGTCGCGCCCCATTGATATGGCTTCCCCACGAACATGTAGTGGGCGAACAGTCCCAGGTGCATATCGGCGAACGACGCGTGATTGGATGTCTGGCGCGGCACGGGCCCTTCCTCGCCCCAAGACACTGACTGGCCTGCCAACATCATCCAGGCAAGGATTGCCGTCGCCATCCCCCTTAAGTAACAAGGATTAGAGGACATCAGGGAAGCTCCGGTAACTATCCTTCTGAACCGGGTTGAGGGTTGAGGTCCGGTTTTTGGTGTGGTTGCGGTCATGGCGGCTCCTTCGGCTGTGGGTTTCATGGCGTTCTCTCTTGGGGTTCTCCTTCGGAATCACAAGGAAAACCCCTGCACTGGTTCCTTCCGGCAAAGACCCGCTCCTTGATTATGCCGCCTCCGCGTGCCTCCCGGAGATCAGTTCGCCGTTTGCGGACATTGGAGGTTTCCGACTACCCTCAGGATGTCGCCACGGCTCTTCGTTCCGTTCGTGGGATCATACAGCAAGTCCATCCAGTGCGTGTGAAACGTCTCGAGCGAGGGCGGCGGAACGGTCGGATGATTGTAGTAGAAAGGCCACAAGTCCGCTATGTCGAATATGCGGTCTGGCCCCAAACTCCGGATGGAAACGCCCTCCTGGTACCAGGGCTGACCTGTGGCCGGATCTATGGGGGGAGACCACCCCCCGTTGAGAAAATCCGACCACTTCTTGGAGAAGGAGTTGTACCCGTAAGTGTCCCACCCAGGAAAGGCGTTGGACGCATCGAGGTTCGAGTAAACCACAAACGGGTCCTTCATGGCCACCGACGACAGGTACGCAACGGGCGTCGTGAGCGTGTAGCATGCTCCCACTTGGCCATAGCGAGGCAACGGGTAACAGTTGTAGTCAACGAAGTAGGACTCCATGCCGGTGGCGATGCTCCGCATGTCCGCCTTCACCCGCGACACCTTCGAGCGTGTTTGCGCCTCCAGAAAGTTCGGCGCCGCGATCGCCGCCAGGATCGCGATGATGGCGACCACAATCAAAAGCTCAATCAGTGTAAAGCCCCTTGGATGTCTTCGCATTTCAGTCTTCGTTTCTTACATGGTCTTCAACTGCGCCGCCCCTGGCGCCTCTGGCCGGTTTCCAGCGCCGTCACTCCACACAAAGCGGCCCAGCAACGCGTCGGGAAAAAAGCGAGGGGATATTGTGCGATCCCCTCGGATCTACATCCCCTTCTCTGCCCGCCAACTCCGGCCTCAGCCTCCCGGCTGTTGGGGAGTGCCGGCGACATCGCCGCGGAAACGGGCGAAATCGCCTTGGCTGCGTGTACCGTTGGTGGCCTCATACACCAGGTTGGGATAAGCTGGCTGCGGGTACTCATTGCCTTCCCCATCCGAAGTCAGCCTCCGAGGATGACGGGGATCTTGGGCATGCCGCCCGAGCGGCCGATGTCGCCCAGGCTGCGCGTGCCGTTGGTCGGATCGTAGATCGAGTCGATGGCGCTCTGCGGGATGCGATTGTAGGATTGGGCCTGCCACCAGCCGGGAATGTGCACGTCCATGACGTAGTGCTCGAGATACGTGATCTCGCGGTCGGGTCCCCAGCTGATGATGAGGAACCCCCCGAAGAAATTGTTAGAACCCCAGTTGCTCCGGCCGACGCCGGTTGCGAAGTTGCCGTACCAGCACGAGCCGATGAAGTCGGCTCGGAAGTAATCGGGCGTGGTGTAGATGGCTCCGACGAGGGTCGGCTTGAAGGGATCGCGCAAGGAAACGGACGTGATGTAGGCGACGGGCGTCGTCAGGTCGGGAAGGTATTGAATGTAGTCGAGCGCTCCAGAAAGACTGCCGTAACGATCGTAAGGAACGGGGTACTTGTTGTAGTCCACTTGGTAGGCTTCGAGGGCGGTGGCCAGAGAGCGCTGGTCGCTCTTGACGCGCGAGATCTTCGAGCGCGTCTGCGCCTCGAGGAAGTTCGGCACCGCGATCGCCGCCAGGATCGCGATAATGGCGACCACGATCAGGAGCTCGATCAGCGTGAAACCTCTCGGATCTCTTCTCATTTCAGTCTCCCTTTCCTACATAGTCCTCAACTGTGCGGCCCGTGGGGATCTGCTTGGTTTCCAGCGCCATCAGTCTACACAAAGCGGCCCAGCAACGCAACAAATCCGACGCGATCTCGCGATCCCCTCCGATCTACCTCCCCTTCTCTACCCGCCAACCCCTGCCTCAGCCTCCCAGCTCTTGGGGAGTACCGGCAATATCCCCGCGGAAACGGGCGAAATCGCCTTCGCCGCGCGTACCGTTGGTGGCCTCATACACCGGGTTGGGGTAAACCGGCTTGGGGTATGGATGTCCTTCCCCATCCACCATATCCATTTCCGGGTGATGGTACGCGAACGGGTAATGCTCGATGCCCGATTCCAGTTTGTCCGGACCATACCAGCTGATCACGCACCCTTTCCTCGGAAGCAGATCGGCGTAATACTCTGGCCTGGCTGCTCCCATCATCGCTCCCCAGGATGAGGCGTAGTTGAGGTAACGATACGCCGGGATCCAATCGGGATCGGGGGCGTAGCCACGGAGCGCCATCCAGTCCTTCGGAATAAAGGGATCGAGCAGGGCGACGGAGGTGGTATAGGCAAAGGGCGCGGTGGCTGTGGTACTTCACCACGATCAACGCCTCCTCAAACGTCCCGGCGGGCTCGGTGGTCCACAGGCGCCACAGAATGGGTTCCTTCACGTCCGCCGCGGCGCCCACTTCCCGCGCCTCCACCAGGGTCAGCGCCGGCGGGACGCGGTCGGGGTGGTGCGGACTGGCCGGCTCAAGCACCAGCGCAATGGCGCGGATTTCCACGCGGGCCGTGCGGGCGGGCCTGTCGCCCCGGCGCATGATCTGCACCTCGGTGACACCCAACAAGGGCGCGCTCGCCACCAGGATGCGCCCCGGCCAGCCTGCCGTCCTCCGCCCGCGCGCGGCGGTTCTGGGTGGATCGGATCACGCAGCCCTCGCCATGGCGCACGGCGTCCTCGATCACTTCGTGCACGTCGCCTTCGCGGTCGAAGATATGAATCAGGCCCGGGCGCTGCTCAGGCGGCAATTGCCCGGCAAAACTCCGGCGCGCCTCCCGCATGCCGTGGATCCACTTGTAACTCTCCTTCTCCTCGATGGGCAGCCGCTGGCGTTGCTCGCGCGTCTCTTCCCTCTTGTCCCCGCGGCTCCACACGTCCTGGACGACCAGGCCAATGGGCATTCCTTCCAGGGTCGCCAGCAGGGTCGAGTGAGCGATCAAGCCGCGGATATCGGTGTCGGATATCAACCCCAAGCCTTCGGTGGCGGGCGCTCTGGGAAAGCTCAGGGTCACGGAATCCTGGATCGCCAGGAGCGCGCGATGCCCCGTCGCGTCTCGAACGGTTTTCTGAGAGAAAGCGCGGCGCAGATGCACGGGCCGCACCCGTTTGTTTTCGATGCAGCGATAGGCGGCCTTGACATCGGCGGGGTCGTCAAAGGCTTGGGTGATCGGATCGGTGGGCTTCTGGGCGAGGTGGGCGGCCATGTTGACGAGGCGGGGATTGAGGCGTTTGTCCGGCATGGGAGCGGCTTCGTAAAGATCCCGGCCCCACTCCGCGACCGTGGATTCCTGTGTCCGGGGTATGTGCGAAATGGGGTTTTCTGTTGCCTCTTCGCGCTCACGGAAACAGGAAAGCACAAGAACCGTGCAAAAAGCTATTGTCTTTTTGCGTAATCTTTTTCCTTACTATGCAAGTTGCAGATGTGGGTAATGAACAGCGGCATATCAGGGGGATACCATGTGCCTGTGCTTTACCTCATCACCACCACATAGTCCTTGACTTCCTCGCCGGGCTTCAGGGTCATTCTGGCGTCGGCGGTCAGCGTGTAGCGCCCCTCCCAATCATGAGCGCCGATGTACTGCTCGCTGTCGGGGTAAAGATACAAAGTTGCCCGCCCGTCCTTGCCGGAACGGCTTCCCTCAGTGAAGACTCCGCTATGGTCGGCCGTCCACCAAGCCGCGGCCGACACTCCCTCAAGCAGCTCGCCCTTCTCGTTCTGAATCCGCATGTGAATCGTCGCGAGGGTTTCCAGAGGCAGAACGATATCCTGAAGATCGCCATCCTTCACTTCGATCTTGACATGCCCCACTCCACGATCGGTTCGCGCGTTGTAAGGGAGATAAGCAATCAGCAAATGTTTCCCTGCGGGGACTTTATCAAGCGCGAAATTCCCTTGAGCATCCGTCGGAACCATCGGCTGCCACTCCTCGAGATCAAGGCGGATCTTGAAACTTTCCAGATTCTGGAAGGTCGGAGACGCAGATAATCTCCCCTTCACCAAGTGAAACCGCACCAACTTCAGAGCGATCTCACCAAAATCCTTTGCTTCCCCGGGCTTGATTTCCGTAACAGTATCCATAGACCCGGAGAATTCGGTGGGTGATGAACTGAAAGCCAGTTTCACCGCGCCCGGAGTCAGATTCTTCATTTCGAAACGCCCCTGGCCATCAATCTTCAAGTCCTCTTTGCGCACGCTTCCGTCGGCATAGTTGACCGCGCACAGCAGTTTCTTTCCGGCAAGGGGTGCATTGCCTTCGCTCGTCAGCCGCCCAGCGATCGCCGCCGGCTTGACCATCGTGACGCGCACTTTGTTGATCACCTCGCCGGGTTTGGGGCTGACCTCGACAAAGCCGTCGGATACTAGAGCATGGTCCTCGTCATACCCGCGGACGTACTGCGATTCGCCGGGGTAAAGATACAGAACCGCCCAGCCATCGGCGCCCGAGCGCGTCCCTTCGGTCCAACCTCCTGATTCGTTGCGGTCCCACGATGCGCTGGCGGTGATCCCCTCCAGTGGATTGCCGCTTGCGTCCAGGATCTGCACGCGCACCTCAGCGAGACTCTCCAATTGAATCTTCACGTCTTCGATTTTCTGCCGCGGCTTGACGTCAATCTCAACTCTGCCAATTCCCCGGTCAGAGCGCAGGTTAAACGGCAAGTAGGCGGTCAGACGGTGTTTACCGGTGGGAACGCTTGGAAAATAGAAACGTCCTTCGGAATCCGCCTCGACCATTCTAGCCCAGTCGTAATCCAGCCGGACCAGCAACCCCTTAAGCGCCGGCGTTGACCGCCCCGGGATCAGCCGGCCCGCCACGCTCGCCGAATTGCCAATCACCAGATCCGGCACGATGACCGTCTGGCTTTTCTGGGCAACGATCTGGCACGTCGGGGCGTCGCACAGATGCTGGGCAGGCGTCGGGCGCGCGTAAACATCCATGATCGCCCAAATCTTGTTGTAGGTCCCGTTTTTCTTCTGGGTAAAACCCTTGATCGTATCCTCGCCCGGCACGCCCACGATGGTGTAATTGCCCTCCGCATCGGTGCGCGTGCGCCACCAGTTCGACCACCAATTGCAGAGAACTTCACAGTTGCCGACCCCTTTGCCCTCGGAGTCCAAAACTTTACCTCGGAGCTCGCCCCCCCGCGGCAAAACCAGCGTGCCCATGTCTTCCTTCTTCAGAATATCGAAGTAGAAGCCAACTCCGTACCCCGGCTTGTCAATCGCGATCCAGGGATTGTTAGCCACCAGGTTCTCATCCGTGCCGCAGTTCAGTTGGAACTTGCCGTCTTGACCGGTCGTAACGTCTCCCAGCGAGTGGAAAAAAGACCAATCACCGTTCAGACCGCTGTGGATGCTAACGTGCGCTCCGGCGACCGGCTGGTTATTTTCATCCCGCACGGTTCCTTGTACCGGTTTGCCTTTTTCCAGCGCGATATCGAAGTTTGGATAGTCGGTTCTCTTTGGCGTGATATATTTCTCGGCATAGACCGGCCGTGTCTCATGGCCCGGCGCGCCCGCGTCCACGCAGAAGTTGTCCTGGCCCTTCCTTTGCCCGGACACGCTAAGCGGCGTGACGAATTTCAAACAGTACTCGCCGGCCCCATTGGCCGTCGTCTCCTGATAGGGGCATCTTGAAAACCAGTCCGATCCCAGATTCTTGAATCTATATACAATTATGTGGCCGCGCACCTTGGCGCCCGGAATCACCTGCCCCGTGCTCTTGTCAAGCACCTTGCCGGAAACCGTCACCGTGTACGAGGTATCAGCATCCGGACCGGCCAATGCGAAACGAAGCTTCATCCCGCCTCCGCCATCTGCCGCCCCTGCCGATACGTTCATAAGCGCGATGCCGGCGATGATGGCTAAACACAAAGCGATCCTGTTCGTAAACATGAGATGTTCCTCCCTGCATGGTCACCGAATGTCAGAAAGCTGCCGTTTGGCTTGCTCGAGCGGGTTGCACTTCCCCGCACGTATTGCTCCCGTCTTTTTCAGTCCACCATCCCTAATGGTTGAGCGCGAACAGCCAGGGTAATGACCTGGCGGGTGAGGAACTCCGCCGTCTCAATGGCCTGCGGCTTGATCTCCTCCAAGAGCGCCGATTCGGGCAGCCGGAACTGGTAAAGCGACAACACCGACGGATCATCGCCCGCTCTGCCGTACTCAAAAGTCCCTTTTCCCAACGCCGCGAACAGACCTTTTACCCCCCTTAGTTTGAGGATGATCCGCCTGCCCGCTTCCATCTTCGCGTAATCGCCGCCCGCCCGCACCTCCACTCTCCGGCCACTGGTGCGGACCTCCAAGGGTGTCCCCTCCAGCGTGTAAGCCGCCACTTCGCCGGTCTCTTCCTTGAGTTGGAAGGTATAAGTATCGGGATTCCCTCTCGCGGACTTTTCCAGCGAAAGGATCAGCCACACTGTCGCCGTGGCATCGGAGTGAAACTCGATCAGGGACGGAGTGCCGGCCTGAAGGCCCTTTTCGCGGGCCAAACGCTCGTTCAGGGTAATGAGCCGGACGAGTTCATTGACTTCCGGCGTCAGGCAGCGGCGCTCCGGCGGGCGCCCTTCGTCTGCAATTCCTTCGGTGTTGGGGGGCAGAAGCACTTCGCTCCGGGCCGATTCCAGATTGACCAGCCCGGACGTGACGCTCACGCGGGTCTGCTTCCGACCGTTCGGCTTTTGGACGAGACGGACGTCGAATCTTGTGCCGAGAACCGAGATCCGCGCGCTTGGGGTCTCGATCCGGAGTTCCTTGCCGGGCGCCTGCTTTGCCGCCTCGACGCTGAGCCAGCCCTCTTGCATGAGGATTTTCTCCCCCTTGCGCCCGCTCTCCAGGCGGATGCTGGTTCGGGAATGCGACAGGAGCCGGCTGCGGTCGGCCAGGCGCATTTCCGCTTGGCTTCCCCAATGCGTCCGAACCCACCCACTGGGCTGGATTACCTCCCAAGCACCTGGCGGGGCTGTGGCGTCGCGGCTCAGATCCCTTAGGTTCCTTCTCTCTTGCAGCGCCACCAGTCCGTAAACCGCCCGCACCTCACCGGCGGTTCCAGGACGGGAACCCAAGAATCCCCAGTGAATCAGAACCCCCAGTATCACCGCTGCAGCCACGCCGAAGGACCACCATGCAGCGCGAGACCTCCACCACTCTCCACGCCGCGCGGTCCTCTCCCGCCGAACCTCTTCCAGCACAGAATGGATCGTTCCCTTGCTCAGAGTTGTTTCCGGCTGCTCCGCGGAGGCTTTCAACAATCTGCCCAGGTTTCTCTCCAGCGCGCTCAGAGGTTTGTTCTTGTTCACTGGATCCCTCCCTCCCGCATGGATCCCATGCTCGACACTTTTTCGAGGAAAGCGGCTCGGAAAGCTCCGCGGGACCGGGAAAGAAGAGATTCGACGGCCTTTTCCGAAGCGCCAAGCTGCCGAGCGATCTCAGCAACCCGGATTTCCTCCACATACTTCATCACGAGCGCCTTGCGTTGGCGCTCGGGCAGGCTCATGAGCACCTCCCGCACCAGGAGTTGGAGGTCGCGCCGGGCGAGAATCTCGTCGGGCAGGTCGGACGTGTCCACCGTCTGCAAGATTCGCTCAACTACCTCCTGCTGAAAGGCGGAATGGGAAATCTCCACCGCGTGTTTCTGGTCCCGCCGCGCCAGCGTGTGCGCCTCATTCCGCGAGATCGCCTTAAGCCACGCAAAGAGATTCCCCCGCGCCGGATCAAATGTGCTGATAGAGCGGACACATCGGATAAGGGTCATCTGCACGGCCTCATCGGCTTTCTCCGCATCCAGTCCCAAGGCATAGCGGACAAAGCTGAGCAGGGGCGGCCCGTAGAGACGGCAGAACTGTTCCCATGCCGCCTCATCCATCTGGGCCAGCCCTTTGGCCAGGTTTTGCTCTTCAGAGATGTCCATCAATCCCCCATACAGCCACCCGGCTTCACGTCTCCTGCAATACTGTACAGACAACCTCACCGAAATCCTTCGCAAAGTATGACAAATAACACAAAATGGCGCGGAGTGCCCGCACCAAGAACAAAACCGCCACCACGTATGCGTGGTGACGGTTGGACCTCCTGTGTGGTTTTCATCGGATCACGCCAGGGGCCGCCTTTGTCATTATTCAATCCGGGCGTGGTATTCCTGAAGCGACCGCAGCTCTCCCCCGCCCTGCCGGCTGGCCGCGATCCCCTTGGCCGCGGCGACCGCCGCCGCCAGCGTCGTGATGTAGGGAATCCGGAACTTGATGGCCGACTTCCGGATGTAGGAATCGTCGTACTGGCTCAGCTTGCCCGCCGGTGTGTTGATCACCAGTTGGATCTCGCCGTTCGTGATCGCGTCGGTGATGTTGGGCCGGCCCTCGTGCATCTTCAGGATCAGTTCCGTTTCGTAGCCGTGTTCCTTGAGGAAAGCGTGCGTGCCCCGGGTGGCCTTGATCCGGAACCCCAGTTCGGCGAAGCGCCGCGCCGCTTCCAGCACCGCGGGCCGGTCCCGCTCGCTCACGGTCAACAGGACCGTGCCCTCGGAAGGCAACCGCTGCAGGGCGGCTTCCTCGGCTTTGTAGTAGGCCATGCCGAAGGAATCCGCGAGCCCGAGCACCTCGCCCGTGGAGCGCATTTCCGGGCCAAGAAGCGGGTCCACCTCCGGGAACATGTTGAACGGGAAAACGGCTTCCTTGACGCCGAAATGCCGGAAAGACGAAGTTCTCAGGCCGAGCTCCGATATCTTCTTGCCCAGCATCACCTGCGTGGCCAGCCGCGCCATGGGGACGTTGCAGACTTTTGAGACGAGGGGCACGGTCCGCGACGCCCGAGGATTCGCCTCCAGAATGTAAACCGTGTCCTTGGCGATGGCGTACTGCACGTTCAGAAGGCCGACCACCTGCATCTCCACGGCGAGCTTGCGCGTGTATTCCCGGATCGTGGACACGTGTTTGGGCGGAATGCTGATCGGAGGAATCACGCAAGCCGAATCGCCGGAGTGGATGCCCGCGAGCTCGATGTGTTCCATCACCGCCGGGACAAAGGCGTCCGTGCCGTCCGAAATGGCGTCCGCCTCCGCTTCGATGGCGTCCTCCAGGAACTTGTCCACCAGGATCGGACGTTCCGGCGAGACCTCGACCGCCGCCGCGAGGTACTGCTTCAACATCTCCTCATCATAGACGATCTCCATGGCCCGGCCGCCCAGCACATACGAAGGCCGCACCATGAGGGGATACCCGATCTTCGCGGCAATCAGAAGGGCTTCCTGCTCCGTGCTGGCCATGCCCGATTCGGGTTGGGGAATGCCGTACTTGCGAACGACCTGACGGAACCGGTCGCGATCCTCCGCGAGGTCAATCGTCTCCGGAGACGTGCCCAGGATGCGCACTCCGGCCGCGGCCAGTTCGTTGGCCAGGTTGAGCGGGGTCTGGCCTCCGAACTGCACGATCACTCCCTCCGGCTTCTCCTTCTCATAGATGCTCAGCACGTCTTCCAGCGTCAGCGGCTCGAAGTACAGTTTGTCCGATGTGTCGTAGTCGGTCGAGACCGTCTCCGGATTGCAGTTCACCATGATCGTCTCGATGCCCTCGTCGCGCAGAGCGAAAGCCGCGTGAACGCAACAGTAGTCGAACTCGATGCCCTGTCCGATCCGATTAGGACCCCCGCCCAGCACCATCACCTTGCGGCGTTTGCTCACGGCCACCCGGTCGGGGGCGTTGTAGGTCGAGTAGTAATAGGCGGCGCTTTCCACCCCGCTCACGGGCACGGCGTCCCAGCCCTCCACCACGCCCAGCGCGGCGCGGCGGTCCCGGATCTCCTTTTCCTTCAGTCCAAGAATCTTGGCCAGGTACCGGTCGCTGAAGCCGTCTTTTTTGGCCTGGGTCAGAAGGGCGTCGGGGAGTTTCCTGCCCCTGCTGGTGAGGATCTTCTCCTCCAGCTCCACAAGTTCCTTCATCTGTTGGATGAACCACGGCTTGATGTAGGTCTTCGCGTACAGCTCCTGAACGCCCGCGCCCTTGCGCAGGGCTTCGTACATGACAAACTGCCGCTCGCTCGTAGGCTCGGAGAGCATCCCCATCAGTTCTTC
>Ga0315279_10005381_pt1 | contig 16651 bp, 16 predicted proteins | sample YL17G06_20_MG_FD_203694 | JGI IMG/M metagenome (GOLD analysis project Ga0315279, IMG submission 203694) | Sediment microbial communities from Yellowstone Lake, YNP, Wyoming, USA - YL17G06_20 | ecosystem: Environmental > Aquatic > Freshwater > Lake > Sediment | place: USA: Wyoming | collected...
GCCCGGCGACAGGCCTAGTTCCCGCAGTAGGGCCACGGGCAGCGTGACCTGGTGTTTGCTCGATAGCGTCGTGGTGCCCGGCTCTCGCATGGCAAAGCCCCCTTCGACCGTACTTTACCACAGCGCCGTTGCTTTGTCTAGTGCTCTGTTGCTTGGTGTTCCCTGTGCCAGGAGCCTTCCTTCAGCAGACTCACTCCTTGGTGACCGCCCGCGACTGGTCGCGCAGGTGGTCCACCATCGCCTGCACCTCTCGTGGCCGGGGGATGCCCCGGAAGGTGAACTTCGGTACCGTTCCCGCCGTCTGGCAGTTGATGTCGCCGAAGTCGAACAGCGTGCCCAGAACGCCGCTGCGAATGACGCTCATGTCCTCGATGTCCACCAGGTCGGCCGTCGACATCTGGAGGTGAAACCAGTTGTTCTTGACGCTATCGACGATGCGCTGGTTGGTCACGGCCCAGACGTCGTTATCGTAGCGGTACTTGACGAAGTACAGCCTGACCGCCCAGTACACGAGCCAGACGGCCGTGGCCACCAGGGCTATCAAGCGCGGGAGGCCGTTGTCTGTCCAGTCGAGGCGGGCCATGGCCCACCAGAGGGCGCCCACCGGCACCAGGGCGACGATAACCCCCGCCGCCAGCTTGGGGTAGAAGAACAGCCAGTGGCGCCTGGCAAGCGTCAGGAGTTGCTCGCCCTCCTGTAGAGGAAAGGGAAGCTTCATGGCTACGACCTCTTTCGCGCTGGCCCCTGCCGCCTATGGGCTCGTGCGCACCTCCGTGTCGGCGGGGCGCTGGATGGCCAAGAGGCGGTTGAGAGCGTTCATCAGGGCCTTCGCCGAAGCGACGACGATGTCGGTGTCGGCGCCGCGGCCCACGTAGGTCTTGCCTTCGTGCCGGATGCGCACCGTCACCTCGCCTTGGGCGTCGATGCCCTCGGTGATGGCCTTGATGGAGAACTCCGTCAGCTCGTTGGGCACCCCTACGAGGGTGTCGATGGCCTTGTAGGCGGCGTCCACAGGGCCGGTGCCGGTGGCTGTGTGCAGCAGGACCTGGCCCCCGGGCCCGATGAGGCGGACGGTGGCGGTGGCTACGAGCTGGCTGCCGCAGGAGACCTGCACCAGGTCCAGGTGGTACACCTCTTCGACGGTGCGAAGCTTGTCGGCCACCAGGGCCTCCAGGTCACGGTCGTCCACCTCTGCCTTCTTGTCGGCCAGCTCCTTGAAGGCCGCGAAGGCGCGGGAGAGCTCTTCCCGGGTGAGTTCGTAGCCGAGCTCCTCCAAGCGGGCCTGGAAACCATGGCGCCCCGAGAGCTTGCCGAGGACGATCTCGGCGCCGGTCGGCCAGCCGATGTCGTGGGCGTCCATGATCTCGTAGGTCTCACGCATCTTCAGGATGCCGTCCTGGTGGATGCCCGACTGGTGGCGGAAGGCGTTCCCCCCCACGATGGCCTTGTTCGGCTGGATGCTCATGCCGGTGAGGTCGGAGACCAGGCGGCTGGTCCGGTAGAGCTCCCTGGTCTTGATGTTGGTCGTGAGGTCGAACAGGTCCTCACGCGTCTTCAGGGCCATCACCACCTCCTCTAGGGAGGCGTTGCCCGCCCGTTCGCCGATGCCGTTTATGCAGCACTCGATCTGGCGGGCGCCGGCGCCGACGGCGGCCAGGGAGTTGCCCACCGCCAGCCCCAGGTCGTTGTGGCAGTGGACGGAGACCACCGCCTTGTGGATGTTGGGCACCTTCTCGAAGATGTTGCGGATGAAGTTGCCGAACTCCTCCGGGATGGCGTAGCCCACGGTGTCCGGGATGTTTACGGTGGTGGCGCCGGCCGCGATGACCTGCTCCACCATCTGGTAGACGTAGGCGGGCTCAGAGCGGCTGGCGTCCATGGGGCTGAACTCCACGTCAGAGGTGTAACCCTTGGCGCGGGCCACCATGGTGTGGGCCATCTCCAGCACCTCATCCCGGTTCTTGCGGAGCTGGTGCATGAGGTGGATGTCGGAGGTGGAGAGGAAGATGTGGATGCGCGGATGGGCGGCGTGCTGGACGGCCTCCCAGCAGCGGTCCACGGCCTCCGGGTGGGCATGGGCTAGGCCGGCGACGGCGCAGCCGCGCACCTTCTTGGCGATGGTGGTCACGCCTTCGAAGTCGCCCAGAGAGGAGAGAGGGAAGCCGGCCTCGATGATGTCGACGCCCAGCCTCTCTAGCTGGCGGGCGATCTCCAGCTTGTCGTCTACGGTGAGGGCTACGCCGGGGGACTGCTCGCCGTCCCTCAGCGTGGTATCGAAGATGTATACCTTGTCGGTCATGGCCGTTTCACTCCTTCGCCTAACAGAGGTGTAGAGGAAGGCTTCAGCCTTCCAGTCAAGAGACCTCCGCTACGTGTCATCGGTGGAGGTCTGAAGACCTCCGCTACATCCGGGCCCTCCGCTCCGCCTCAGGCGGAGGAGGGCTGGCGAAGGATGAGGCGGTCTCTGACCGCGCCCCAGCATGAAGGCAGTGGCTTGGCAAGGCTCGCCGCTGGCGATGGCTCTGCGCCCCAATTCGAGGGTTGGGGCGCAGGCAAGCCCCGCACTGTCGATGCCTCTGTACCCCAGCCTGAAGGCTGGGGCATCAGCGAGTTGTCAGCGCTCATATTTCTCCAGCCGGTCCCATTGAGTGCGAATGTAGCGGCCAACGGTGGCGGCCGCAGCCTCAGAAACGAGCTTTGCTGCATATCGATGCTGCCAAAAGGCCCCTACCCTCGCATCCACTTTCAGCTCGGGGAACCTCTGGAAGATCCTCCGAGAAGTCACCCCTTTGAGAAGGTTCATGGCTGTAGATAAGCGTGTACCGTCCTCTGCCCAGATAAGCAGATGCACATGGTCTATGATGATCTCGCATTCCAGTAGCCTAATGTTCTTCTCCTTGGCTACTGTCCACATTGACTCTTTCGCCGCTTCGCCAACCTCTGCTTGCAGAAGCCACTTGCGCCCCTTTGTCGCAAACCAGACATGATACAGAGGCATGGGCGCATGGGTGTCCTATGCCCCAGCCTTCAGGCTGGGGTAACTCTCTTGCCCCCGTTCCGCTACTTCTCCAGTACCGTCTCCCAGGTGTTGGCGTGACCCTCCTCGTCCCCAAGGATCTCCTCCAGCAGGCGGCGGGTGACGGGGTCGTCCTCTTTCGCGGCCAGCTTGATAAGGCCCTTGTACACCTCGATGGCGCGGTATTCTGCCGCCAGGTCGTCACGGATCATCTTCGTCAGGTCGCCGCCCACCTTAATGGGGCTTATCTCGATGGTGGGCACGCCGCCCAGCAGGTCAATGCGCTCGGCGAGGGCCTCGGCGTGCTTCATCTCGGTGATAGAGGTCGACTTGAACGTGTCCAGGATGGCAGGCGAGGCCAGGCCGCGACCCATGACGTGGTGGTACATGTACTGGATGACGGCAGCCAGCTCGTCGGCGAGGGCGTTGTTCAACGCCTGTAGCAGTCCTTTGCTTCCCTTTGGCATGGTAGTCTCCTCTCTCCTTTCGAGGGCTAGGCTTCGGCCTGGCAGACCTAGGTTGGCTCAGTCCAGAACGGCCCCTGGGCGGACCTGAAGGTTCGCCCCTACGACTACTTCTTTTGCCCGAAGGCCGGGCTTCGGTCCGGCGGTCTCCGCCCGGTGGCGGCGCCAAGCCCGCCTGCGGGAGGACCTAAAGGTCCTCCCCTACTTCTTCTCCTTCAGCCAGGGCATCATGGCCCGCAGCTCCGCGCCCACCTGCTCGATGGGGTGCTCGGCGTTCTGCCGGCGGAGGGCCATGAAGCCGGGCCGGCCGGCCAGGTTCTCCAGGATCCACTCGCGGGCAAAGGTGCCGTCCTGTATCTCCTCGAGTATCTCCCGCATCGTCTCCCGCACGCACTCGTCGATGACACGGGGGCCGCGCGTGTAGTCGCCGTACTCGGCGGTGTCGCTGACGGAGTAGCGCATGTACTTCATGCCGCCCTCGTAGAAGAGGTCGACGATGAGCTTGAGCTCGTGCATGCACTCGAAGTAGGCCACCTCCGGCTGGTAGCCGGCCTCGACCAGGGTCTCGAAGGCCGTCTTGACCAGGGCGCTGACCCCGCCGCAGAGGACGGTCTGCTCGCCGAAGAGGTCCGTCTCTGTCTCCTCCTTGAAGGTAGTCGTGAGGACGCCGGCGCGGGTGGCGCCGATGCCCTTGGCGTAGGCCAGAGCCACCTGCCTGGCGGTCTCGGTGGTATCCTGTTGCACGGCCACGAGGGCGGGGACGCCGGAGCCCTGCACGAACACCTCGCGCAGGCGGTGACCCGGCCCCTTAGGGGCTACCATGGTCACGTCTACGTCGGGCGGCGGCAGGATCTGGCCGTAGTGAATGTTGAAGCCGTGGGCGAACATGAGCATCTTGCCCGGCTTCAGCCCCTGCTCGACCTCGGAGTAGTAGACCTGGCGCTGCACCTGGTCCGGGACGAGCATGACGATGATGTCGGCCGCCTGGGCTGCCTCAGCTATGCTCATCACCTGGAACCCGTCGCGCTTGGCCTGGGTGGCCAGCTCGTCGGGAATGCTCCCGATGATGACCTTGAGGCCGCTATCGCGCAGGTTCTGGGCCTGGGCGTGCCCCTGGCTGCCGTAGCCGATGACGCCGATGGTCTTGTCCTTGAGCAGGGAAAGGTCAGCGTCTTTGTCGTAGTACATCTGGGCCATACTAGCTGTCTCCTTCCTGGCCTGTAGGGGCGACCTAAAGGTCGCCGCTACGTTTTCAGGCCTTATAGCAGGCTCCCTACGCGGGGCTTGCCTTCGCCGGCCGGCCGGAAGCGGAGGGGTTTGGCGCCCTCGGCGCTTTCGATGGTGGCGGCGGCGCCTCGCGTCATGGCCACACGGCCCGTCCGTACCAGCTCCCGGATACCATAGGGCCGCAGCATCTCGATGATGGCGTCTACCTTATCCTCCGTGCCCGTGACTTGGACGATGACCGACTCCGGCGACACGTCGATGATGTCGGCCCGAAAGATGTCCACCACCTCGATGACGCCGCTGCGGTTGGCGGGGCTGGCGCTCACCTTGATGAGGGCCAGCTCCCGGGCCACCATGTCCTCGTCGGTGAGGTCGGTCATCTTGACGACCTCGATGATCTTGTAGAGCTGCTTGGTGACCTGCTCGACGTCAGTGGTTGCGCCGTCGACGACGAAGGTCATGCGGGAGAGGCCGGGGATCTCGCTGTGGCCTACGGCCAGGCTCTCGATGTTGAAGCCCCGCTGGCGCCACTTGTTGGCGATAAGGTTGAGGACGCCGGGCTTGTTCTCCACCAAGGCGACGATGGTGTGCTTTACCGTCTTCACGGTCGCACCTTCTCCTTCTCCCGCCGCGGCGAGGGCGCGGGCGCTTCTATCATCTTGGGTTGGTCGATGGTCTCCGCAAGGCTGGCTCCCGGCGGCACCATGGGGTAGCAATTCTCCATGGGTTCCACCTGGAAGTCGATAAGGACGGGGCCCGGGTGCTGAAGCGCCCTCTCGATGGCTGGCTCCACCTGGGCGCGGTCGGTGACACGCAGGCCCACCAGGCCGAAAGCCTCGGCCAGCTTCACGAAGTCCGGGCTGAACTCGCGGGTGGAGATCAGGCGGTTGTCGTAGAACATGGTCTGCCACTGGCGAACCATGCCCAGGTAGCCGTTGTTGATGATGGCGAACTTGATGGGCAGCTCGTGCTCAACGACGGTAGCCAGATCTTGGAGGGTCATCTGGAAGCTGCCGTCGCCGGCGATGGACCAGACCAGGTCCTTGGGGAAGGCAAACTGGACGCCTATGGCGGCGGGGGTGTCAAAGCCCATAGTACCCAGGCCTCCCGAGGTGACGAAGGAGTTGGGCTTGTCACCCCAGAAGAACTGGGCGGCCCACATCTGGTGCTGGCCGACGCCGGTGACGTAGTAGGCGTCGGGGCCGGAGAGCTCGTAGATCTTCTTGATCACGAACTGAGGCAGGAGCTGGTCGTTATCCGGGATGAGGATGGAAGGGTGCTCCCGGCGCACCTGCGCGATCCGCTCCAGCCAGGAGTCGTGCCGGGCGGGCTCCACCTGCTGGACGAGGGCGGCCAGCACGTTCTTCACGTCGCCCACGATGGGCACCGTTGGCTTGACGTTCTTGCCGATCTCCGCCGGGTCGATGTCGATGTGGATGATCCTGGCATGGGGCGCGAAGTCCTTGAGGCGTCCCGTTATCCGGTCGTCGAAGCGCATGCCGATGGCGACGACGAGGTCGGCCTCGCTGATGGCGATGTTGTTCCAGTACATGCCGTGCATGCCCGGCATGCCCATGAAGAGGGGGTGGGAGCCGGGGAAGCAGCTCAGGCCCAATAGGGTGGCTATGACCGGGATGTGGGCTTTCTCAGCCAGGGCTCGCAGCTCGTCGAAGGCGCGGGAGAGGATGACGCCGTGACCGGCCAGGATGACAGGCCGTTCGGACTCGTCGATGACCTGGGCGGCCTTCTTGATCTGCGCCGGGTGGCCCTGGACGGTGGGCCGGTAGCCCCGCAGGTCCAGCTTCTCCGGGTAGTGGAACTCGGTCTGCTGCTGCATGACGTCCCGGGGGACGTCGATGAGGACCGGCCCCGGCCGACCCGTTCCGGCGATATAGAAGGCCTCCCGCACCGCGTGGGCCAGTTCCTCGGCTTCCAGCACCAGGTGATTGTGCTTGGTGATGGGGAGGGTGATACCGGTGATATCCGCTTCCTGGAAGCCATCGCAGCCGATGAGCCAGGTCACCACCTGCCCGGTGATGGCCACTATGGGCACGGAGTCCATCCAGGCATTGGCGATGCCGGTGACGAGGTTGGTGGCCCCCGGGCCGGAGGTGGCGAAGCATACGCCCACCTTGCCTGTCACTCGGGCGTAGGCGTCGGCGGCGTGGGCCGCGCACTGCTCGTGGCGGACCAGCACGTGCTTGATCTGCGGGTAAGAAGGCAGGCAGTCGTAAAGGGGCAGGTTGGCGCCGCCAGGGAGGCCGAAGATGATCTCTGTGCCTTCTCTGGCGAGGCATTCCATGATGATCTGGGCCCCGCTTAACTTCATAGTCTGAAATCCCCCTGTCTAGGAACCGGCGCTGTAGCGCTGGTCTTCGCTATCTCTTGAATGCCCGCTGAGATTTGGTCGGCTCGCCCGGCGGTCTCGCGGGCGACTATAGGCCGAGGAGGGCCGCCGCTGCAAGCAGCAAGGGCCCTCTGAGGAGGGAGAGAGCTACGGCGCGGTCCCGGGCAAGGGCCAGGCCCGCACCGCGGGCCCCGGCCTGCGCCGAGACCGTGAACGCCTCCTGGAGAGGAAACTGAGGCAACCCTTGTAAGCCAGTCATCTCTTCTCGAAAGCTGGGTTGACCCGAATGAATAGTCCCGCCCCCGAAGGGACGGGACGGATGCCCGCGGTGCCACCCTTCTTGCCCTCGCCAGGGCTACCACGCCGGCAGCCACAAGCAGGGCCACTCAACGCGCGCTAACGGGCGCCTCCCGGCCGAACCTACCGTCCGCCCCTGACGGACCTGGGCTCGACGGCTCCGGGGCGAGTTCGAGCTTCCTGTGGCGCCGGGCTTCCACCTGCCCCCGGCTCTCTGTGGCCGTTGGAAAGCCCTACTGCTCCCCTTCACAGCCTCTAGGGACCTAGTTGGGGCTTAGTGTAGGGGTGGCTTCACGTTTTGTCAAGCGCGCGAGGGTGGCGTGAAAGGTCTCCTCGAGCCCTCACACATTCTGGGGGAGGCTGTAGGCGCAGCCCCAGCGTCGGTGGTGCGCCTCCTTGAGAGATTGGTAGCGCTCCCGGAAGGCTGGGGAGGTGAGGGGAGGGGTGGTCATGATCAGGGCGTCTTCACGGTTATCGTAGTAACGAGATCTGACTCCCACCCGATTGAAGCCGTACTTCTCGTACAGGGAGACGGCAGCCTCGTTGGAGCGGCGTACCTCGAGGGTCATCACCTCCTGCCCGTGGGCGACGGTTACCTCCATGGCGGCGACGAGGAGCAGTTCGCCCAGGCCGTGCCGTCGCTGACCTTCCCGCACCGCCAGGGTGACGATGTGGGCCTCCCCTACCATGAGCCACAGGCCCACGAACCCGAGAATCAGCTCTTGCGTGGGTTCGGGTGAGGGCTGGAGGCTGAGCAGGCGGCGCACGGTCTCTCCCCAGCCCCGAGGGCGTTGCACCGGGGCCGACGGGGTCGGCGGCCCTTCACGCGGTTGCCCAGGCGACTGCTCGACGAGGATCAGGTAGCGGGCCAGGCGGTTCTGGAGCTCTCGCTTGTAGGTGGTCTGGGGCCACATGGAGGCGAAGGACTCCCGCTCGATATCCACCACCTGGGGGATATCGCCGGGGACCATGGGCCGCACTGCATATCGGACTGCTGTCAGCATGCGGGGCTGTCCTCGGGGTCTGCAGGAATGATTCTAGCATACTGCCCGGGGCGATGGCCCGTTTACGTTAACGTTAGAATCGTACTACAATGATCCCGTACCCGCCTGCCGGCGGGCAGGCCCGCTGGCCGGCCGGCAGGCTCGCCGCCGGAGCCGCCCGGCGCTGCGCTCTGCGGCAAGGCGCGACGGGCCCCGGCGAAACCACGATGCACGTCCTCATCAGGCTCCTCAGCTTCCTGCGGCCCTACAAGCGCCGTGTCCTCCTCGCCTGGCTGTGCGTTCTCGGCGCCAGCGTCTTTGTCCTGGTGTCGCCGCAGTTGGTGGCCTGGGCCATCGACACCGGCCTCCGGGTGCGCATTGAGGGCGTCGGCGGTGCCGACCGCACGGGCGTTGCCCTGGGAAGCACCCACACGCTGGTCATCGCTGGCCTTGCCATCGTGGCGGCGGCGATAGGGCGGGGTGTCTTCGCCTACGGTCAGACCTACCTGGCGGAGTGGGTCTCCCAGCGGGTGGCCTACGACCTGCGCAACGCCATCTACGACCACCTCCAGCGCCTCAGCTACGCCTACCACGACAAGGCCCAGACGGGCCAGCTCATGTCCAGGGCCACGCAGGACGTGGAGGGCGTGCGCATGTTCATCAGCTTGGGCGTCCTCCGGCTCCTTTACATCGTCATTCTGCTGATCGTGGTTCTGGGCCTGATGCTGTACGCCAACTGGCGCCTGACCCTGGTGAGCTGGGTCTTTTTGCCCTTTATCGCCTGGCGCTCCGTGGTAATGACCACCCGACTGCGTCCCATCTGGCTCCGTGTCCAGGACGGCCTCGCCCGCCTGGGGACGGTCATGCAGGAGAATCTGAGCGGCGTGCGCGTGGTCAAGGCCTTTTCCCGCGAGGAGCACGAGAGCAAGAAGTTTGCGGCCGAAGCAGGCGCTCTCTTCCAGGACTCCTACGCCACGAACCGCATCCAGGCTACCAACAGCCCGATACTGACCGGGCTCTGGATGATGGCCACCGTGGCCACCATCTGGTACGGAGGGCGCGAGATCATAGCCGGCCGACTAGGAATCGGAGAGCTGACGGCCTTCATGCTCTACCTCACCCTCCTCCAGATGCCTGTGCGGGTGCTGGGCTGGGTGGTCATCCTCTTCGCCCGAGCGCAATCGTCCGGGGAGCGCATCTACGAGATCCTGGACGCGGAGTCGGCGGTGGAGGAGAAGCCGGGGGCGGCGGAGCTGCGTTCGCTGAAGGGCCGCGTGTGCTTCGAGAACGTCTCCTTCGGCTATGAAGTCATCAGCCCTGTCCTCCGCGACGTGAGCCTGGAGGCTCGACCAGGGCAGGTGGTGGCCCTGCTGGGGCCCACCGGCAGCGGCAAGAGCACGGTGGTCAACCTCATGCCCCGTTTCTATGACGTCACCGGCGGTCGCATAACCATCGATGGCATCGACATCCGGGATGTGACGCTGGCCTCCCTGCGCCGTTGCTTCGGCATCGTCCAGCAAGACATCTTTCTCTTCTCGGCCACCATCCGCGACAACATCGCCTACGGCGCCGTGGATGCCAGCGAGGAGGAGATCGTCCGGGTGGCGAAAGCGGCACGCATCCACGACTTCGTCATGAGCCTGCCGGAGGGCTACGATACTTGGGTGGGAGAGCGTGGCATCACCCTATCTGGGGGACAGAAGCAGCGAGTGGCCATCGCGCGGACGCTGCTCATGGATCCGCCCATCCTTGTGCTCGACGACTCCACGTCCAGCGTTGACACGGAGACGGAGTACCTGATCCAGCAGGCCCTGGCCGAGCTCATCCGCGGACGCACCACGTTTGTCATCGCCCAGCGCCTGCGCACCGTGAAGGCCGCCGACCAGATCCTGGTCATGCGCGACGGCCAGATCGTGGAAAGGGGCCGCCATGAGGGGTTGCTGAAGCGCGGCGGCTTCTACCGGGAGATCTACGACCTGGAGCTCCGGGACCAGGAGGAGGCCCTCCTCCGGGCCGGGCGACAGGAAGAGGCGCAGGAGGCCGCTTCCTCCGGGCAGGCGTCGGAGGAGGAAAGCCTGGCCTCCACGCCCGGGGGCGGCTAGGCAGGAGAGGAAGTCAAGATGGCCTACTGGGGCGGCGCAGCGGCCGGCGGCTGGAGCCAGAGCACCATCAACCCTGCCGGGCTCCGGCTGCGCCGCAGCATCGACAGTTGGGACGAGGAGACCCTGGGCCGGGTCTACGACCACCGGGTCATGTCCCGGCTGGCCCGCTACCTGGCGCCCTACAAGGCCCAGGCGGTTCTCGGCTTTGCCAGCATGCTGGTCTACGCCGCATCTTCCTATGTCCAGCCCCTGCTCATCGGCCAGGCCGTGCGCGGCCCCATCGCCAAAGGCGACCTGACAGGGCTGAACGTCCTGGGCGGCATCTTCGTCGTGCTGGCCCTGGTGAGCTGGGGTGCCCAGTACGTGCAGCTCACCACCACGGGCTACGTGGGCCACCGCATGCTCTACACGTTGCGCACCCAGATGTTCGACCACCTCCAGAAGCTCTCGCTGCGCTTCCACGACGACAACGAGGTCGGTCGCATCATGTCGCGCATGACCAGTGACGTGACCGTCCTCCAGGACCTCCTTACCACGGGCGTCCTCACCATCTTCTCCGACTTCGTGGGCCTGGCGCTCATCGTGTTCTTCCTTCTCATCCAGGACGTGCAGTTGGCCCTCCTGACCATGACCGTGATGCCGGTGCTGATCGTGATCATGGCCTTGTGGCAGCGCCGGGCGCGACGGGCCTTCATCCAGGTGCGTCAGGCCATCGCCGTGGTCAACGCCAACCTCCAGGAGAACGTCTCGGGCGTGCGCGTCATCCAGAGCCTGTCGCGGGAAGGGGAGAACGTCCGCCGCTTCGACACGATCAACGCCGACAACCTGGTGGCCAACATCGAGGCCGGGCGCCTCCAGGCCGTGGTGATGCCCGTGGTCGAGATCCTGTCGGCAACGGCCCTGGCCATCGTCATCATTGTGGGCGGCCAGCGGGTCCTCAACCACTCACTGGACCCCGTGGTGGGCGTCAGCTTCATCCTCAGCTTCGCCCTCTACATCCAGCGCTTCTTCGACCCCGTGCGCGACCTGGTGCTCCAGTACACTCAGCTCCAGCGGGCCATGGCCGGCGGCGAGCGCGTCTTCGAGGTGCTGGACACGCGGCCGGACATCGAGGACGCCACCGACGCCCTGGACCTCGAGGACATCCGGGGCGAGGTGGTCTTCGACCACGTTAGCTTCAGCTACGTCGAGGACGTGGAGGTGCTGCACGACATCTGCCTGCACGTCCGCCCCGGCGAGACCATCGCCCTGGTGGGGCCTACGGGCGCTGGCAAGACCAGTGTCACGGCCCTCATCGCCCGCTTCTACGACGTCACGGGAGGTCGCCTCCTCATCGACGGCCACGACATCCGCCAGATCCGCCGGCAGTCGCTGACACGCCGCATGGGCATGGTTCTCCAGGACCCCTTCCTCTTCTCGGGCACCGTGCGCGACAACATTCGCTATGGCCGGCTGGAAGCCAGCGACGGGGAGGTAGAGAAGGCGGCCCGCGCCGTGGGCGCCCACGACTTCATCGTCCGCCTCGAGCAGGGCTACGATACCGTCCTCCACGAGCGGGGCCAGAACCTGTCGGTGGGGCAGCGGCAGCTCATCAGCTTCGCCCGCGCCGTCCTGGCCGAGCCCCGTATCCTCATCCTGGACGAGGCCACCGCCAACGTGGACACCCGAACGGAGGTCGTGATCCAGCGCGCCCTCAAGAGGCTTCTCAAGGGCCGCACCTCCTTCGTCATCGCCCACCGCCTCTCGACGGTGCGCGGCGCCGACCGGGTGGTGGTAATGGATGAGGGCCGCATCGTGGAGGAGGGGAGGCACGATGAGCTTCTGGCCCGGGGCGGCCTGTATGCCAGGCTGTACCGCATGACCTATCAGGAGCGAAGGCCCGGCGACGGCGACGGCCTGCGACCAGCGGAGAGGCCGTCGACGGATCCGGCCCCGGCCGGCTAGGGAACAGCACGCGGGCGAGGTGAAAGATGAAAGTCGAGATCTATGAGGCCGATCCCTTCACCCAGCGCAAGGATAAGCTACTCACCACCCTGAACACGGACTATCGTTTTCAGAAGGGAGACGAGATCTTCCTCGAAGAGGGCGGCAAGGCGGTGAAGGTCCGCGTCAGCTACGTGCAGGTGCGTGTCAAGGGCGGCGGCGTCGAGCAGGAGTTGCTGGCACTGCGGATCTAGGCTCGCTTTGCTAGGCTGCAGCACCCGCCTGCCGGCGGGCAGGTGCTGCGCCCCTCCCCTTAACCTCCTTCAAGCCAGCCCCATTGCCTCGCGTACTCGCGACTGGTCAAGCGACGCGGGTTCTCGCGGTCAAGCTCCCACTTCAAAGGGTTGACGTGGATATACTCGCGGATACTGCCAAGCTCATCCTCGTTGCGGATCACCCGTTCGTAGTAGTTGCGCTGCCAGACCCGCCCTGAACGGTGCGGCGCATGCTGCCGTAACCACTTCAGCCACTCTGTGGCTACGATGGACTTGAAGGCTCCAACTACCTCCGCCAACGTAGGGGCAGGGCTTGCCCCTGCCCGTGTCGCCGCGTTCTCCCTATGGGCGCCCGCGAGGGGCGCCCCTACGGAAGGGGCAGGGCTTGCCCCTGCCCGTGTCGCCGCGTTCTCCTTACGGGCGCCCGCGAGGGGCGCCCCTACGGGGTTCAACCAGACGATGAAGTGGATGTGATTGGGCATGATACAGAAGCAATCCAGCACCACACCAGGAAACCCTTCCTCCTGGCTATACCACGTGCGCTCCATAATCTCCCTCAGGACGGGATCTTCGAAGAGCGTCTGCCGCGAGTCAGCGCACACGGTCACGAAATATGCTCCGGCTGACGCGTAGTCATACTCCTTCAGCCGAATCGAACGACGGCGCATTTCTGGCTTGCGGCCCGCTAGGGCGCATCCCACAACCCCGTCTGGGCCGTGGGGGCCGGCCCTTTGGGCGGCAGGCCCAGGTGTTCGTAGGCCAGGCGTGTCGCCACCCGGCCGCGAGGGGTGCGCTGGATGAAGCCCACCTGAAGCAGATAGGGCTCGTAGACGTCCATGATGGTGTCGGACTCCTCCGAGATGGAGGCGGCGATGGTGTCCAGCCCCACGGGCCCGCCGTCGAACTTCTCGATGATGGAGCGCAGCACCTTGTGGTCCACCTCGTCCAGCCCTAGATCGTCGATCTCCAGGCGGGCGAGAGCCTCCTGCGCCACGGGCTCCGTGATGACGCCGTCGGCCATCACCTGGGCGTAGTCGCGGACGCGCTTCAGGAGCCGGTTGGCAACGCGAGGCGTGCCGCGGGCGCGGCGCGCGATCTCCAGTGTTCCGCCCTCCTCGATCTCCACCTCCAGGATGCGCGCGCTGCGGCGGATGATAGCCGCCACCGCCTCGTGGTTGTAGAAGTCCAGCCGGTAGACGGCGCCGAATCGGTCGCGCAGGGGCGGGCTCATCATGGCGTAGCGGGTGGTGGCCCCGATGAGGGTGAATCGGGGGAGGGACAACCGTACGCTGCGGGCGCCGGGGCCCTTCCCAAGCACCAGGTCGAGGCCGTAGTCCTCCATGGCCGGGTAGAGGATCTCCTCCACTACCCGCGCCAGGCGGTGGATCTCGTCGATGAAGAGGGTATCGTCCGTCTGGAGGTTGGTGAGAATGGCGGCCAGGTCGCCCGGGCGCTCGATGGCCGGACCCGAGGTGATGCGGATGCTCACCCCCATCTCGGCGGCGATGATGTAGGCCAGGGTGGTCTTGCCCAGGCCCGGCGGTCCGTAGAGGAGGACGTGGTCCAGGGGCTCGCCGCGCTGCTGGGCGGCGGCGATGGCGATGCTCAGGTTGTCCTTGATCTTCTCCTGGCCCACGTACTCGGCTAGGCGCCGGGGACGGAGCGAGGTATCAAGGGCTATGTCTTCCTGGCGGGGCTTTCCGGATAGGATGCGTTCGGGCACGGCGGGGTCCGCCTCTGTGCGCCTGCCTGCAGGCAGGCCGGCTCAGAGGGCTAGTCCTCCCTTCGCAGCTCGATCTTGACGGCGTTCCAGCGGTCCATGCACTCCAGCTCTACGCTCTCGGGGCCGCCCCACTCCGCAGGGAAGCCGCCCCCGAACTGGAGCATGACGACGTAGGGGAAGATGTCGTGGTAGAGGAAGCCGCAGAGGCCGGCCGTGTCGTGGGCGCTGACCTCGAAGGTGTCGCCCACCTTGTGGCCCCAGGAGCAGTTGCCCTTGACGGCCTTGATGGTCCCGACCACCCGGTGCCCGACGCGGGGACGCTGTCGCTGCTCCGTCATCGCCTGCCTCCCTGCTGTGCTTCGGGAGCAGAGTAGCTTGGGGCAGGCGAGGGTGTCAACAGAGGCCGGGGTCTCTAGTCCTCCCACACGGCGGGCACGGCGCCGACGCCCGCTCGGATATCTTTGCCGCGGGGCTCCGGCGTCTCACGCACGTCGTCCCGGCGCAGGGGCGGCTTCGGCCCGCCCGTGGGCGGTCGGGCAGTGCGAGGCGTGGGCTGGGGGCGGCGAGGAGGCATGCCAGCGCCCTCCTACGTGTAGACGGCGACCAGCACGGCGTCGCCCGGGTTGGCCTCGTCGAAGAAGACGAGGGCGCAGCGGCGCCCGGCCACCATCTCCGCCTGAGAAATGCCGCGATTCACGGGCACACCACCCAGCCAGACAGCCAGGCTTCCCGCCACCTGCACCGTGGCTGTATAGGAGCCGGCGTCAAAAGACTTCAGGATCCCCTGTCGCAGGTTCATCACTGGTCCCTCAGACAGCTTCCAGGCGCACCCGCATCTCGTAGGCGGGGGTAGGCCTGCCCCTTACGTAGCGGAGGCTCATCGCCAGGACCCGCCGGCGGGCCGCCGAGAGTCCCGCCCTCGCATCCGTGACTTCTACCACGTCGTACAGCTCCTGGCCGCAGTTGACCGGCACCAGCAGTTCGTCATCGGCGGCGTGCATCTCCTGGTGGCGCAGGAGGGCGTCGGCGCGGTCCTGGGCGGCCGCTGTGGAAGTAAGGTTGCGGTCGTGGTCCTGGTGCAGCCGGTCGTAGATGTCGCCCACGCCCGTCCAGTCGAAGTCCTCCACCATCAGGTTCTGGCCGAAGACCTGCACGCGGTTGAAGGAAGCGGAGCGGACGCCGTAGCGACCCTCGAGGATGGCGTGCTCGACTCCGTATTCGTAGTCGGTAGCCTGAGTAGCGGTGGGGTTCACGAGGTAGGCATACTCGCCCGAGACGAGCAGCACGTCCGGTACCATGGCCAGCAGGCGACTGACGGCAGCTTCACCGCTCTCGGCGGGCTGGATGGTGAAGGCGGGCGACAGGCTGGTGACGGTAGCGCTGGCGCTGCGAGCGCCAAACCCCAGGCTGGCGCGCCCCAGGACGAATTGCAGCAGCCCGTACACCGTCTTCTCGCCAGCGTTCCAGGCGAACTGTCGCCGCGCCCGCCAGTTCGCCAGTAGCGCCCAGCCGTCGCTGGCATGGAGGACGAAGAGGGCTTGCCCGCGCTTGTTGACGTAGTCCCAGCCCTCTATCCAGTATCGGGCCCCGGGCGAGACCACGGGCCCGGAGGCGGTTACGTAGCCGGGGTTGAAGTCCACCTGTGAACCGCGCCGAATAGCAGCGAAGGCGCCGCCTGAGAGGTCGTTGTAGCGGCCGTCGTCGTTGCGGAGGACGACGCGCAGGCGCCCTTCCTGGGGTCGTGTCTCGACATATGCCTCCAGTACGTCCTCTTCGAGTGCAAGCACCGGGGCGCTGAGGCTGGCCCGCCAGACGCCCGATGGTGTCGAGAGCCAGCCGTAGGCCGATCCCGCTGCCGCCGCCAGGCCGAAATCGCCCCCAGCGTCCATTCCGACTGGCTCCCGCCATGTGTTGGACACGAAGTCCTGCATTGGGGCCAGGTGGCTCCACTGGGCACGGCTGTAGGACTGGCTCCCCGTGTACTTCTCGACGAAGAAGAGCCGGTAGCGGCCCATTACGGCCAGAGAGGGCGCCCGGAACTGCACGCTGGAGCCGGCGCTGGCCAGTGTCAGCTCCATGAGGGGCGACCAGGTATCGAGGGCCTGGCTGTAGCCATCGCCGTAGATGACGGTCCAGAGCCCGGCCACGCCGCTCGACTGGCTCCCGGCCACCGCGACATCGAAGTCGAAGTACTGGTTGCAGGCCAGGCCGCTCACCGAAGCCAGGCTGTTGCTCCAGGCCGCCGGCGAGCCCCACACTCCGTTCACGCGCTTGACCCTGTAGACCGTCGCCCC
>Ga0315279_10005382_pt1 | contig 16651 bp, 16 predicted proteins | sample YL17G06_20_MG_FD_203694 | JGI IMG/M metagenome (GOLD analysis project Ga0315279, IMG submission 203694) | Sediment microbial communities from Yellowstone Lake, YNP, Wyoming, USA - YL17G06_20 | ecosystem: Environmental > Aquatic > Freshwater > Lake > Sediment | place: USA: Wyoming | collected...
CCATTGGTTCTGGTTCATCAGCAACACGATAAAGGGCGCAACCAGGAGCAGCCGGATGAGGCTGATCCGGTTGGGCCAGTTAAGCGATGCCCACGGTCTGATCTTGGCTGCGGTCACGGGCCGCTCCCCAGGCGGGCGCGGGGGCCTGCGCCTGATACATCAACCCTTGGTGTTGCTTGGGGGTATAATGGGCCAGATGATACCCTGACCGTCCGCGCCTTACTATGGTTTTCGCGTTGTTAGGGATGGTGCGATGAACATACGGCAGCCTATGCGAGCGGGCAGCTTCTACGAGGCGTCGGCCAGCTCCTGCCGGCATCACGCCACGAAGCTTCTGGAGTCGGCGGCGCCTGGCGAGGGGCTTCCGGCGAAACTATGCGGAGGCCTCGTGCCGCACGCCGGATGGATGTACTCCGGCGCCCTGGCGGCCAGGACATTCAAGCTGCTGGAATCCGACAGGCCCCTCCAGACGGTGGTGCTGCTGGGGGCCGATCACACTGGTTCGGTCCAGGGGGCCGAAGTGTTCGACTCAGGCGTCTGGCGGACTCCGCTGGGCGACGGGCGGGTGGACGAGGAGCTTGCGGCCGGGCTCGTCGCGGCCGACGGCCGAATATGCGCCAACCCGGCTGCGCATAGGCACGAGCACTCGATCGAGGTCCAGGTTCCGCTGCTCCAGGCGATCCGTCAGGAGATACGCATAGTGCCGATCATGGTGGCGCCGGGCCCCGATGCCGTCGCCATCGGCCAGGCCATCGGGCGCGTGCTGGCAGCCGGCGCCCCGCAGGCCCGCGTGGTGGGCAGCTCGGACCTTACTCATCACGGCGGGCAGTTCGGCTCCCCCGGCGGGGCCGGCGAGGATGGGGTGGAATGGTCGGCCGCCAACGACCGCAGGCTGCTCGACCTGATAGAGCGAATGGACGCCGAGGCCGTCGTCCCCGAGGTGGCCGCCAGGGGCAACGCCTGCGGCGCCGGGGCGATAGCCGCCACGATCGCCGCCTCCAGGGAGATGGGCGCGACTCGCGGCGTATGCGTCCAGTACACCAACAGCTACCGGGTCGTGCGGGAGATCTACCCGGACGTGCGCGACTACACCACGGTGGGCTACGCCTGCGTGGTGTTCGGATAGGCCCTCTGCCCATCGCCAGGGGCGTGTTGACTCCCCTGGCGGGGTCGCCGTGGATTCCCCGGCTGAACCGCCGCGGTCTTAGCGGCTGCAACAGTATGAACCACCGAGGCCACAGGAAAACGCAGAGGGAATTGAGGCTCTCCCAGCACGACAGGTATACTCTTTGTTCCTTGATGTTCTCTGTGGTTCAGGTTGTTTCTTTCCGCCATGTGCTCTTAATGGAGTTGCCGCCATGACGCCCCGCCAACGCTGGCTCGCGCTGCTGAACGACCGGAAGCCCGACCGCATCCCGACCGACTACTGGGCAACCGGGGAGGTGACCGCCAGGCTTCTGAAGGAACTGGGATGCCGCAACGAGTGGGACCTTTTCGAGAGGCTGCACATAGACGGCCCCTACCACCTGTCCGCCCCGCCCACCGCCACGAGCCATCCCCAGGACCCCCAGGCCGACATATGGGGCATACGCTACAGGGACGTTGACTACGGAACCGGCGTCTATAAAGAGGCCGTTCACAGCCCCCTGGCGGAGATGACGACGCCTGACGAGGTTCACCAGTTCGCCTGGCCGGACCCGGACGACCACGACTTCGCCGAGGCCGCCCGTAGGGCCGACAACCTCCCCGATGACCGTATCATCTTCGCCGGCGACTACGAGCCTTTCCTGTTGTACTGCCGCATGAGGGGCATGGAAAGGTCCTACATGGACCTGCTCCTGTCCCCGGAGATCGCCGACGCGATTCTCGGGCACATCTTCGACTACCACTACCGGCTGAACTAGCGGCTGTTCGACATCGGCGGCGACAGGATAGACGTAGCCTGCCTCGCCGAGGACCTGGGTGGCCAGACCGGCCTGCTCATGGGCCTGGAGCAGATACGGCGGTTCATCCTGCCCAATCAGAAGCGCATGGCCGATGTTGCTCGCCGGCACGGCTACAGGATCCTCTACCACACCGACGGGGCGGCGAGGGACGTCCTGCCGGACCTGATCAACGTCACCGGTATCGACATACTCAATCCGATCCAGTGGCGCTGCCCGGGGATGGACCGCGAAGGGCTGGTGCGCGATTTCGGCGACAGGCTGATCTTCCACGGCGCGATCGACAACCAGTACACGCTGCCCCGCGGCACGGTGGATCAGGTTCGGCAGGAGGTGCTGGACTGCATCAGGATATTCGCGCCGGCCAGATGGGTCTGCGCGCCGTGCCACAACATCCAGCCCGTGACGCCCACCGAGAACATAGTGGCGATGTACGAGACCGTCCACCAGTACGGGAGGCGATGACGTTGGCGGCCGAGCCCTTGAAGCTGGCGGTGATCGGGTCCTACGGGCACGTCAACGTGGTGCTGGAGGACCCCGGCGCAGCCGGCGTCGAGGTGGTGGCGGCTGCCAGATGGGGCCCGGACGACCCGCTTGGGTTTGTGGGCAGGTTCGCCTCGGCGCCGGATGGGCTCGCCGTCTACGACGACTACCGCCTGATGCTGGATAAGGCCCGGCCCGACATCGCGGCGGTCTTCATGCCGCTGTACCGCAACGCCGAGGCGTCCATGGCCGCGGCCCAGGCCGGCTGCCACGTCATCAGCGAGAAGCCCCTGGCGACCCAGCTTGAGGACCTGGCGCGGCTGAGAGAGGCGGTTGCGTCGGCTGGCGTGCGGATCGCGGCTGTGTTCACGGCGCGATGCGAGTCGGCTTTCCAGACGGCCCGAGAAGTCGTGAAGCAGGGGCGCATCGGCGAGCCGATCCTCGCCAGCGGGCAGAAGTCCTACCCGTTCGCCAAGCGAGACGACTACTACAAGGACCGCCGGACCTACGGCGGATCCATCCCCTGGCAAGCGATACACGCGATGGACTTCATCACGTACTGCACCGGCAAGGACTACACGCGGGTGGCGGCGATGGCGTCGAACAAGGCCCACCCCACGCACCCGGGTATGGAGGACAACGGCGGCCTGCTGCTGGAACTGGCCGGCGGCGGGCACGCGGTCATACGCTTCGACTACCTGCGTCCCTGGGGCGCGCCGGGGAGGCGCTGGGGAGACGAGCGCCTCCGCGTCGCAGGCAGCGAGGGCATAGTCGAGGTGGCCGGCGAAGGCACGATCGTGACACTCATGACGCCCCAGGCCGTCGAGCGGGTCCCGCTGTGCCCGCCGCGGCGTCTCCTGGCGGAGTTCGCCGCCTCCGTCCGGGGAGAGGGCCGGTGCGTGGTGTCACCGGAGGACTCCTTCCGCCTGACCGAGGTGGCCCTGAAGGCCCGTCAGGCGGCCGATACCGGGCGCGTCGTCGACCTGTAGCGCAGATCGCTATCTTGCGGACCTGTGCTGGTGAGGGTTATACTCCGTGGGTCCAAACCCACTGCCAGGAGCGCCTGATATGAACGAATACCAAGGAAAGCTGTCCGCCCCGGCCAAGGCAAGGTTCGCCGTCACGGTCGGCCGGTTCAATGAATTCATCACCAGCAAGCTGCTTGGAGGCTGCATCGACTGCCTGACCCGCCACGGCGTCCCCGAGGGCGACGTAGACGTGTACTGGGCGCCCGGCAGCTTCGAATTGCCCATCCTGGCCAAGAAGCTCGCCCTCACCGGCAGGTACGCCGCAATAATCTGCCTGGGGGCGGTCATCCGGGGAGGCACCGATCACTATCAGTACGTCGCCGCGGAGGTCAGCAAGGGCATCGCCCAGACCTCCCTGGAGACGGGCGTTCCCTGCATGTTCGGCGTGATCACCTGCGACACGATCGAACAGGCCATCGAGCGGGCAGGCACGAAGGCCGGCAATAAGGGCGCTCAGGCCGCCCAGGCCGCCATCGAGATCGTCAACCTCCTTCAGCAGATCCCGGCGAAGTAGGGACCCGTCCCGGTTGAAGCAGCTACACCGCACAAGAAGGCTGGCTCTCCAGGGCCTCTGCTGTCTGGACGTGCAGGGAGGCCGCGCCGCCGATATGGTCGAGCTGTTCCTCCGCGACAGCAAGGAGCCGCCGGGCACCGTGCAGGCGGCCCGTGGGATGATCGCACGCACCAGGGACCGGCTTGCCGGGATCGACGAGATCCTCGCCCGGCACGCGAAAAACTGGGAACTTGAGAGGCTGGCGATGGTGGACCGCAACATCCTCCGCCTGGCGACCAGGGAGCTGCTGGACGGATCGGTCCCCCACAAGGTGGTCATCGCCGAGGCGCTGAGGTTGGCGGAGGAGTTCTCCACCCTGGAGTCGCCGCGGTTCGTCAACGGGGTGCTCGACGCCGTGTCCAGGGAACTTGTCCCCGCTGACGGCCGCCCGGACGCCCAGTAGAGACTCCCCTTTCCGGGCGGCTGGGCGGGCCGCGTGAGTGTAATGGCGATACTTGGCAAGGTCATCGAGAAGATCGCGGACGGCCTGGTTCGCACGCGCCAGAAGTTCCTCGGCGGGATCAAGTCCCTGCTGGCCGGCAGGCAACTTGACGAGGACCTGCTCGGCGACCTGGAGGGCAAACTCATCGAGGCCGACATAGGCGTGGTTGCCGCGGCCCGCATCCGTCAGGACCTGGAGGCTGCCTACGCCGACAAGAAGATCGCCAGCGGCGACCAGGTGCTGCCGTTCCTCAAGGACGAACTGAAGAAGTACTGGCCGGAGGCCGACAGGGCAGTCCACCTCAGCGACACGCCTCCGACGGTGATACTCGTCGCCGGCATCAACGGCTCGGGCAAGACGACCTCGGCGGCCAAGCTGGCCTACTACTTCCGCCAACAGGGCAGGAAGGTGGTCCTGGCGGCGGCGGACACGTTCAGGGCGGCCGCCGTCGAGCAGCTTGCGATATGGGCCCAGAGGCTGGGAGTTGACATAATCAAGGGTGCCAGCAAGGACCCCGGCGCCGTGGTCTTCGACGCCTGCGACGCGGCGCGGGCAAGGGGCGCGGACGTCCTCCTGGTGGACACGGCCGGACGCCTCCACACCCAGGACCACCTCATGCGCGAGCTGACGAAGATCCGCGACGTGGTGGCCAAGAAGATCCCCGGCGCACCCCACGAGGTGCTGCTGGTGCTGGACGCCACCACCGGCCAGAACGCCATAAACCAGGCCCGGGCCTTCCGCCAGGCCATCGACGTGACGGGGATATTCCTGGCCAAGCTGGACGGCACGGCCAAGGGGGGAATAGTCGTCGCCATACGCAACGAGGTCGACGTCCCGGTGAAGTTCATCGGCCTGGGAGAGCGCTACGAGGACGTCGAGTGCTTCGATCCCGACAGCTTCGTCGAGGCGCTATTTGCCTGATAGGGGCTCTACCCCCTTGTGCAGCAGGGAAAAGCCCTGTTGCCGGCCGCAGCCTCTTGCCGATAACAGCAAAACCATTTCTTCGCGCCTAGGATGACGTTTAGACCACCTTTATGGAGAACGACATGAACGAGTTCCTGACATTCCGGAAGATGATCACCCCGATCATCATCCAAGTACTGTTCTGGGTGGGCGTGGCTGTGTGCGTCATCAGCGGAATCGTGGGGTTGGCCCAAGGCAGCGTTGAGGCCATTCTCATAATCTTGCTGGGGCCTATCGGTGTGCGCATCTGGTGCGAGATACTGATAGTCCTCTTCAAGATTCACGAAGGCATACAGCAGATCGCGCAGAACACTGGCGGCCAGGCGGGAACCCAGGCTCCTCCGGGCGCGCAGACCAATCCGTTCGGCGCCGGCAACATCCAGTGATGCAGCGCAGGCGGCAGGCGGCTGTTCGCTGCCCGGGCGGACAATGACGCCGGGCAAGGCCCGCTCCACCGCGACAAGCTTGGCAAAGCCAACAGGCCCTGAATGCCAGGGCCTGTTTTGCTAGAATCGCCGGGGTGGACAGGGATTTTGACATCGTAGTGGTCGGCGGCGGGCACGCCGGCGCCGAGGCCGCCTGCGCCGCGGCCAGGCTGGGCGCCAGGACCTGCCTGCTTACCCTCAGCGCCAACACGATAGCGCAGATGTCCTGCAACCCGGCCATAGGCGGGGTCGGCAAGGGGCAGATAGTCCGCGAGATCGACGCGCTGGGCGGCCTGATGGGCCTGGCCGCCGACGCGACGGGCATGCAGTTCCGCATGCTCAACAGGTCCAAGGGCCCGGCCGTCTGGGGGCCCAGATGCCAGTCCGACCGGCACGCCTACTCCGCGTGGGTCCGGCAGGCCCTCACACAGCAGCCAGGGCTGACGATCATCCAGGCGGAGGCCGGCGGCATTGTCGTCGATGGCGGGCATGTCGCCGGCGTGAGCTTCCTGCCGCCGGAAGGCGACGGGCGGTCCGGCGCGAAGGCTGCGGAGCTGTCTTGCCGGTCGGTCGTCGTCACCGCCGGGACGTTCCTCAACGGCCTGATGCACCAGGGCGAGCGTATCTGGCCGGGCGGGCGGTACGACGAGCCGGCATCGAACTCGTTGAGCGATTCGCTGCGGCGTTGTGGCCTGCGGCTGGGCCGGCTGAAGACGGGCACCTGCCCTCGCCTCGCCGCGGAGAGCATCGACTACGACGCCTGTGCCCGCCAGGACGGCGACAGCCCGCCCATTCCTTTCAGCTTCATGAACGACCGGCTGGAGGTGGACCAGGTCCCCTGCTGGCAGACGGCCACAACGCCGGCTGTGCACGACGCCGTCCGCGCCAACCTGCACCGCGCGCCGCTGTACACCGGGCAGATCACCTCGACCGGCCCGCGCTACTGCCCCTCGCTGGAGACCAAGGTGGTCCGCTTCGGCCAGAAGTCCTCCCACGTGGTGTTCCTGGAGCCGGAGGGCAGGTCCACCAACTGGGTTTACGCCAACGGCATATCTACCTCGTTGCCGGTGGACGTCCAGCGCGAGATGGTCCGCAACATTCCCGGCCTGGACAAGGCCGAAGTGCTCAGGTGGGGCTACGCCATAGAGTACGATTACGCGCCGCCCACGCAGGTCAAGGCCACGCTGGAGGCCAAGGCGACCGGCGGGCTGTACCTGGCCGGCCAGGTCCTGGGGACCACGGGATACGAGGAGGCCGCCGCACTGGGCCTGATGGCCGGGGTCAACGCGGCGATAGGCCTGCGCGGCGGTTCGGGGGAGGCATTCGTCCTTCGCCGCGACCAGGCGTACATCGGCGTGATGATCGACGACTTGGTGACCAAGGGCGTCAGCGAGCCGTACCGCATGTTCACCAGCAGGGCGGAGCACCGCCTGAGCCTGCGGGCCGACAACGCCGACCGCCGGCTGACCCCCATTGGCCGGGAGATCGGGCTCGTTGACGATGCGCGCTGGGCCAGCTACTCGGCCGGGCGGGAGGCGACGGCCGAAGCCAGGAGGCTCATGCAGGAAACCAGGCTGGAAGGCAAGACCTTGTGGCGCATGCTTGCCAACCCGAACGTGCGGGCCGACGAGCTCCTGCGGGCCGCGGGTGGGCAGGCAGGGGATGCCTTGCGGGCCGGCCTGGCGCGATTCCCACGGGCGATGGAGTCGCTGCTGGTCGACGCGCGTTACGAAGGCTACCTCATCAAGGAGCAGGCCGTGCTTCGCCACATGCAGCAGCTCGATGGCAAGCTCCTGCCGGAAGGGCTCGACTACCTCTCCGTGCCCCAGTTGCGCCACGAGGCCAGGGAGAGGCTTACAGATGTCCGCCCCAGGTCGCTTGGGCAGGCGCTGCGGATACCAGGCATAACGCCTGCCGACGTCACTGTCCTGGCCGTTCATCTGGCGGCGCGGGCGGGAGGCGGTTAGTGCTCTGTTACTGATGAACCGATGGATGAGAGAGCCGCCATCGTCAGGGAGCGAACGGCAAGGGCTACCAGATGGACGGAGGGAATGTCCGCTCGCTCACACTCGCGGCTCCCTGGAATGCGACACAGCGGATGATGAGTAACGGGACACCAAGCAGCGCAGTGTGCCCATACCGAGTGTTAATCTAGGCAACATGGGAACCCCAGGAAGCCTTTCCGCCGGCTTGGCGACGGCAAAATCCTGCCTTTCCCCTGCGGGGATTCCGCTTGCCCGATAACCGCTTTTGGGGGCATGAATTGCGTGCAGGGCCCGAATGGGCCATATCTCAAGCATGTCGCTCGGCCATGCCGATACGAGCAATGCAGGGATGCGTCAGAGCCGGCTGGCATTGGGTCGCGTCCAGCCGGTTCGAGTGGTTGAGCTGATTCAAGGTGCAGGTTGAATCCGGCACGGCGAATCGGCAATCAAGGAGGTGCCGGTTCGCAGGATGGCCTGCCCTGCCGCCCATGACGTGCCAGGGGCGGAACCAGAGGAAACCATGATCGACATACATGGAGTACAGCCTCCTATAGGCCCAAGCCCCATCGAGCATACGCCTGCGGTGGCGCCCGACCAGACAAGGATCGAGCCGGCGAACATCTCAGACGTTGTCGAGATTTCCGAACTTGCCAAACTGGCCGCCAGCATACACGAGATCCCCGACGTCCGGACTGAACTTGTCCAAAGAGTTAGGGAAGAACTGGTTGCCGGGACGTACGAGACGCAACAGAAGCTCGACATCGCGGTGGAAAGGCTCATGGAAGAGTTCCTTACCTAGTCGTTAGGCGATAGTTCCTGATCTTTATCCAATGAGACAGGCGCGGATGGATCCGCGTCTGTCTTTTTCTTCGCCCCTACGCCCGGCAAGGGCCGCTTTCCCCGACCACTCCAGACGCCCGGGCAACCCGACGGACTTTTTCGCGTGCATGCCCGCACGTTGGATGTTAATCTGCGTAGAGATGGGAAGCTATGCCGTCTGGATAGACTGAGTTGCGAACCGCACGTCGGTCGCGGCCTTCTCAGTTCGTGCAGGACACCACGGGCATCGTCACTTAGGAGTTGCCAAGATGGCACAGGAGCGAAAGTTGCGGCGCAAGGCCGTCTACACCACCGGCGAGGCCGCGGAGATATGCAGGCTCTCCCAGCAGACCATAATCCGCTGCTTTGACAACGGGCAGCTCAAGGGCTTTCGGGTTCCTGGCAGCAAGTTCCGCAGGATACCCCGCAGGAACCTGATTGAGTTCATGAAGGCCAACGGCATACCGCTGGAGGGCATGGGCGACGACAGGACCCGCGTGCTGGTGGTGGACGACGACCCGGACGTGGTGGAGCTCTTCATCGACGTGCTCAGCAGCGATCCGAGGTTCGAGGTGGCCACCGCCCAGACCGGCTACGACGCCGGGGTCATGACTCAGCAGTTCAGCCCGGACGTGGTCGTGCTGGACTACATGCTGCCGGACATAAACGGCAACGTGGTGTGCAAGACGATCCGCCAGAATCCCGAGCTGTCCCACATCAAGATACTGATAGTGTCCGGCATGGCCGACCCGGCGGAAATCGAGAAGCTCATGGGCGCTGGCGCGGACGACTTCATAAAGAAGCCGTTTAACATAGAGAAGGTCGTGGCGCGAATCGTGGAACTGGCCAGGGCGTAGGGCGGCGCGGTCTGGCCGGTCGGGCGCGGCGGGCCAAGCGAGGAGGGACAGCCTGGAGTGGCGAGATTCGATGCAATTAACGGAGGCGAGGAGACGAAGGTCTCCCATCAGCGGCTGGACTTGCTGCTGCGCGGGATGGGCGACCTGCCGACGCTGCCGGCTGTGGCGGCCCGCGTGATCGAGCTGGCCTGCCAGGCGTCGCGCGAGGCGCGGCCTTCGGCGGCCGGCGTGGTCAACGCCATCCGCGCGGATGCGGCCCTTGCGGTCTGGCTGCTGCGCAGAGGACGCCAGTCATCACCCCGCTCGGCTGAGACCGTCTTGCAGGCGGCCGAGAGCCTCGGCGACGAGGCATTACTATCCGAGGCGCTGTGCGTGCCGGTTCCCGCAAGCCGGGACGGCGGGGCGGATGGCCAGGGACTGGACCTCGTTGAGTTCTGGAAGCACTGCATCGCATGCGCGGCCGGGGCGGAGGCGATCGCGAGCGTCGTTTCGCCGCCGGTGAACGGCGAGCTGGCCTTCACGTGCGGCCTGCTCCACGACCTTGGCAAGCTTGTGCTCTGGCTGCTGTTCCCCAAGAGCTACAGCCGCGTCGTGGCGATGGTCCGGCGAGGGACAGGTAACATCGCCGAGCACGAGAGGGACGTGATCGGGCTGGACCATACGGTGGCCGGCAGACGCCTGGCGGCGAGCTGGCGCCTCGGCGAGACGCTCGAGCAGGTGATCTGGCTGCACCATCAGCCCGTCGAGGCGATGCCCCCGCACCTGCCGGCCTGGCGCATGACGTGCATCGTCGCCCTGGCCGACGCGGTCGCCCGCCAGGCGAGGCTGGGCTTTTCGGGCAACTACAGCCTCACGCCGGCCGACCAGCTCGCCTCGCACCTGCGGCTGGACCCCGGGGTGGTGGAGCATGTTGCCTCCGAGCTGCCCCGGCGGGTCAGCGAGCACATTGGCCAACTCGCCTTGGCCGAACCGGCCGGCGAGCGCCGTCTTAGCGCCGCGATTCTGGCCGCCAACGTAGAGCTGGGGCGGCGGAACCGCGGGTTCCGCTTGGAGCTCAGCCAGGTCAGGGACCAGGCAGGCGCGACGAGGGACCTTCGGCTTCTGGCGGCCAGCCTTGCCCAGGCCGCCTCGACGCCCGACGCCCTGGTCGGCATCGCCGGCACGGTGCTGTCGGCCGTCGGAGGCGCGGGCCGCGGGCCGGTGGTCGCCTATTCGATCGACGCGCAGCTCGGCGAGGTCACCGTCGCACGGGCTGCGCAAGGCGCCGATCCCGAGTTGCTGCTGCTGGCCGCCGGCGACGCCGAGGCACTGCTAGGGGCAGCCGACCCGAACTCGCTGTCCCCGCGCCTTGTGGCCAGGCTGGTGAACGTTCCGGACTGGCCGGCCGGGCCGGCTGAGATGGTCCAGGGCGTGCACCGGCCGCTGACCTGCGGCGGGCGGTGGGTGGGAGGGATAGTCCACTCCCACGCCGCCGACATGCCCGACGCGGCGGTGGAGCTTGTCGCGATGGCCCTCGCCATAGTGCAAGCCAGCGCCCGGGCGGCTGCGATGAGCGAGGAGATGTCAATCGCGTCTCAGCGGCTGGTGGAGTCGCAGGCTGCACTGGCCGATGCCCGGACCCGGTCGGCGATCGGCCAGATGGCGGCTGGGGCGGCCCACCAGATCAATACGCCGCTGGCCGTGATCTCCGGCCGTGCCCAACTGATGAGGGACCGGGCCGCCGACCAACAGGAGCGGCAGACCTGGCAGTTGATAGCCGACCGGGCCCAGGAGATCAGCGACACCGTGACCGACCTGGTGGCCTTCGCCTCCCCCCAGCCGCCTCGCCCACAGATGCTGGAGCCCGGGCGGTTGGTCCGCGAGGCGGTTGACCGCTTCCGAAACTCAGATCATCCTCAAGCCGCTTCCGCCATTGTCGATATAGAAGCAGGAGAGGGTCTGGCGCCGGTCTGGGTCGACCGGGACCAGATCGTGGAAGCCCTGGCCGCCGTGGTCGCCAACGCGGCGGCGGCCTCGCCTGCCGGCAGGCCGGTCCGCCTGCGGGCCGAGATGGACGAGCCAACGGGCAAGGTAATAGTCTCCGTAGCCGACACCGGCGAGGGGATGGACGCCCAGACTCTCCAACAGGCCTTCACGCCGCTGGTCTCGCGGCAGAAGGCGGGCCGGCGAAGAGGCATGGGCCTGCCCAAAGCAAAGCGCAACGTCGAGAACAACGGCGGCAGAATCTGGATCGACAGCAGGGCCGGCCAAGGCGCCACGGTTTATCTCGAGTTGCCCGGCCCGGCAGGCCCGCGGTGAAAGGAAGCCAACCCGGATGCCGGACAGAAACGTGGCAAGGGTCCTTGTGGTCGACGACGAGCCGGAGCTGCGAGAGCTTCTGGTCGAGGCGCTCAGCAGCCAGGACATGGAGGTGAGCGCCGCCGCCACCGGCAGCGAGGCGATCGACATCATCCGGCGGAATGGAACGGACTTCCTCGTAACCGACCTGAAGCTGGGCGATTGCTCCGGGCTGGATCTGCTGGACCACGTTCTAGACAACTCTCTGGACATTCCCGCGGTCGTCATCACCGGGCACGGCAGCGCCGAGGCGTTCTCGGAAGCGTCCCGGCGTCGCCCGGTGGAGTTGATGAACAAGCCGCTCGACGTCGAGCGGCTGCGCCTCACCATACGCCGGGAGCTCGCCCGCCGCCGTGGCGACCAGAGGCTGAGGTGGCGCACGCAGAAGATCCGCCGGGCCGCACAACGGGTCAACCGCAAGCGCAAGATGGCGGCCTGGCAACTGGAAAGCGCCTGCGCCGAGTTGAGCAGCGCCTACGAGGCGCTCAGTGGCCACATGAGCTTCCAGGGAGCCCTGCTGGACTACCAGCGGGAGCTGATCGCAGCCGAGAACGACGACGACGTGTTCAGGGCCATGTTCAGGGTGTTTGCCAGGCAGTCGGGGCCGGTGTTTGGGGTCTCGATGGTGTGCAACTGGGAGGCCCAACTGCGGATCGCCGGCAGGTTCGGCGTCCCCCAGCCCGACGGGTTGGCCTTCTGCGAGCGCCTGGTCTCGCCCATTAGCGAGACGGTGGTGCTCGCCCCCAGAGTGCTGTTGATGGACCTGTCGGAGGACGTGGAGATGTTCGACCAGTCGATCCGCAGGTACCTGACCGGCGTCACCGTGCTGGCCGTTCCCCTGATGCCCTCGCCGGGCGAGATGATCGGCCTTGCGCTGCTGTACCGTAAGGGCGAGCAGCCCTTCACGGAGGCCGACGTAGCCCTGGCCACAGCCATCTCAGGCCCGACGGCGCTGGCCATCCGCCGCAACGAGTAGCCGCGCCGGCTGGGCGGCTAGTACCTGTAATGATCCGGCTTGAAAGGCCCATCCGCCGGAACCCCGAGGTAACCGGCCTGCCTGTCCGTCAGCTTGGTCAGGCTCGCGCCCACCCTCCCCAGGTGCAGGCGGGCGACCTCCTCGTCCAGCTTCTTGCTCAGCGTGTAGACGCCGACCGGCCTTGTGTTGGTCCACAGGTCGATCTGGGCGAGGGTCTGGTTGGTGAAGGAGTTGCTCATCACGAAGCTCGGATGGCCTGTCGCACAGCCGAGGTTGACGAGCCTGCCCTCCGCCAGAAGGTAGATCGAGTGGCCATCGGGGAAGGTGTACACGTCAACCTGCGGCTTGATGTTGGTCTTCCCGACGCCAGGCCAGGCGTTCAGGGCGTCCACCTGTATCTCGTTGTCGAAGTGGCCTATGTTGCAGACGATGGCCTGGTCCTTCATCTTCGATATGTGCTCGGCGGTGATCACGTCGCAGCAGCCCGTGGCCGTCACGTAGATGTCGGCGTGAGGCAACGCCTCCTCCACCGTGGCAACCTTGTAGCCGGCCATCGCGGCCTGGAGCGCGCAGATCGGATCGACCTCGGTCACCCAGACCTTGGCGCGGTGGTTCCTCAGCGCCTCGGCTGAGCCCTTGCCCACGTCGCCGTAGCCGCAGACCAGCGCGGTCTTGCCCGCGATCATCACGTCGGTCGCCCGCTTTATGCCGTCAACGAGCGACTCCCGGCAGCCGTAGATGTTGTCGAACTTGCTCTTGGTGACCGAGTCATTGACGTTAATGGCCGGGACGAGCAGCTCGCCCTTGGCCATCATCTGGTACAGCCGGTGCACGCCCGTGGTCGTCTCCTCCGAGACGCCCTTCCATTCGGCGGCCGCCCTGTGCCAGAAGGTCGGGTCGGAGGCGCGGGTCTGCTTGAGGAGCTTGTTGACGACCTTGAGCTCCTTGTTGTCGGTCGGCGCGTCGAGAATGGCCGGATCGTCCTCGGCGGCGTGCCCGCGGTGTATGAGCAGTGTGGCGTCTCCGCCGTCGTCAACGACCAGGTTGGGCCCCTTGTCGCCCGGGAAGGTCAGGGCCAGCTTGGTGCACTGCCAGTAGTCCTCGAGCGTCTCGCCCTTCCACGCGAAGACGGGGATCCCCCTGGCGGCCATCGCGGCGGCGGCGTGGTCCTGGGTCGAGAAAATGTTGCAGGAAGCCCACCGGACGTCGGCGCCCAGCTCGGCGAGGGTCTCTATCAGCACAGCCGTCTCGATGGTCATGTGGAGGCTGCCGGTGATCCTCGCGCCGGACAGGGGCTTGGCTTTGCCGTACCTGGCGCGGGTGGCCATCAGCCCGGGCATCTCCTTTTCGGCTATGGCTATCCCCTTGCGCCCGGAATCGGCAAGGGCGATGTCCTTGACCTTGTAATCGGCGGGTCCCGCCGCCTGACCCCCGCCGCGCTTCCGGGCCGATCCAGCACGCACTTCTGACATGCCTGTTGCTCCCAAGCCGGGCCGGCTCACAGCCAGAACTCGCTCTTGAGCTCGTCGCCTTCGCGCGTGGCCCGGATGAACTGCTCAACCTTCCTGATGTCCTTCAGGCCGGGGCTCCTCTCGACGCCCGACGCCACGTCCACCGCCCACGGCTTGACGATCTCTATTGCCTCGCCGACGCAGGAGGCGTCCAGGCCGCCCGCCAGCACCACCGGGTCGATGCCCGCCATCGCTCCGGCGGACCTGGCGTCGGCGATGAGCTGCCAGTTGAACCTCTCGCCGGTGCCTCCGCGGACGTCCGGATTGTACGCGTCCAGCAGCACCGCCGCCAGGTTCGACCTGGCAGGGCAGCCCGCCAGCCAGCCTCTTACCTCCGCCAGCCAGCCTTCGTCGCGGACACGGAAAGCCTTGATGCAAGGGGTGTCTATCCTGCCGACCACGTCGGGCTCCTCGTCGCCGTGGAGCTGGACGCAGGAGACCCTGGTCCGCTCGATGACCCTGTTTATCGTGGCCGGGTCGGCGTTGACGAACACGCCGACCGTCGCGACCCACGGCGGCAGGCAGTCCACGATGGCCCGGGCCTGGTCCGGCGAAACCCACCTGGGCGATTCGGCAAAGACCATCCCGATCGCGTCGGCCCCCATCTGGGCTATCCTGAGGGCCGTGGCTGGGTCCCGCAGGCCTTCTATCTTCACCCTCACTCGCTGCATCGGGGCACTATAATCACGCCCGCGGCGTCTTGCAACGAGGGCGCCGCACGCTTACATTTCCCGTTCCGGCAGGACGCCAACGACTGCAACACGGAGACACACGCATGAAGAAGGTCCGTTACGGCGTGATCGGCCTGGGTATGGGCAAGGCTCATTGCCGCGTGATCGCCGCGGCCGGCAGCCGGCTGTTCCGCCTGACAGCCGCTTGCGACGCGGCGCCCCAAAGGCAGGAGCTTGTAGCCGACCTGGGGATTCCGTTCTTCACCGACCCCCAGAAGATGTACGACTCGGGACTCGTGGACGCGGTGATAATCGCCTGCCCACACTATTGGCACCCGCCCCTTACGTTCCGGGCCGCGAGCAGGGGCATACACGTCCTGTGCGAGAAGCCCCTGGCCTCCAGCGTCGGGCCCGCCCGCGCGATGATCGCCCAGTGCGCGAAGCGGAAGGTCAAGCTGGGAGCGATGCTCCAGCAGCGATGCCGTCCGGCGGTGGTCAAGGCAAGACAGATGATCCGCGACGGCGCCATAGGTGACCTCTTCCGGGTCGAGATGATCTGCTCGAGCTGGTTCCGCTCGCAGAAGTACTACGACAGCGGCGACTGGCGGGGAACCTGGGACGGCGAGGGCGGAGGCGTACTGATAAACCAGGCCCCACACTCCCTCGACCTGTTCCAGTGGGTCGGCATGGGCCTGCCCAGAACCGTCGTCGCCAATGTGGCCACCCGCGAGCACAAGATGGAGTGCGAGGACACAGCCAACGTGATCTGCGACTACGGCAACGGGAGGATCGGCTACATCTACGCCTCCACGGCTGAGGAGCCCGGCCAGGACAAGCTCACCCTCATCGGCGACAAGGGGACGATGATCGTCGAGAACGACGGCATCAGTCTCGGCCTGCTTTCCACGCCCATCTCCAGGCACATCTACGAGTCACAGAGATTGTTCCCCGGCGGGGGGGAGCAGAAGGTCACCTCGTCCCGGGTGCGGGTCTCGCCGAAGAAGACCGGGCATATCGACGTCATCCGGGCCTTCACCAGGTGCCTCCTGGCCGGCGAACCGATGATAGCCACGGGGGCCGAGTCGCTGGTGGAACTGGAGATCTCCAACGCCGCCTACATCAGCGGCTACAACGACAGCAAGCTGGTCCGTCTGCCCGTCGACGCCGACCAGATGGAGCGCCTGCTCGACCGCCTGATACGCACCAGGTCCACCGGCAGGGGCGGGAACATGCGCGCCGCGGCCGCCAGGGACATGAAGAAGATACTCGCACGCCGCACGTGACGGCGCCGAGGCTTGACATGGCCCGGATGCGGCGCTAATGTGCTCTTCTGGCACCTAGCCCGGGTGGCGGAATTGGCAGACGCGCCAGGTTGAGGGCCTGGTGGGGTTAATACCCTGTGCTGGTTCAAATCCAGTCCCGGGCATCTCCTCCTGGTAGTTTCGGGGCATCTTCGGGTCCCCAAGGCATTCGGTGGGAGGGCGAATTCCGGCCTTGCCGCTTGATGGTTCCTGGGACTTGTGGGATAATAAATGGACACTTGCATTTCCGGGTAAGAGGAAGGGCCATGAGCGGGTTGCAGGCTGGTTTCACGAGAATGGCCTCCCTTGAGGAAGGGCTGGCGGCGACTCTGACGCGGGCCTCCGACGACATAGCTC
>Ga0315279_10005384_pt1 | contig 16645 bp, 10 predicted proteins | sample YL17G06_20_MG_FD_203694 | JGI IMG/M metagenome (GOLD analysis project Ga0315279, IMG submission 203694) | Sediment microbial communities from Yellowstone Lake, YNP, Wyoming, USA - YL17G06_20 | ecosystem: Environmental > Aquatic > Freshwater > Lake > Sediment | place: USA: Wyoming | collected...
CGCCGCGATCCAGAGGATCGCGGCACAGAGGCCACGCTGCCCCTGGAAGTGGAGGTGTTGGATTGGAAGGTTCCGGATGCGCACGATTTCCAGACTATTGTCGCCATCGAGCAATCGCCATACGGCGTCGCGAAACAGTATAAGACCCCGCTGTGGTCCGAAAAGCACTGGGAGCTGCTCGAGGCCAGCCTGCGCCAGCTTGCGCGTGCGGGCAATGGCGTGTGGTTCGTGCCCGTACTCCTGGACACGGAATTCGGCAATAGAGATGACTCGATGATCAAATGGATTCGGAAGAAGGACGCTGCTCTCGCGTTTGACTACGCCACGCTTGACCGTTACCTGGACCTGATCGTCAAAAACTGCGGCACGCCGCGCGCCATAGCGTTTGTGGCCATGCATGGGTTTCCAGCCGGCATGGAGGTCAAAGTCCTGGATGAAGCCTCCGGCAAAGCAGAGCGCTTGAACCTGGGCCCGAATGTGCCAGGCCGGGAGAAGTACTGGCAGCCTTTTGCCTGCTCTCTTTACAGCCACATGGCGGCCAAGGGGTTGGAGCAAGCCATGTTCTGGGGCTATGGCTGGGACCAGGACGGCGACCCGAAACTCAAACCCATGCTGCGTCAATTTGCGCCGGAGGTGTTCTGGATCTGCGGCACCCATGACGCCAACGTAGCGGTGTCCGGTGGTATGCCGGATCTTAGTTCGCCATTCTACGTGGGTTCGCCTTTTGGGGCGAGAGCCTGGGATGGCAAGACGGATCCTAGTGCGGGGGCATTCTACAAGGTTGTCGAGAATATCCAGAGCTTCCTGATCGGGGGGGAATCCCAAAAGGGCTGGAAAGTACGCGACCAAATCCTGCTCTGCACGCCGCGCACAGACTGCGGCGCCATCGTCGTGAACGGGAGCGGCACGCCTTGGACGTTCAGGATCTTTCCCGAGCGGGCGATCTTCACGGGGTATCAGGGCACCGGGCGCATGGGAGGCGACTATTGGGCCAAGTCCTATCATGATGGGTGCAAACATTCCGGCGGAGCGCCCGGATTCTCCATAATGAAGAGCCTCTGGCCCGGCCCGGACGGCGCCGAGGCGAGCGCCCGGTTCGAGGCCATGATCGAGGGCCTGCAAGAACTGGAAGCGCGCATATTTGTCGAGCAGACGCTCGACCGCGGGATTTTGCCCGCGGAGAAGGCTCAGGCGATCACCGAGCAATTGGCCCGCCACTTCAAGGGCACCTTCGCTGTGGGCCTGGATTGGCAAGCGCGCTCGAAAGCGATGTATCAGTTGGCGTCCGAAGCCGCCGCGCTCACCGGCCTGGATGTGGACAAGAGCGAATTCACCCTTAACCTGAAAGCTCAGGCCCAGGCGGCCTTTAAGCTCAAACTGCGCAATTGGACGGGCCAGCCGCGGCGCTGGAAGGCCGAGGGCTCGGAGAAATGGATTGTCCCTGCCAGGACCGCAGGCTTGGCAAAGGGCAGCGAGGATCTTGAGGTCCGGATTGATGGAGAGTTGCTGGAACCCGAAAAGCAGAGCAACGGGATGCTGATCGTAACCGACCTGGAGTCGGCGCGCGCTTACCCCGTGAAGATAACCGTCCGCACGTTTAACGCATCCCCGCAAGGGACGCAACCGCGTTGAAAACTCGATGCTCACTTTGGGAGCGCGATTTCGGCTGGCGGGGCGGGGTGCTGTCGCCGGTACTTTTGAACTTGGGCAGAGTACTTCTGGTTGAATGTCTTCAGATACTGTATGTACCTGGCAGGATCGTTGCCGCACTGCCTCGACATGCGCCGCCTGCTCTCCCTAATCTCCTCAATGACTGCTTCGCTGCTGGGCATTGGTCATCTGCCTCCAATTAGTTGCTGCGGTGTTACCAACGCCGGCACGTGAAGTCCCAATAGGGCATTCACCCGCCGGATATGCCCAAACTTATTCGCGTTCGCCAGATGTTCACAGTTCCACGTCAGCAAATAATCGAACTTGTGGAATGAGGCCAGGGCCAGGTGCAGGGCATCGCCAACAGGATCGTTGGGCATCACCCGATGTTGGATGTAGAAATCCACGACGTCCCGAATGTCGTCTTCAACCGCAATTGCTGGAAGGCGCCTTGCCATTGCAAGGGCCTCCTCCCGGTGTGGAAGATTACCCTTGTCGAGTTCGGCAAGGACAGCCGTGCTCGTAACCACTTCATATCTCTGCCGCCGGCCATCCCACCACTGCCGTGTCCAGTCGCGCATAGCCATGACGGCCGCTCCTTTCCGCCGGTCGTGGTAGAAACTGAAAATTGATGTCTCTATATATACGCTCTCGCCCATACCCCTAGTATCTCACTATCCGAGGGGTTAATCAAACGCGGAAAGGTTTCATGCACGTCGCCGACATTACCCAGCGACCTGCGCCCGTCAGGGGCGGGTGCAGGACCGGTAGTAGCGGGGACAGACTACCACGCCACCAAATGTCCCCCTTTTCCGCGAGGTCACTTGCCGTCCGGCGTGAGGATGATGTCGGTGGTGCGGTCTCCGACGCTGACCTTCTTGGCGACGGCTTCCCGGCCGGGAAAGCGGTACTTGAGGACCACGTTGCCCATGTAACGTACAGGCAGCAGGCTGCCCGGGCTGTGCCCCACGACTGAGGCCATACCCGTCGCAACCGGGTTGTGCTCATCCAACCAGCAGGCCCCCGTAACCGGTCCGGTCATGCCTTTGGGCAAGCGCAGCAGCAGCGCGGGCATGTCGTTCCGGTCATTGAAATAGACCTGGAGCGTGCCATCTGCCGACAGCACCGCCAGGTCGCTTGAGTTGTCACCGTTGAAATCGCCCACGGCCAGGGCCATCTGCCCGGTGCGCTCGTTGCCGGGTAAGCGGACCTCGCCCTCTTCTCCGAACGAACGGAATCCCCGGTTGAAGTGGTAAAGCAGGTCACCTGTGGCATAGGCCAGGCACAAGTCCATCCGGCCATCGTGATTGAGGTCCAGCGCCTTAACAGCGCTGGCGTGCGGCGGGCACTTATAGCTCAGTGAGCCGCTGTAACGGGAGAAAAGGGGACATTGTACTTTTCTCTGCTTGCGTAATGGAGCGCGGCGCGGAAAAGGGGACATTCATCTTTTCGCCCAAAATAGATGCGCCCCTTTTTCGAGGCAGAGCCGGGCGAAAAGAAGAATGTCCCCTTTTCTCCCATTACTCCAGGCGCACTTCCGTGTCCGTCCGCAGTTCGATCTTCTTGCTCTTGCCGTTCGCGGAGATCGTGTACGCGGCGATGTCGGTCTTTTCCGTTTGCTTCTCTGAATAGCGGAACTCTCCCAGGACGACTGACCATTTCCCCGTTCCGTCGAAGCGCCCTTTGCCAGCCTCGCGCCCTGTCGCGTCGGTAACCACGACAGCCGTTTCGGCGGGGCCGCGCACGGTGAGCGTGTGGCCAATCGCGTAATCGCATTTGTCGTTGGCTACGCTACGAGTAAACTTGCTGTTCAAGAATTCATTGGCCGAAAACCGGATGTCGTTGGCCTGAACATCCTCGCCGTATCCAAGCCGAAACCAGGGATAGCCCGTGGGACCATGTATCCTGGAGAAACTGTTCCCGAAGAACTGCCCATTCCGAGCCGAGCCGTCACGCGTTCCGATCCACACCGGCGTGGTGTCGGCTGCGATGGAATTGCGGTAAATCTTCCAGCTCTTCTGGCCGCCGCTAATGTAGAACGCCCAAGTCTCAGACTTGTCTTCATCGGCGATGGGCCTGACGTCGAATTCGTTCTTGTAGATCAAACCCGCCCCGCCGCCGGCAAACATCTGGATGCCCACGGCGTTGGAGATCGCATTGGGATAGGCAGGACCAGGGGCGCGGCCGCGGACGGAGAAGATGTTCAGGTAAATGCGGTTGTTTGTGCACCAGCCCCGCTCGCCGTTGCGGTCATCCAGGCGGATGCCCGCGGCGTCGGCGGAGGCTTTGCCATCGGTGCGTCCCCAATATGGTTCAGGGCCCTGGATCTCGAATACATTGCCATGGACATTGTAGTTCCGTCCCTTGATGAAAAGCCCCGAGCCATTGATAGGAGCGAAGTGGCAATTGCGTATCTCGCTGCCGCTGCCGCTGCCGTCGCCGCCCATGACGGCGCACTGATTGGCGATGACCTGTTTGTTCCTGAAAAGGCAGTTAGCGATCTCACTGCCCTCGCCAAAACCGGAAAGACAGGTCTGGCCGCCCAGGAATACGCAGCCATCCGCGCGCGAGGGCATTCTGCCTTCGAGTCCCACGTTGCTGGGCGGTTCCGTGCGGTTGATGCTGAACGGCGACTCGACTTCGAAGCGGCAGTCCCTGAGTTCCGCGCAACCCGAGGCCACCAGAGCCGCCGTGTTGATGCCGGAATTGACCAGGCGCATGTTCTCCAGCACCAGCTTGAGGTCGGCTGCGTTCGACTGGATGCAAGCCGTGCGCATTCCGTCAAAGCCATTTCTGATGGTGCCATTCTTGATCGTCACCGTCCCGGGTCCGTTGATGAGCGGCAATTCCTTGGTGTCGTGGTAATCCGGGAAAGCCAGCGGATCGTAGCCGCGGTAGTTGACATAGTCCACCCAGGGCTGGACGTACCGGCAGATTCCAATGCCCACGTCCGCCGCCGGAACCAAGTCCACACAATCAATGAGCGCGTCGCTCTTCGCGCGGATGCGTACCCGGTAACGGCCTGCCGGCTGCTTCCAGAGAAGTGCGAAGAGCATGCCGCCGGACGGCTGCGGAGATTTGTCGAGGAGCGGACAGGCCTGGGGCCGCGCCTTGCCCAGAGGAAACTGGAAGTCTATCGGCTTGCCTTGCTCATCCTCAATGATCACGTCAAGCCTTACGTTATCCGATGGCGCCGCGACCGTTCCGTAATAGGCTCGAGAGCGCACCGGCAGCTCAACGTATTCGGAAACGATCTCTTCCCCGGCTTTCAGACGGCAGGCGAAGTCGCCGGCCAAGGGATTGGTGGCGCGTGTGTTCTCAACCTTGGCGCTGGGCGCCTTGCTCACGTCCCAGTGCGCAAGGCCGTCATCAAAGCTGTAATTGGGGATGTGCTTGTAGCCTCCGTCAGCAAATGTGACGGTATGGCCGTTCAGGTCGAGGACAACATCCTTCCCCAGAAAGAACGGCGTCATGGGGCTGGAGATGTCTTTGGTGAGGACGTACGTTGCGCCTTCCTGCGCGTAGAAGCCAGGTTTATCCACAGGGACTTTTTTACCACCTGCCTCCGGCGCGCGAGAAGTGATCGGCTTGGCAGCGCCATTCCAGGGCCCCGCTGGTTCCTTATAAGGCTCAGCTCCCACCGCCTGGGCAGCGGCACACAAACAGGCCAGGACAACCAATGGGCAGTTGGTGACAGCGCGCATTAGTTGTGCCGCCTCCTCTCGACGCAACTGCTGAGTACCGAGTACCCAGTACAGATCCACAGAAGTCCCTGACCCACTATCCCCCGGCTTCAGCCGGGGGGTGGCAGGCCCGATGGACCATTGTAGCCCCGTTCACGGGGCTTACCCGAGGCGCTTGGGCTTGAGCCCTTGGCCACTACCGGTAACCGTCGTGAACGACGGTACTGACTCGTGCTCTCGCATTCCCCCCCGGCTGAAGCCGGGGGTTAGTGGGACAGCGCGCGAAGGGTCACTCACTCCTGCGGCGCTGTACTCAGCACTCACTACACCGGTGGTGGGCGCTATCCCTGCTTGCCTTAAGCTTTCCCGCCAAATCCGCTCGCGAGTTTCCTGCCTGCGTCGGCGGCCTGGCCCAGCAGATCGGCTCGTGCCTTCGCCGCTGTGGGCCCTCCCAGGTCCGCGGCGCAGAAGGTCTCGGCAGGCCGGAAGTCGCCGAACCAACCCAGGTAATCGGCCAGGACGCGCGCGTGCTTCGCGTAGTCCTCGCGCTCCTTGTCCTCGTAGGTGATGAGGACCAGGCCGGCGCGGCGCTCGGGGAGTTTCTTGACGCTGAAGGGCCTCAGCCGGTCGAAGAACAACTTCATCTGGCCGCACACGCCGTCGTAGTAAATCGGCGCTGCAAAGACCCAGAGGCTGGCCTTGCGCAGTTGTTGGTGGACGGCGGTGAGGTCGTCCTTGAGCACGCACTCGCCCGTGGTCTGGCACGCGTCGCAGCCCTGGCAGCCGCGGTAGCGGAGGGTGTTCAGGCGCACGACGCTTCCTGTGGCCCCCGCCTCGCGTGCGCCGGACAGCACAGCAGACAGCAGCGTCTCCGAGTTGCCGCCTTGGCGTGGGCTTCCCGAGATGCCGATAATCCGAAGCATGGTTCCTCCTTTTAACCACGGCAATTGGTGGCAGAGCTCATCTATCGCGTCACCTACTCTCGATTTGACCAAACACTACGTACGCCACCGGACACCCAAAGGCAAAGGGACGTTTCAGGTTTCAGGTGTCAGGGGTCTGTGTCAGGTTGGTTGCAGCAGCGTTGAACGATATGGACATAGTGGACGATATGGACACAATGGACGGCATGGACAGTATGTGGGCAATGGCGTGGCTGCACGGATGAGGCAGGCCAAATCCCGATGCATCGGGAGCCCGACCGCATCCGCACCAACTGAAGGGCGCAAGGCGCGATTGCTTACGCCCTGCATTTCCGGCCCGCAAATGCAACCAATCCGACACAGACCCCTGAAACCTGAAACCACTGCTTGTTGGTTTACATTAGCCGCAACGCGGCTATGCTCTGGAAGTCCGTGACGCCGCGGCGCGAGGCGGGTGTAGGTTTGAGGATGCGCGGGTTGAAAGCTCCTGGCTCTTGGCTCTTGGGAACGACGCGGCAGACCAATCCCAAGAGCTAAGAGCCAAGAGCTAAGAGCCATCAGAGGCTTGCCCATGATTGAGATCGAGTCGAACCTGAAATACCGCCTGACGGTCCTGCGCGGCGCGTTGCGCAAGACCTGCATGGCCGACGGGGCCGGGCGCCTGGTACTGGCCTTGGTGCTGGGCCTGCTGGCCAGCGTGCTGCTGGATTATTTCTTCTTCCGCTGGGACTCTCCGGTCAATACTGCGTTCCGTATTATGATGCTCGCGGGCCTCGCCGGCACGCTGGGGGGCATTGCGTACCTGCGGGTTTTCGCGCCGCTCAGAGTGCCGCTGACCATGGACGACATGGCGCTGGCCGTGGAAAGGGAATTCCCGCGGCTCAACGACAGCCTCATCTCCGCCGTGCAACTCACGCGCATGGTGGCCGACGAACGGTACGTCAGCACGCCCATGATCAAGGAAGTGGCCTGGCAAGCTTATGAAGCCGCGGGAGAATTGGATTTCCGGCGCGTGGTGAAGTCCGAGCAGGTCAAGCCGGTGCTGGCCGGCGCGCTCTCGGCACTGGCGGTTTTCCTCCTGCTCTTCGCCACGCCGTTGCGCCCATTTCTGGAGACGGGACTGGCACGAGTCGTCAACCCGCTCTCCACCGCCAGCTATCCGGTGCGGACGTTCATCAACGTGACTCTGGACGGCTCGACCGGCCATGAGAAGATCGTGCCGCGCAACGACCCCTTGGCCATCGTGGCGGAGGTCCGCGGGACACTGCCGGGCAATGCCCGTATCATCTTCGACCACGGCAAAGGTTTTTCGCTGGGCCATGAGGAACTGTTGACGGCCGTCAGCACGCGGTTCGATGCCAACACCCGCCAGCGATACAAGGAGTTCCGCTACGACTACACGCCGGTCATCTCCAGTTTCAAGTTCATCATCAAGGCCGGCGACAACCAAACCGACGAGTACCGTATCCGCGCCGTGGACAGGCCGGACCTGACCGACCTGAAAGTCTCTTACGAACTGCCTTCTTACATCACCGACACGCGCACGCCCTGGAAGCATGAGCGCAGCTTGCGGAACGTGGTCGGGACCAAGGCGCATCTGCAAGGCGAAGTAAACAAGCCGCTCCGCTCCGCGGCCATCAAGCTCGGCAATGACAAGCCGGTTGAAATGGACCTTTCCACCGAGAAGACCCGCTTCGCCGCCACCCTCCTGCTGGACGAATCGAAGGACTACGAGATCACGCTGCTTGACGACGACGGCCTGGACAACCGCCAGAACAGGATAAAGCACCGAATCTGGGTGCTGCCGGATACGCTGCCGCGCGTGAGCTGGCGCAAGCCGGCCGCGGACTTGGAGGTTTCGCCGCTTGCGGTCGTGGCGCTGGGCCTCGGAGCGGAAGACGATTGGGGGCTCAAGAAAGCCGCCATCAAATTCAGGCGCTACAAAGGCGCCGCGTCGCCCTCGCCTGCCGATGCCGTGCCCGGGGCGCGCAACACCGCGCCCGCCGTGGTGGACATTTCGGGCCCCTCAATCGCCGGCGACTTTGAGCTGCCGGAGCCGCAGCCGGGAGCGTTCAACCGCGGCGCCCAGCGGCTCGACCTGGCCAAGGACTGGACGCTCTCCGAACTCGGCCTCGAACCCGGCGACCTGGTGGAGTACTGGGCCGAAGCCAACGACTGGTGCCCGGCCGCGCGCAAGGCCAACGAGCCGCAGCTTTACCGCCTGCGCGTCTACTCGGCCGAGGAGATACGCCGCCGGCTGGATGTCGAACGCCTGCGGCTCATCGAGGACCTGAAGGTCATCATCCGCGACCAGGAGAATGACAAGAAGCAGGTGGAAGCCATCAAGGACCATCTGGCCGTGGGCAATCCTTTCGAAAACTCGGACCGTACCAAGGTCACCGAAGCCAACATCGGCCAGGAGGAGGTCCGGCGCAAGACCCAGGCGCTTTCCCACGCCTTCGACAGCTTGATCGGGCGCTACGTCTCCAACGGCCTGGATACGCCTGACGACCGGGACCGCTTGCAGAGCATCCGCGACGTGCTGGAGACCGAGCACGGCCGCAAGATGCCTGAAGCCTCGCGCGAAATCTCCGCCACTTCCGCGGCCAAGAATGATGACGATCGGCTGGCCAACCTGAAGAATGCCGCCACTAAGCAGGAGGAAATCCTGACCGACCTCAGGGCCTTGCTGGAGCAGATGCAGAAGTGGGCCGAGACCGAAGACCTGCTGCGCCTCGCCCGCGAACTCCTGCTCAAACAGCGCAGCGTCACCAAGCTCACCGCGGACTTCAAGGACCGTTTCGGCGTCAAGCGGCCCAGCGAATGCAACAAGGACGAACAGGGCCAGGTGAGGGCGCTCAGCCACGAACAGCGCGACTGCGCCAACGACATGAAGGTCCTCTTCGACCGCATGACGCAGGTGCTGGCCAAGATGATGGACCTGGACAAGTGGGTCGCCAAGAACATTGACGACGCCATCAAGATCGCGCAGAACACCGACGCCACGCCGGACAATCCCAATCTGGCCGTGGCCAACGACCCGTATCCCGGCATCGAGGACAAGATGCGCGCCGCCATGACCGACATCCTCGGCCATGACAACGAACCCTACGGCTTCGGCATGGCCGGCGGCAAACAGCATGCCGCGGAGACGGGCTTGGAACGCATCATCACGGTCCTCAGCCGCCGGCGCGACGTGGACCAGCAACTGATGCGCGAGATCGAGCAGTCGCGCCGCGAACTGCAGCGCATGCTCGAAAAACAGCAGCAGCTCATCAAGGACACCGCCGGGATCAAGAACAAACAGGAATTGGAGCAGGCCATCGCCGAGGCCAAGAAGCGGCTCCAGGAACTCTACGAACGCCAGCAGCGCGTGCTCAACGAAACCCGCAAGCTGGAGAACAAGCCGGACCCGCAGGCGGATAAGCTCGAAGCCAGCATCGCCGATTCCCGCCAGCAGCTCGAAGCGCTCATCAAGGAACAGAACCAGGTCTTCAAGGACACCGCCGAGTCGCTCAGTCCCGCCGAGCGCGAGAGTGTGCGCTCCATCCATGAACTGGAAGCCCTGGAAATGGAGGAACGCGCGCTGGCCAAAGAGAGCGCGAGCTACACCGACGGTTCGCTCGACAGGGCCATGCGCGAGACCTATGACGCCATAGGGAAGGTGCGCGTTGAAAATGAGGCGTTGCGCAACAGGGCGACCCAGGCTGACAATCTCGCTGACAAGGCGAAAGGCGCCGCCGACCTGAAGGCGATGCGGGACGAACAGGCCAAGCTGCAAGCCGCGGCAACCACGGCCATAGCGGCTCTCAATTCTGGCGCGGACAAACTGGCTCAGGCCGCGCCGAAGGACTTGCCCAAGGACTCGCCTCAGGCCGCGGCTCGCGCCGCCGCGGTGCGCGCGCTCCAGCAAGCGGCGTCGCTGGCTCTGAAGGCCCCGGAAGAAATCAAGGGCGCCGCGGAAAAACTCGCCGCGGGCCAGGGCAAGGACGCTATCGCCGCGCAGTTGAGCGCGACCGACAAGCTTTCCCGCGCCGAGGAAATCCTGCTGAAGGCGCGTGCCGTGGAGAAACAGCGCTTTGAGGACGGCTTGTTCGGCGCCGCCAACCGCCAGGCCGACACGCGCACCAAGCTCGATGACGTGATCGGCCGGCTGGCCGGACTCATCCGCAACGCCGCCACTCCGGAACAGGCCGCCAAGGACCCCAAGCTCGCCCCGGCCGCCAAGGGCGCTCAGCAAGCCGTTGTCGAACTGGAGGCCAGCGGCCGCGACATGGCCGAGTCCGCCGACGCGTTGCGCCGCGCCGCCGGCGCGAACAGGCCCGACGACGCCGGCAAAGCCTCGACTCAACAGGTCAGCGCAGCGGACAAGATCGCCAAGGCGCGCGCCGCGCTCCTGGCAGGCTCTGACGAAATGGCCAAGGACAAGAAGGACGCGCACGCTGGGCTCGGGAATAAGCAAGACCAAGTGCAGCAGCGCGCCAAGAACCTGCAGACGCAGATCGAAAAGCTCTCCCTGGACCTTGAGAAGGCCCACGCGGCGGCCAGCAGTACCGCAGGCGTCTCGCCTGCACCGGAGGCCGGCGGGACGCCGGCGGTACAAGGCGCGGCGCAGAAGGTGGGCGAGGCGGCCAAGAACATGGGCGACGCGGCCAGGGACCTCGGCAAGCCCAGCCCCAGCAACGCGGTGAAGAACGAATCCAAGGCCCTCGACGCGCTGGAGGAAGCCAAGGGGAAACTCGGCGATCTGCAGGCCAAAGTCGAGGAACTGAAGGCGCCGTCGCGCCGCCTCGAACGGCTGCAGAAGGAACTCAAGGACAGCGCGCGCAATCTCGCGGGCGAGATAAAGAGTCTTGAAGATCAGTTGCCTCAAACGCCCTCGGACGCCAAGCCCTCTGACAACGTAAAGAGTGCTTCCAACAGCATGCAGAACGCTCAAAACAACCTGAACGCCGCCGGCGACCACAAGTCTGACGCCTCGCAGTCCGCGAACGATGCCAAGGAAGCCGCCAAGGACCAGGAACACGCCCTCAGCGAATTGGACAAGGCCCTGAAAGCCCTGGATGAACTGGCCGGGAAAGCCGCCAAGGAGCCGGAACAGCGCATTCCATCCGCGCTCGAGCGCCTGCGCCAGCCGCAGAACCTGCTGCGCGACGAGGTGCTCAAGCTCCAGCGCAAACTCAATGAGTTCCGCGATAAGACGGGCAACAAAAAGGCGGAACGCGCGGCCGCAGCCACGCAGTCTGCCGCCAAGAACCAATCCTCCGCCGCCAGCCAGATGGGCCAGGGCAGCCAGAGCGGCGCGAAGAGCTCCGAAGAGGAGGCTGAGCAGGACTTGAAGGATGCCCTCGAAAACCTGGACCAGTTCCAGCAGCAAATGGCCCAGCAGAATCGCAACGAGCAGCTCTTCCAGATCGAACAGGAACTCAAGAAGATGCTCGCCGCGCAGAAGGACATTCTGGGCAAGACCCAGGACGTCGAGAAACAGCGTCCCGCGCCGGCTGAGGCGCTGCCGCGCCGCGCCAAGCTGATGGCCAAGCAGGTCTTCGGCGACCAGTTGAAGCTCAGCGACTCAACCACGGTGGTCGTGAAGAAACTGGCGGAAGCGCCTGTCTTCCAGTTCGTGCTCCAAGAGGCCGTCAACGACATGACCGAGGCCGCCACGCGGTTGGACAAAGAAGACAGCGGCGCCGTCACGCAGGAGATTCAGGATGACGCCATCCGCCAGTTGAGCGACCTGATCGAGGCGCTGCGAAAAGAGCGCACTAAGCCGCGGCAACAAGGCGGGGGAGGCGGAGGAGGAGGAGGCAAACAGCCGCTCGTCCCGCCGCTGGCCGAGCTGAAGATGCTGCAGCTCATGCAGCGCAACGTCAACACGCAGACCAAGAAAGTGGATGAAGACATCGCCAAATCGCGCGCCGAAGGACAGGATGTCAACAAGGACCAGCGCGACCGGCTGCGCCGCGCCGCCGTCAAGGAAGGCGAGACCGCCAGGATTACCAAACACATCGCCGACGACCTGAATGCCGCCGGGCAGCCCCCTCCGCCGGGAGGAGCGCAGGATGGCCAGAACCTGCCCGGGAACTGACGAGGGATTTTAGATTTTAGATTTGCGATTTTCGATTTGCGATTGCTTCGGACTGGAAGTTCAAATCGGAAATCGGGAATGGAAACTCGAAACTCGAAATCCGAAGCCCCAAGGAAACAGAAAAACTCAAGAGGCAAACAGCCGCAACTTGGCGCGCCATCCGGCTTCGGGGATTTGGAGTTTGGAGTCTTTGGTTTCTTTCGAATCTGGCAACCGTTCAGTGTCCGAGCCGCGCGCGTCAGCAAGCGGAGCCATGGGACGGATGGGAAGAATGGGAAAGATGAAGTCCGCGCCGTGCGCGTCAGCAAGCGGAACCCACCCGGCGCGGCTATTCGCCACGCCGATCCTTACGGTCGCGGCTCGGACTGAACGGTTACCGAATTTGGGGTTTCGGGTTTGATTGTTTCAGCAAAGAGTGCCGAGGAGGAGAGTCGAACTCCTATGGGTGTTACCCCACTAGCTCCTGAAGCTAGCGCGTCTGCCAGTTCCGCCACCTCGGCACGATCTGCTGTCCGCTCGCCGCCAGAACATCGGGGCAAAGAAAACAAGGCCTTCCCTGGCCTTATGAGTATTTAGCCCAAGCGGGCGCCGGAGTCAATACCGAATGCGCAAGTGGGCGCTGCTGCGCTGCTGCGCTGCTGGCGCAGTTCTTAGCTCTTGGCAGACACCGCCCAACGCGAACTCCAAGAGCTAAGAGCTCTGTAGTTGGTTCACGGCCGCGGCTTTTCCGCGGAGGGCTCGTTCCTGAAAAGCCGCATTCCCGGGGCGGCACGCAGAATAGGATTGCGGGCCACATCCAGCAGCACCTCGTCCGCGGACTGGAAGCGTTTGGCGGGATCCTTCTGCAAAGCCGTGAGAATAGTGTTCTCGGTGAAAACCGAAATGGCCCGGTTGGCTTGCCGCAGAGGCGGAGGGGCCAGTCTGGGATTGGTCTGCTTTGCGGCTATCTCAGCATCTGACATGCCGCCGAACGGCTGGAAGCCCGCCGCGCATTCGTAAAGCGTACAGCCCAGGGCATACATGTCTGTTTTTGGGGTTCCCCGTTTGGAGACGAACATCTCAGGCGCCATGTATGGCAGGCTGCCTTCGAGGGAAGGGCGGAAAAGCCTGAAGGCCCTGAAGTCTTCGGCGAAGCCAAAATCCAGCAGCTTCGCCACCCCACCTTCAGTGACCATGATATTGTCGGGCTTAACGTCCTTGTGGCACACGCCATACTTGTGCAGGAAGCGCAGTCCTTGGGCGAGTGCCATGCCGACTCTCAAGACATCAACGTCGGCGAATTGCTTTTTCTCAACCAGGATCTCCCGCAGCGAGCGCCCTTTGACGTACTCCAGCACCAGATAGGGCAGCGTTCCATCGTTGCCGATCTTGAGGACCTGTACGATGTTCTCGTGCTGGCCCAAGCGCAGCCCTAACTTGCCCTCCCGCCTCAACCGCCTGTACTCCTTCCCATTGGCGATGTGGCGCTGGTGAAGGCGCTTGATGCACACCATGGCGCCGGTACTCCTGTCCACGCCGACGTATATCTCGGCGCAGGCTCCTTCCGCTATCTTGGTGTTGATGGTGTAGCCCGGGATGTCTACCATGCTTTCTTTCTTACAGTAAAGGTATCAGTCCCTGCAAGCTCTTTCACGCAATCTGCCTGGGCCGGGAACCAGACGCACCGCCCGCTTTATATTACCAGGAAACTCGCGGGCTTTCAGAGATATTTCCGAAGAAGTCTGCGAAAAGTATCAGGCTTTCGCTCTTGCGGCGCACCGGCCAAGGGTTATTGTCGCAGAACGAAGAAGACAGCAGTCAGTAGTCAGGATTCAGGAGGCCGCATTCCGTGTCTGGCGTTGTTCCTACTGGCTACTGGCTACTGGCTACTGACTACTGAGGAAGACGCACGTTTGAAGGCCCCACACGTTTTTCTGCTCATTCTAGCCCTTTTGCTGGCTATCGCCTGGCATACGGACACCCCGCCCTTGCCACTCCAGTTGCCGAACACGGTGACAATCACGTATTGGGAGAAATGGACCGGGTTCGAAGGCGAAGCCATGAAGGCCACGATTGACTATTTTAATGACAAGCAGATCAGGAACAGGAAGGACCAGATCATCCGCTGCGAGTATCTGACGACAACCAACGTGGACCGCAAGTCGCTGGTGGCGATCTCCGGCGGCCTGCCGCCGGACCTGGCGGGGTTCTGGTCGGGAAACACGCACGTCTTCGCCGACATGGGCGCGCTGATGCCGCTCGACCCGTTCATAGAGCGCGACCATTTCGACATGGACAAGTTCATTGACGTGTATCGCGCGTCGTGCACGTACCGCGCGGCGGGGCGAACCAAGCCGGAGGTGTGGTGCCTGGTGACGACGCCCGCCTCGGTGGCGCTGCACTGGAACAAGACGATGTTCAAGGAGGCGGGCCTCGACCCGGAACGTCCGCCGCGGACGATCGAGGAGTTAATGGAGTACAACACGAAGCTCACCAAGCGCGACGAGAAGGGCAAGATCATCCAGATGGGCTTCCTGCCCATTGAGCCCGGCTGGTGGAACTGGGCCTGGGGCTACTGGTTCGGCGGCCAGCTCAACGACGGTCTCGAGAAGCTCACGGCCAACGACCCGCGGAACATCAAGGCGTGGGAGTGGGTGGTGAGTTTCACGGAAGGCTACCGGCCCGAGGTGCTGCAGGCGTTCTCGTCGTCCTTTGGGTCGGCCTTCGATTCGCCTCAGAACGCCTTCCTGTCCGGCAAGGTGGCCATGGTCGTGCAAGGCGTGTGGATGGCGAACTTCATCCGCTTCAACAATCCCAGCCTGCAGTGGGGCTGCGGGCCCATGCCCGCCGGCTTCGACACACAGGGGCAGCCTGTCACCGTGGCCGAGATGGACGTGATCACGATCCCGCGCGGCTGCAAGCATCCCGACGAAGCGTGGGAAGTGATCAAGTTCCTGAACTCGCACGAAGGCATGGAGTATTGCTGCGGCAAGGCCACGAATAGCGTCACGGGCAAGGAGAACACGGGGGGCCAGGGCAAACTGACCGCGTTCAAGGAGAACACGCCGGGCTGGATCGAACGGCATCCGCACCCCTTCCTGCGCACCTTCATTGATCTGGCCAAGAGCAAGAACGCGCATTTCACCCCGCAATTGGCGGTGTGGGAGGAGTACCGCTCCGAACTGAGCGCCGCGTTCCAGCGCGCGTGGCTGGGGATTGTGACGCCCAGGCAGGCGCTCAACGAAGTGCAGGAACGCATGCAGCCCAAGCTGGAGCGGGCGCTGAAGGTTCGCGGCTACCGCGAGACGGGGAAGTAGCGCATGGCATTGCAGGACACACGCAGAAAAGGCCTGATCTTCGCCCTGCCGTGGGTCATCGGCCTGGGCGTCTTCACGCTCTACCCCTTCTGTGCGTCCATGTACTACAGTTGCACGGACTTCAGCGTGCTGCAGCCGCCCAGATTGATCGGCGCCGCAAACTTCCAGGAGATCGCGCAAGACACGCTCTTCTGGAAGGTGCTGAAGAACACGTTCCTCTATGCGGCGCTGGCCCTCCCCGCCGGATTGATCGTCTCGCTGGTCCTGGCCCTGACCATGAACGCCGTAAGCCGGGGACAGGTGCTCTACAGCGTCATCTTCTACCTGCCGCAACTGATACCGGGGACAGTGACGGCGATCCTGTTCATGTGGATCTACCATCCGGAGTTCGGCCTGCTCAACAGCGGCCTGCGCCCGGTAATGGAACTGTTCAACCCCAAGTGGGAGGCCCCGGCATGGTTGAACGACCCCGACTGGGCGCTGCCCTCGCTGGTGCTGATGGGCCTGTGGGGCGTGGGGCAAAGCGCGTTCATCTATCTGGCCGTCTTGCAGGACGTGCCGCGGGAGATGTATGAGGCCGCGGAGATTGACGGCGCCAGCACCCTCCAGAAGATCCGCTACGTCACGCTGCCCATGATCAGCCCCATCATCTTCTTCAACATCATCATGGCGATCATCGGCGCGTTCCAGGTCTTCACCGAGCCGTACATCATCTCGGCCGACGGCGGACCTGATCGAACGCTGTACTTCCTGCCACACTACATCTGGGACCACGCCTTCCGGTACCTGCGCATGGGCTACGCCTGCGCCATGTCCTGGATTCTCTTTCTGGTGATCCTGGGCCTGACAATGCTGGCGTTCCGGCTGTCGCGGGACCGGGTGTACTACGCGGGGCGGTAGGGGTGCATGGCTAAAGAAGACGATCCGGTATCCGGTTACGGCGGCAAGGTCGGCCCGCGCGCTACGGTCACGGCCGGCGCGCTGCACCTCATTCTTCTCGCGGCG
>Ga0315279_10005385_pt1 | contig 16644 bp, 13 predicted proteins | sample YL17G06_20_MG_FD_203694 | JGI IMG/M metagenome (GOLD analysis project Ga0315279, IMG submission 203694) | Sediment microbial communities from Yellowstone Lake, YNP, Wyoming, USA - YL17G06_20 | ecosystem: Environmental > Aquatic > Freshwater > Lake > Sediment | place: USA: Wyoming | collected...
GTTCGTCGAGCGCATACGCGCGACCGGTCTGCAGGTCGAGACGGGCGTCTTCCGCGAGCACATGCAGGTGGAGATCCACAACGACGGCCCGGTGACTCTCCTGCTCGACAGCCGCCGCGCTTTCTGACCGGCATGCCTCGGCTCGTCTTCATCGCCGGTCATTCACTGCATCTGGCCAGACGGCTCGGGTGTGATCATGGCCGACCCCGCGGGCCGGCAGCGAGTCTTGCGGTGTCCGAAGCCGCGAGGCGCGGCAGCGCCGCCCGCGCGCCCGCCGGCTCATGGCGTCCGACCTTCCGCGCAAAGGGTGGCGCCGAGCTGGCGTCGAAGACGGTATTACGGGTCCCCGAATCCGCGTTACCGTGCTCGGCCGCGCGTGGCCGGGATACCAGAGCATGACACGATGCAAGATTCCAGCGTTATTGTCGGGAGCGCTGGTGGTGTTTGGCGTCGTCCAATCGGCGGGCGCTGACCACGAGCGAGCGCTGGCCCTCGGCTTTGCGCAGCGCGATGCATGGAACGTGCACGCGGACGCGCCGTGGTGGGCGCTGACCGACATCCGCGACATGCTCAATCTCTTTCACCCTCTCAGCGTCTCGCAGACCGGCAACGCGGCCGGAGCATCACGCGAGGTGATCATCCCCAGCGATTGGGAGCCGCCCTTCGCACTGCGCTTCTATTGCGCAGACGACTACTTCGCCGACCCCGAGCGGCACAAACCGGGCCAGGCGGGAACCGAGAGCTTCTTCGAGCATCGCTTCAAGCAGGTGCTGATAGACGATGCGGTCATCTGGGAGCGCGATGTAGTTGATGACAACGCCCACGGGTGCCAGACTATCTTCCAAGTGGATATCACTCCCTACGTCACGCCGGGCAAGCCCTTCAAGTTGACCTTCCGCGCCTTCGACAAGACCGGCACCCTGGAGCGCAATGACCGCGACGTGTGGTTCCGCGCCGGCACGTGGTATGCTGCCGGCGACGGGAGCAGCGAACAGCCGCCGCGCTTCCATACCACCGCGTGGTTTGCCGACCCGGTGGCCGGGGAGCAGGCGGCGGTGGAGGCGGCTCCGCCCGGGGCGCGGCCGCACCAGGGAGCGGTCGCGGTTCGCCATCGCGCGCGCTGGCCCATGCCCGCGCCCGGCGAGCCGATGCCTTCGCCGGCGGAACTTGAACTGGTCACCCCGGCCGTGATACCGGGGACTGGCTTCCCCATCACCTGCGGCGTGCCCCTGCCGCCGGGCGCGCTCCGCGACCCCCGCGCCGTCCGCTTGCACGATGAAGCGGGGAGCGACTTGCCCCTCCAGGCCCGGCCGACTGGCCTGTGGCCCGACGGGAGCATCCGCTGGTTGCTGCTGAACGCCATCGTTCCCGCCGGGGCCAAGGCGGGGGATAAGCTTCGCCTGCATTTCGGCGAGGGCGGCCGCCCCACGCCGGCCGCGGCTCGGCTCAGGCTCACGCGCCGCGGCGACCGGCTCACCATCAACACCGGCGCCCTCCGGGTGCAGTTGGGATGCGAACCGGGAAAGCTCGTAGATGCGGTCTATCTGTCCGGCAGCCCGAAACCCGCCATGACGGACCTCGGGGCGCGCATGTCCATACTCGTGGGTGGCGCCCCGGCGTCGGTCCAGGCCACCTGGCAGCGGCTTGAGGTCGTCGAGCGGGGGCCGGTCGCGGCACTGGTCGAACTGCACGGGACACTGGATACCCCGCACCAGCATATCGGCCGCTTTACCTTCCGGCTCCATGCATACGCCGGCCTGCCAATCATCCAGACGAACCTCCGCATCTTCAATGATGTCAAGCCCGACCAGTACCGGGGCACGGCGGAAGATCCGCCGCTGGAGGTTTCCGATCTGGCGCTGGTGGCAACCGTCCCCGGCGGAATCCGCGGCAGGACGGTGATCGGCACGGAGGGCACGGCGCCGCTGGAAGCGATGACCGGCGAGGTCTCGATGCTGCAGGACACCGCCGACCACTTCGCGGCGACCGCCGACGGCGCTGCGTTCGCTGCGGGCGCGCGAGCCCAGGGATGGATTGCGGTGTCCGGCGCGGGTGGCTCGGTGCAGGCGTCAGTGTGGCGCTTCTGGCAGCAGTTCCCGAAATCGCTGGCTGCGGATGGCGATAACCTGCTGATCGGCCTCTTTGCACCGAGCGAGGGGGCGCCGGTGTACAAGCCCCGCTTCGGTGAGGCCAAGCGCCATGACCTCTGGTTTGCGTTCTCCGCCGCCCCGCGCAGCGCCGCCGAACGGCAGGCGCTCGGTCTCTTGGCCGACGAGCCGCCGCGGTTGTTTAGCGCCGACTGGTTTGGCGCAGCGGCGGCGTTAACGTGCTTGACCCCGACTGGTTCGGTAGTCGGCCCGCGTTCGCGCAGGCCACGCTCGGTCGCTACGGCGATGTCTCGACCGCCCGAGTCACCGGCCAGTTCGGCATCCGCGACTTCGGCGACATGCCCTACGGCAGCCAGGGCCAATGGTGCAACGGCTACTGGGCGATGGTGCAGGGGGCGCTCAACTGGGGGCTCGCGTCGGGCGACCAGCGCTGGCTGGAGCGCAGCTTCGAGATCGCGCGCCACCTAGCCGATGTTGACTGCGTCCACATCCCGCCCGGTCATGCGGATTGGGACGCGTGGAACGGCGTGACCGTCGCCCTGGGCACCGATCACTCCGTGCACAACGACCTCGCGCGCTGGCCGGCCTTCCAGATCGGCGAGTCGCTGGTCCTGCATTATTGGATGACCGGGGACCCCGACAGCCTGGAGGCCGCCGCCGCCAACGCCGACTACATAGCGCGCAGCCAGGCCGGCCTGGGGTCGGTTGAGGCTCGCAGCCAAGCGCGGCCCCTGCTTACCTTGCTGCGGATGTGGCAAGCGACCGGCGACGAGAAGTATCGCGAGGCCGCGGCGCGCTATGTCGCTCTCGAGTCCCAGGCGGAGCGCGTGATCGACTGGCGGCGGGGCGCCTATATTCAGCCGACCTATGAGAACTGGCGCTGCATCTCCGCCGGCCTCGACTCCATGTACGCCGCGAATATCTACGAGTACTACCGCCTGACCGGCGACGTTGACGCCGCGCAGATGGTGGTGGCGATCGCCGACTCGGTCTACGCCGAGTCCATGCTGCCGCAAGCGGAGGCCATAGGCAGCTTCCCATTCTACCCGCGGTACAGCCGGGGCTCCTGGTACTACACGCAGATGGCGCTGCTGTTCCACATGGCGTACGACCTTACCGGGGACCTGCGCTTTCTGCGCGCCGGCCGCGCGGCCTTCGCGCGGTACCTTCTGTGCATGGATGGAAGCGGCAACCCGTCCTATCAGCCGTTTCACAATTTCGGCTGGCTCGACCCCGAGTTCGCGGGCTGGCAGCGGCGCTTTGCGCGGGTGCACACCGAGCCCTTCGACATCACCAGCCAGACCCCGGTGCCCGACCCGGCCGACTATGAGCCGTGACGGCTGCGGCTGCGAGCCCATCCCGAGACCGGTCGGACGCTACTGCAAAAGCGAAGGGCAGGAGGCCCCTAAGCCCTTCGGGCCGCCGTGGCGGTCTTCAGACCTAGCCACCAGGGTGGCGGTCGCCAAGGCGACCTAGCCACAAGCCCCTGCCTTACGATCTCATGGATTCACGTCCTCCGCGTCCATCGGCGTTCATCGGCGGCTAGACTCCGTGCCCAGTCACCGCGACCACGGGCTGTCCTCAACCTTCACCTCGAAGGGACAACCTTTCAGCACCGGCCGCACTATGAGATCTCCCCTAACGTTTGATGGTATTCGCCCGGAAAACCCGCAGGAGCCGCCTCAGCCATACTCGAAGCGGCCCTGCCACAGCACTTTGCCCGACTTATCGAGAACCTCGAAGCCCGGCGCCGACCGACAGCGTCCCGCGCCCCGGGTAGTAGCACGACGCCGTCCACTCCACGCCGCGCGCGCCCGCCGCGCTCAAGCCTGCGCTACCCGCCTAGAGCTATCAGAAACGCGGCCGCGAGGCAAGCCCGCCGGAGGTTTACCCGCCTGTGGTGGGCGGGCAAGTGGCGGGGAGGTGTGACCTCGAACCTTTGGGATGAGGATTCCTCTCCCTGCTGGGGAGAGGATCGAGGAGAGGGTTGCCGCCGTCGCGGTTCACCCTCACCCCCGACAAGTCGTGAGCGGCCTGGCACATGGTTGACACTCTGAACCGAGCACATAGTTGACACCGGGCGGCGGCGCGCGGCGCGAACGGCAGTTGAAATGAACGACTGGGCGCCCCCGGAAGCGAACGGCGGCTGCGCAACGCTCGTCAAATGGGGGTAGTGTAATGTGATCCGCAGCCCGACGTTCGGAAACGCTTGTATGTCCAGTTAACCACGCGGTGCAGGACATCCCGGCCCGCGCGCGGTAAACTAACCGGCGCATGGCGGACGTGACGACCGACATGTCAGGAGGTGAGTCCATGAACAAGCGCGGATTGTGGCGCGTAGCCCTCGCGCTGGCGACGCTGATGTGCGTGGCGGCGACGGCCTTCGCGGTGGAGGCGGCCGCTCGCACGCGCACCTGGGGCGACCGCGAGGAGGGCGAGGTGCTGGTCAACGACGCGGTGGTGATGCGCATCCGCAGCGCTGCCGGCGGATACAGCGCTACCCAGCGCGCCGAGCTGGTGGCAGCGCGGCTCAACGGCGCGTTTGCCGCAGGCGAGAGCTGGCAGGATCTCCGCATCGGCCAGGTCAACGACGAACAGGCCGTAGTGACCAAGCAAGGCCGCCTCATCGTTACCGCCGACCGCTTCCACGCCCAAGTCAATGGCACCACACCCACGATGCTCGCGCGCGCGTGGGAGACCAACCTGGTGCAGGCCATGGGCGGCGAGGTGGCGGCGCAGGCCGCCCCCGTGTCGCCAGAGGTTGACTGGGAGCGCCAGGCCGATAAGATCGTTCCCATCTTCAGCATCGGCACGCCGGGCGTTTCCATCGGCGCCGCCCGCGTCGTCGGCCCTGCCGCGCAGGTGGGCAAGGTCAAGGCGGTCGCCCAGGTCGAGGCCCAGTTCAAGGATGTCGTGCGCGCGCATATCTACATACCCGTCTCCTCCATCAGCACGCACCCGGAGCGCGTGCAGGGCGCCAGCGTGGAAGCCCTGATCGACTACAACATGCCCTTCTGAAGCCAGATGGGCGCGCGGTCCTGCAGGCCGCGCGAGAAGATCGCGACCTCCGCGAGAGGTCGCGCCCAGGAGGATACATGAAAACACTGAGAGATAGGTTCGGCGGACGTCTGATGCTGGTTGTGGTCGCCCTGGTCGTGGTGGCGTTGATGAGCGGCACGGTCTATGCCCTCGACATCGGCAGCCTGCTCAAGATCTTCGGCATCGGCTATGTCGTCAAGACCTTCTCGGGCGACATCAACTCCTTCATCAATAAGACCCTGGGCGAGCGCGGCGCGGAGATACGCGGCGCCACCAAGGTGGTGCCCATCCTCAGCGTCGGCGGCGGCGGGTTCATCGGCGCCGCCCAGGTGGTCGGCGTGCCCAGCAAGGTGCAGACCATCAAGGCCGTGGCCCAGGTCGAGGCCAAGTTCCAGGATCGGTTCCGCATGCGCGTGCTCATACCGATCAGCACCGAGACCGTCAGCGGTGCACCCAAGGGCGTCTCCGGCGTCGGCGTTTCCACGGTGCTGGACTTCGGAATCTGACAACGGATCCGAGCCGCCAATATGATCCTGCCTGAGCCGCGCCTCGAGCCAGAGGGGGAGGCGCGGGCCGAGACCGCCCGCAGCGCGATCAACCCCGAGATGGCCGTCGCCATCTTCCGCACCACCTTCGTGGTCATGGTGGTGGTCACGCTGGCCCTGCGCGGTCGGGTTTTCGATCGCTTTGCGCCTCTGTACATCACCATCGTGCTCGCCGGCATCTACAACGCCGGCTTGCTCATCATGTACTGGCGCGGGTGGTCGTTCCCCGGCCATCGCTACTTCATCCTCAGCCTCGACATCGTGTTCATCACCCTGTGGGTGGGACTAAGCGGTCCCGCCGGCCCGGTGTTCTTTCCCCTCTACTACGCACTCGCCGTGATCGCCGCACTGTGGTTCGGCACCCTCGGCGCGCTGCTGACGGCGGTGGTGTCGGGCGGGCTCTACGTCGCCATCCTTGCGGTCGCCGACCCCGCGGCCGGCATGGGCATGGCCGAAGCGCTGCGCGAGCGCATACCGTTCCTGGTGCTGGTGGCCCTGCTCAGCGGCTATATCGCCGACGCGCAGACGCGGGAGCGCCGCATGTTCGAGCGCACGGAGATGGTGCTCGCCGCCTACCGCCAGCAGCGCCGCCTGATGCAGGACTTCTACGACCTCGTCAACCCCCAGACGCTGACCTCGCCGCCCGGCCTCGACATCGGGGTTGCGTTCCGCCCCGCGCTGCGCATGGGCGCCGGCGACTACTACGACTTGCTCGAACTGGAGGGCGGCCGCTACGGGTTATGCGTCGCCGACGTCGCCGGCAAGTACGGCGCGGAGGTGCTGCGCGTCCCCGTCGTCAAGTATGCCCTTAAAGCCGCCGCCGAGGTCGAGACCAAGCCGTCGCGGGTGCTGGAGCGCGTCAACGAGCTGGTGTTCGAGGAGCTGCAACCCGACCGCTTCGTGACCATGTTCTACGCCCAGGTTGACCCGTGGGCCGGGGAGCTGACCTACGTCAATGCCGGCCACGACCCGCCGCTGCTGGTGCGCGCCGACGGGACGACCCAGACTCTTGAGCAGGGAGGGCTGGTGCTCGGGGTGCTGCGCGACGCCCGCTACGAGGAGGGGCGCGTGCGGTGGGCTGCGGGAGACGCGGCGGTGCTGTACACCGACGGCGCGGTGGAGGGACTCAACGCTCAGGGCGAGGAGTTCGGCGCCGTGCGCCTGCGGCAGGCCGCGCACGCCGCGCTCGCGCAGGCGGGATCGGCGGACGATGCGGCGCGCCGCGTGCTGGCCACCATCGAGGCCTTCGCCGAGGGCGGCCACCGCCGCGACGACATCACGGTCATGGTCGCCCGGCCGCTCCGGCGGACCGCGGCCGTCGCCGATGCGGACGGCGACGCGGGCCACCACGACGCGGAGCAGCAGGACGCGGCGCTCGCGTGACGTGCGGGCTGCCCGCTTCGCCCCCCGTTCCGCATTGCGCGGGGCACATCCCCGCTCTCTGCGGTCACACCCCATTCGGGGGGCGCCGCGCCGCCCGCGCGTCACCCACCCCGCCGGCCGGTGCCGGAAATCCTACGACAGGAGCGAATCCACCTGCTCATCGATCTTGAACTGCTTGCGATAGAGGCGGCCGTAGAGGCCGCCTGCGGCCACGAGCTGCTCGTGGGTGCCGCGCTCGATGAGGCGGCCGTCGCGCAAGACAAGGATGAGATTGGCCTTCATGACGGTGGAGAGGCGGTGGGCGATGACGAAGGTGGTGCGGTTGCGCATGAGCCGCTCGAGCGCTTCCTGGATAAGGGCCTCGGCCTCGGAGTCGAGCGAGGAGGTGGCCTCGTCGAGGATGAGAATGCGAGGGTCGCGCAGGATGGCGCGGGCGATGGCGATGCGCTGCTTCTGGCCGCCGGACAGGCGCAGGCCGCGCTCGCCGACCTCGGTGTCGTAGCCCTCGGGCAGCTCCTTGACGATGAAATCGTGGGCGTTGGCCATCATCGCGGCCTCGACCACCTCCTGGTCGGTGGCGTCCATGCGGCCATAGCGCAGGTTATCCTTGATGGTGCCGCTGAAGAGGAAGGTTTCCTGCAGGACGATGCCGATCTGGCTGCGCAGGGAGTGCAGGGTGACGTCCTTGATGTCGTGGCCGTCGATGAGCACGCGTCCGGAGGTGGGGTCGTAGAAGCGCGGGATAAGGTTGGAGAAGGTGGTCTTGCCGGAGCCGCTGGGGCCCACCAGCGCCACCACGGTGTCGGGCTCGACGGCGACGGAGATGTTGTCCAGGACGAGCTTCTCGGGCTCGTAGCTGAAGGAGACGTGGTCGAAGGCGACTTGGCCCTTGACCGGGGGCAGGGGCTTGGCGTCGGGCGCCTCCCTGACGGTGGAGCGGACGTCGAGGATGTCGAACACGCGCTCGGCGCTGATGAGGGCGCGCTGGATGATCTCGTTGCTGGTGCTCAGGGTCACGACCGGCGAGTAGAGCATGCCGAGGTAGCCGATGAAGCCGAAGAGCTGGCCGATGCTGAGGTGTCCGCGCAGGACTTCGGCCCCGCCGTACCATAGGATGATGGCGGTGCCGGTGGCGACCAGCAGCATGGAGATGGCGCCCATGAGGGTGCTCACGCGGGCGAGGTCCACGCTGTGGGAATAGGTCTCGCGCATGCTGCGGAAGAACATGCGCTTCTCGTAGCGCTCCTGGGAGAAAGCCTTAACCACCTGCGCGCCGGCGATGGACTCGTGCATCTCGCCGTAGAGGTCGGACCACTTGTCCCGCAGCCGCACCCAGATGATGCGGATGTAGCGGATGAAGAGGTGATAGTTGATGGCGAACAGCGGCAAGACCGCGAAGGACAACAGCGCCAGCTTCCAGTGCCACAGCAGCAGAATGACAACGATGGCGACGATGGTGACGATGTTGGTGAACAGATCAATGGTGCTGGAGGTGATCATGCCGCCCATGGTGTCCACGTCACCGGTGACGCGGGCCATGATGTAGCCGGTGCCGCGGCGCTGGTAGAACTGCATGGGCAGCTCCTGCAGGCGTTGGAAGAGGCCGTTGCGGATGTCGAACAGCACGCGCTGGCCGACCCAACTCATGAGGTAGGTGCGGGCGAACGACATCACGCCCTGAACGGCGTAGAGCAGCAGGATGCAGACGAAGATGAAGTTGAGCATGGCCAGCGGGGCCAGGGCCACACGCAGCACGTGCAGGTCGAGGGTGACCGGGCGCCCGTGGCTGCCGAGGATGCGGTCAATCACGAACTTCGTGATCTGAGGCATCATGATATGGGTAAAGGCCACCACGGCAACGCACAACACGCCCAGCCCCATGCGCGCCATGTAGGGGCGCGCGTAACCCAGAAGCCGTAGGAACTTTCGCATGACTGCTCCGCCGCCGCGGCGCTACTCCTTGTCCTTGCGTTCCGCCGCCTCGAGGGCGCGGCGGATCTCGAGCAGCGCCTCCTCCTCGGCGCGGCGAGCGCGACGCATGCGCCCGGCCGCGCGCCGGCGCAGGAAGGAGAAGTTGCGAATGGCCTTGCGCCGCGTGCGGCGCGCCTGGGCCGCTTCGGGATCGGCGAACGCATGATCGAGCATCGGCAGGTCCGACAGAGCCTGCACCGCCTGGCGGTAGGCGTCGGCGGCCTTCTGCAGGTGCTCCCGCGCCTCCTGCTCGTCGAAGTGGGCTTGGATCATGGTGAGATAGCTGGCCGCCGAGCGGCGGGAGTCGCGGATGTAGCACAGCGGCAGGGCGTTCCACAGCGCGTACTTTTGCACGGTGCGCGCCTGGCGCTCCTCGCCGCGCTGCTTGCGCAGCAGGGAATCCGCCACTTCCTCGTAGGCTGCGATCCCGGCGGCGCAGCCGTCGATGCGCGACCGGCGCATTAGCAGCCGCACGCCCCGGCGCAGCGAGGCCATGGCCGCCTCGCGCTCGTCGGGCTCGCGCTCCTTGTCGCCGACGACGAAGTGATAGTAGCCCTCCAGCCCCAGTTCAAGCAACCCCGGCTCGCGCAGCCACGTCTGCTTGAGGTGCGACAACTGCCAGGCCTGGGAGCGCCCATCCGGCAGGTGCGCCAGCACCCGCGCGGGATCCGCCGCGTCGGGCTGCACCACCACCCAGTCCACCTCGGTGTGCACGATCGCGCACCCGCGCGCCGCCAGGTCCTCAGCCAGCCCCGTCACGGCGTGCTCGAGCTCGCGGTGGTAGACGACGTCGGCGTCGTAGCCCAGCGCCGCGCACGCCGCGCGCAGCGGGTTGTGGGAAACGACCTGCAGCCCGCGCTCCGGGTCATTGCGGTCATAGCACAGGCGAAAGCTCTCCCCGGAGACGCCCATGAGGAGCGCTTTGGGATAGAGGCGGTCGCGCTGCTGTAGGCAGTACTGCAGGCAATCGATGTAGCCGAGCGAGACGAATGTCTCGTCGGTGTGGACGGCAGCCTCGGCATCGCCGCTCGCGCCCGGCGGCTCAGTGTCGGATGCCGGGGCGTCCTTCTGCGGCACCCCACTCACCTCCCACTCAACAAAAGACGCCGGCTTGCGGCCGGCCTACTGCGTGTTGTCGTATGATGCGCGCAGGGTCCAGTTCACCCGCGCCGCGGGAATCTCCTGCCCGCCTTCGCTGCAAGCGCGACCATGATACCACCAATCATCCGATATGTCACCACCGGGCCGCTCAGGGCCGTGCGGTGGCCTTTCCGCGGCTCCTGGCGGCGCGTCGGAAGGGGGAACCGCGCTGCGCGCGGAACCTAGTGGCAGGTGGGGGGAGGTCGAGTGAATGTCCCGCCCGGATAGGCTATTGACAATCATCATGCTGGCCGCCGTCGGCGCCTCCATCTACGCCGCCGCCCTGCGCTGGCGCGCCGAGATGCCCAACCGCACCGTCGCCGTCATCGTCGATTGGCAAGAGGTCGAGGTCCTCGCGGCGGCGGCCGGCGTCACCATGCCCCGTGCCCTCGCCCGCCTGCGCGCGGCGGGGGCTACCGACGTCGCCCTCGCCGAACAACACCTGTCGGAGCTCGTCGCCAGCGGCGAGGTGACGGTCCTGTCCCCAGCCGCAGCCGGGCTCGAGGACGAGTCGGCCGCAGTCGGCGCACCGGCCGCAGTCGGCGCACCGACCGTCGTCCTATCCGCGTACGATATCGCCACCGCGGACCGGGTGCGCGCGTACTTGGCGGCCAAACTGCCACCCCTGGCCGGGCAGGCGGGCGCACTGTCCGCAGTCGGCGCACCGGCCGCAGTCGGCGCACCGACCGCAGTCGGCGCACCGACCGCAGTCGGCGCACTGTCGCCGCTTCTGATTCCGTGCCGCGCATCGCAGCCCTACCTAGAGACGGTGGGGCTGGGCTGGCCGGTGGAGCGCCCGTCCGTGGCCGCGGACGCCGGCCTGGGCGTGGTGGCGCGCATGGACAATTACCCCGGCGCGCGGCCCAAGGCGATCACGTTCATGGCCGCCCAGGCGGCGGCTGCCGGAGCCCACCTCGTCATCTTCAGCCGCGACCAGGTGCTGGGCTATCCCGGGCTGGTGGGCGAGACCGCACAGGTGCTGCAGGCGGCGGGCCTCGACTACGGCTCGGTCGAGCTGGCGGGGCAACTCGGCGACTACGGCCTCGGGCGCGCGCTCGACGGCGCGGTGATCCGCGTGCACAGCATCGCCGAGGGGGAGATGACGACACTCTCTCCCCCTGTCGCCGTCGCCCGTTACGTCCGCGCGGTGCGCGAGCGCAACATCCGCGCCTGCTACGTCCGCCTGTTCCTGGCGCCGCGCGAGCGCCTGATGCAGTTCAACGAGCACTACCTGAGCGCGCTGGCTCGCGGCCTGCGGTTGGCTGGGTACGGCACCGGAGGCCCGCAGTCGGCGCACCGACCGAGCCCGTTCCCCCCGGTCGGCGTACCGCTGTGGGCGGTGATGCTCATGGTCGCGGGAGCGGTGGCGGCCGCCGTCTTCGCGCTGGGCCGCGTGATCCCGCTCTCGGAGCGATGGTCTTACCTCCTGCTGATTCTCGGCGTGGCCGCCGGGGCAGGGTTGTTCAAGCCCGCGCCGTACACGCTGCGCGCGGAGGGGGCGCTGCTGGCCGCCATAGCCTTCCCCGCCATCGGCCTCATCGCCGTCGCCCGCGGGGCGCGCGCCGCAGTCGGCGCACCGACCGCTGTCGGCGCACCGACGGGGCGGGCGGATCCCGCGGCGGGCGCCCTGGCGGCCCGCGCCGCCGCCTGGCTGTTGGGCGCCTGCGTCATTTCTCTGGGCGGCGGGCTGGTGGCGGCGGGCCTGCTCAGCGAGCGCCTCTACATGAGCAAGGTGCTGCAGTTCACGGGCGTCAAGCTGGCGCTGGCGGCGCCGCTTTTGGCGGTGGGACTGGTGTGGACGTTGGATCTGTACAGCAGGGGACGCTGGCCAGCGTACCGCAGCCGCGTGCAGGATAATTTCCGTCGGGTGTGGAACCGTCCCGTCTATGTGTGGGAGGCGCTGGTGGCGGCGGTGCTGGTCGCGGCGGCCGCGGTGATGATCATGCGCTCGGGCAACCAGCCCGCGGTCGAGGTGTCGGGGCTGGAGCTGCGGGCGCGCGAGATGCTGGAGCAGGTGCTTCTCGCCCGGCCCCGCACCAAGGAGTTCCTGATCGGGCATCCGGCGCTGATGCTCGCGGTGGCGATGGCGCTGCGCGGGCGCACGCGCTGGGTGTTGCTGTTGCTGCTGCTCGGGGCGGTGGGGCAGGCGTCGCTGGTGAACACCTTCTGTCACCTGCACACGCCGCTGCTCATATCACTGGTGCGAACCGCCAACGGGCTGTGGCTCGGGCTGGCGATTGGCTCGCTTGTCGTCTGGGTGTGGGATCGGCTCCGCGGCGCTGGCGCGGAGACCTGTCAACAGTAGAATCTTGAAGCGAGGGCGGAAGTCGAGCTTCTGCCCTACGACCGGGAGCTGAGACATGCAATACTTTTTCGCTCTAGCGCTCGCCACCGGCTTCGGCGTCGCGCTGGCGGCCTTCGGCGGAGCCCTCGGCCAGGGGCGCGCCATCGCCGCCGCGCTCGACGGGGTCGCCCGTCAGCCCGAGGCCGGCGGGCGCCTGCTGACCCTGCTCATCATCGGCCTCGCCTTTGTCGAGTCGCTCACCATCTATGCGCTCGTCATGTCCCTGCTGCTGTGGCTCAAGCTGCCGCCGCCAGCGGAAATCCTGAAACTGCTGGCACCCTGATCTCCCATGCTAGCCGTATCCATACTTGAGGCGCTCGGCCTCAATCCGGCCGTTATCGCACTGCAGGCGCTGGTCTTCCTGCTGCTGTTGGTCGCGCTCGTCAAGTTCCTGTTCGCGCCCGTGCGGCGCATACTCCAGGAGCGCGAGCAGGCGGTCAAGGCCCACCTGGAGCAAGCGCGCGAGCAGCAGCTCCAGGCCGAAAAGGCGCGCGCAGACCTCCAGCAGCGCCTGGACACCATCCAGGAGGAGGCCCGCCGCCGCATGCGCGAGGCCGCCGACGAGGCCAAAGCGGCGCATGACCGCGCGCTCGCGGACGCACGCGAGCAGGCTTCCAAACTGCTGGAGCGCGCCGCCTCCGAGATCAACCTCGAGAAGCGCAAGGCGATCGCCGACCTGCGCGAGCACGTCGCCGACCTCGCCGTCCGGGCCGCCGCCAAGGCCATCCAGGATGGCCTCGACGAGGCGACCCACAGGCGCGTCATTGATCAGGCCATCGCCGGGCTGGAGCAGGGCGGGTGATCTACCGCCGCATAGCGCGGCGCTACGCCGCCGCCCTCTTTCGCGCGGCCGGTACGCCGGCTGCGGTCGGTGCGCCGACTGCGGCCGGTGCGCCGGCTGCGGCCTCCGACCAAGACGTCGTTGACCGAATCGCGCAGGACCTGCAATCCGCCTGCAAGGATCTCGCCGCGGATTCCGCGTTGAGCGCCACCCTCGCCCATCCGGAGATCCCATCGCCGCGGAAGCAGGCGATTCTGCAGGCGGTGTTCGGCGGCCTGGCGCCCCTGTCGCTGACGTTTCTGACGCTGCTGGTGCAGCGCCGGCGGCAGTCCTATCTCGCCTACATCATAGACGAATACCGGCATATGGCTGATGCGGCGCGCGGGCTGGTGCGCGCGCAGGTGGTGAGCGCGGTTGCCATGAGTTCGGAGCAGGAGCAGCGTCTGCGCCGCGCCCTCGAGCGACGCACCGGCAAGCGAGTCGAGATCACGCCCACGGTGGATCCGTCGCTGCTGGCGGGGTTGATGGTGAACATGGACAACGAGGTGATAGACGCCTCCGCGCGCGGCCGGCTGGATAGGATGCGCGAGCTGCTCGTCGGGGCGCGCTTCCGCGGGCTTGGACAATGACGGCAGAGGCATGCAAATGAGGATTGACCCGGACGAAGTCAGCTCGGTAATCCGCGACGAGATAGAGCGTTACGGCGCCGCGGTGGAGTCGGTGGGCGTGGGCACGGTGGTGCAGGTCGGCGACGGCATCGCCCGCGTTTACGGCCTCTCCGGCGCCATGGCCAGCGAGCTGATCCAGTTCCCGCACGAGGTCTACGGCATCGCCCTCAACCTCGAGGAGGACAACGTCGGCTGCATCCTCCTGGGCTCGGACACCGAGATCCGGGAGGGCGACACCGCGCGCACCACCGGCCGCATCGTCCAGGTTCCGGTGGGCGACGCCCTGGTCGGGCGCGTCGTCGATCCCCTCGGGCGGCCGCTCGACGGCAAGGGCCCCATCGTCACCGAGCGCACGCGCCCGGCCGAGACGGAAGCCCCGGGCGTGATCGAGCGCCAGCCGGTCAAGGAACCGCTGCAGACCGGCATCAAGGCGATCGATGCCATGACCCCCATCGGCCGCGGTCAGCGCGAGCTCATCATCGGCGACCGCCAGACCGGCAAGACCGCGATCTGCGTCGACACCATCCTCAACCAGCACGATCAAAACGTCTATTGCGTTTACGTCGCCATCGGCCAGAAGCAGTCCACCGTCGCCTCGGTGGTGAGCGTGTTCGAGGAGCACGGGGCGATGGAGTACACCACCGTCATCAGCTCCACCGCCGCCACCCCCGCGCCCATGCAGTACCTGGCGCCCTACGCCGGCTGCTCCATGGCCGAGGATTTCCGCGACCGCGGCAAGCACGCGCTGGTGGTGTACGATGACCTCACCAAGCACGCCCAGGCCTACCGCCAGGTGTCGCTGCTGCTGCGCCGGCCGCCGGGGCGCGAGGCGTTCCCAGGCGACATATTCTACCTGCACGCCCACCTGCTGGAGCGCGCCGCCAAGTTCTCCGATGAGAAGGGCGGCGGCTCCCTGACCGCGCTGCCGATTGTCGAAACTCAGCTCGGTGACTACTCGGCCTACATCCCCACTAACCTCATCTCCATCACCGACGGCCAGATCTACCTCGAGAGCGACCTCTTCTTCGCCGGGGTCCGGCCCGCCATCAACGTCGGCATCTCGGTGTCGCGCGTCGGCGGCGCCGCCCAGATCAGCGCCATGAAGCAGGTCGCCGGCCGATTGCGCAACGACCTCGCTTACTACCACGAGCTGTCCGCCTTCGCCAGGTTCGCCAGCGAGCTGGACAAGGCGACGCGCGACCAACTGGAGCGCGGGGAGCGCATGACCGAGCTGCTCAAGCAGCCGCAGTACCGGATGATGCCCGCGGCGGAACAGGTCATCTCGCTGTACGCAGGAACCCAGGGCTTCCTCGACGACGTGGCCGTGGAGCGCGTGCCGGAGTTCGAGCAGCGCCTGCTGGAGTACATGCGCCAGCAGCACCCGGGCCTGTCGCAGCGCATCGCCGAGACCGGCAAGCTCGACGACGAAACCAACGAGCGCCTCAAGCATGCGGTCGAGGAGTTCAAGCAGGGCTTCGCGACGCCAGCGGCGTGAGGAGAAGAGGCCGCGGGTTAGCGCACACGGACGCGGAGCAGGCCGTAGGGGCCGATCTCCAGATCGGTCCCAGGGAGCGGGCCGGGGCAGAGCCTGGCCTCTACAAGCGTCCAACAGACCTGGTCGCAATATCGTCGACCCTGAACCCGAACCATGCTTTCCACTCGCGACGTAAAACGGAAGATTCGCACCGTCCGCAACATCGAGCAGATCTGCCGGGCGATGAAGACGGTGGCCTCGATCAAGCTGCGGCGCGCCGACACGCTCATCCGCGCCGCGCGCCCCTACGCCGACAAGATGGCGGCCATCCTCGAGTCCCTGGGCGCGGTGGAAATCGAGCATCCGCTGCTGGAACATCGCGCCGTGCGCACCACCGGCATCATCGCCATCAGCGCCGACCGCGGCCTGTGCGGAAGCTACAACGCCAACGTCATCCGCCGCGCCCAACTCGCGGTGGGCAGCGCCGCGCGCCCGCAGCTCATCACCATCGGCCGCAAGGCGAGCGACTTCCTTCGGCGCGCCGGCTGTGAAGTGCGCGACCGCCTGTCGCCGCTCGGCGACGAGGTCGATTTCGGGCACTTGGCGCGCGCGGCCGACCTGGCGGCCCAGCTCTATGCGGACCGCCAATGGGATGCGGTGGACATTATCTACACGCGCTTTGTGCGCGGCCAGCAGTCGCCGGTGGTGCAGGAGCGGCTGCTGCCGGTGGCGCGCCGGCCGGAGGCGCCGCGCGAGTTCATCTACGAGCCGTCCGCGCCGCGGCTGCTGGACCAGCTCCTGCCGCGGCTCATCCGCACGCGGCTATGGGCGGCGGTGCTGGACGCCAAGGCGGCCGAGCACGAGGCGCGCGTGACGGCAATGACCCTGGCGACCGACAACGCCCAGGAGATGATCGACTCGCTCACGCTGCAGTACAACAAGGCGCGGCAGGCCGCGATCACCGGCGAGCTGCTCGATATCGTGGGCACCGCCGAGGCCCTGGCGTGAGGGGCAAAAGCATCCGCAGATTGCGCAGATGACGCAGATTATGAGATGAGAAGAGATCCTGTTCCAGATCTGTGTAATCTGTGAAATCCGCGGATAGCATCCGACAATACTTGTGGGGTGACCGCATATGGCGGCAGGCGAAGTGGTGCAGGTGATCGGGCCGGTGGTGGATGTGCGCTTCAA
>Ga0315279_10005387_pt1 | contig 16640 bp, 17 predicted proteins | sample YL17G06_20_MG_FD_203694 | JGI IMG/M metagenome (GOLD analysis project Ga0315279, IMG submission 203694) | Sediment microbial communities from Yellowstone Lake, YNP, Wyoming, USA - YL17G06_20 | ecosystem: Environmental > Aquatic > Freshwater > Lake > Sediment | place: USA: Wyoming | collected...
AGCTATCCGATGTCCCTGTTGCTGTCGAACGTAAATTTCAACAATGGGAAAAACCAAACGACGAATTGAGACGTTTGTGCAAAATCTAATAAATATATCGGCAATTACTTATGACGCCGTGTATAACGAGCGTGTGCGCGATTTCATGTCGCGCCTGACGCTTGACGAAAAGATCCACCAGTTCTGGGGCGGTTGGCCCATCAAGGGCAAGGAAAAACTCTTCGTGGGCGGGCCCATGGGATGGACCGAAACGCTGCATGGCGCGGCCAACACCGGCATTGCCACGGTGTTCCCCGAACCCATCGCCCTGGGCGCCACGTTCGATCCGTTGCTCATCAAACGCATGGCCGCGGCCATCTCCGATGAGGTGCGCGCCAAATATCACGCCTCCCTTGGCGGGAACAGCCGCTGGCCCATGGCCGGGCTTCTCTGCGGCGCGCCCACGGTGAATATTTTCCGCGATCCGCGCTGGGGCCGCGGCCAGGAAGGCTACGGCGAAGACCCCGTGCTCATGGCGCGGCTCGCGGTCGCGTATGTCAAGGGCCTGCAGGGCGACGACCCCCGCTACCTGAAAGTGATCTCCTGCCTCAAGCATTTCGGCGCGCACAGCGGCCCGGAACGCGACCGGCACAACTTTAATGTCAAGGTCGGCCTTAAAGACCTGTACGAGACCTATTTCCCGGCCTTTGAAGCCGGGGTCCGGGCCGGCGCTTCCGCGGTCATGGGCGCCTATACGCTGCTCAACGGCGTGCACTGCTGCGCCAATCCCTGGCTCCTTAAAAAGGTGCTGCGCGATGAGTGGGGATTCAAAGGCTTTGTGATCACCGACAGCGGCGCAACCGACGATATTTACAAAACATATAAGATCGCCAAAAACGCCATGGAGGCCGGCGCCCTGGCATGCAAAGGCGGCTGCGATATGGGCGGCGGGCCGTCGCGCTATCTGGCCGATGCCGTGCGCAAAGGCCTGTGCACGGAAGCGGACGTTGACGAAGCGGTCAAAAACTGCCTGACCGTGCGCTTCCGCCTCGGGCTTTTCGACCCGCCGGAAAAGGTGCCCTATTCGCGCATACCCGTCAGCGTTGTCAATTGCAAAAAGCACCGCGCCCTGGCCTATGAGACGGCGGTCAAATCCATGGTGCTGCTGAAAAACCGGGACGGACTGCTCCCGCTCGGACCGCAGGCGCGGCGGATCTTCGTGACCGGTCCCATGGCATTTGACGGCGACGTCATGCTCGGACAGTATTTCGCCGTCAACAACCGGGTCACGACGTTTTTAGAGGGCATTCTCGACCGCGCGGGGAATACTCGCTCTGTCAACTATCGAAAAGGGTGCCCCGCGTTCCAGCCGCGGGTCAACCCGCTGGACCTGGTCACCAACATGGCCGCGCATTACGATGTGACGATCGCGGTCATGGGCATCTCCGCGCTCTTTGAAGGCGAAGAATTCGAACCGATCCTGTCGGACGACATCGGCGACCGCACCTATATCGGTCTGCCGCCGCACCAGAGCAAATACTTCGCGGGGCTCTGCGCAAAAGCGCATGAAAAGGGGAAAAAGATAATTCTCGTGGTAACCGCAGGCAGCGCCATCGCGGAACCGGAGCTGTACGACATGGCGGATGCGGTCATTTACGCATGGTATCCGGGCGAGGAGGGCGGCAATGCGCTGGCGGACATCCTCTTCGGCACAACATCACCGTGCGGCCGCCTTCCGATCACCATCCCATACGCACTCAAGGATATTCCGAATTATAATGATTACCGCATGGCGAATCGGACCTACCGGTATATGAAGGCGAAACCGTATTTTCCCTTCGGCTTCGGGCTGGGCTATTCAAAATTCGCGTACAGTGGATTAAAGCTCAGCGCGAAATCCATACCGGCGGGGGAGAAGGTCGTTGCCGAGGTGACGGTAAAAAACGCGGGCGCATCGGCCGCAACGGAGGTCGCGCAGCTCTATATCACCGACTGCAAAGCCACCGTTCCCGTGCCGCACTATGCGCTTAAAGATTTTACGCGCGTACACCTTAAACCCGGCGCATCAAAGAAGCTCCGCTTCACGATCATGCCCGACATGCTGGCGCTGGTTGACAATCAAGGACAAAAGCGGCTGGAGCCCGGCGAATTCCGCATCACGATCGGCGGCGCCTGCCCGTCGCCGCGAAGCATCGAGCTGGGCGCGCCAAAGCCGGTGGCGGCGACGATTCGGGTGCGATAGCGGGCGGATGGCATGAAATGCCATCGAACTCATTCTCACGGCGCAAACCGTCTGAATTCAAGGTCCTTTATCGGCCTATAATGTTTGGCGTTGGATGAAACCAGAACCTCGTTGTTTTCAATTGCCGTAGCGGCGACAATTGCGTCATCGGCGGAAATGCCGCAAGAAAGTGAATACTCTTCAACATAAATCAGCGCTCGATGCCCGATATTCTCCGTCAGCGGCAGGATGATGAATTCCTGTTCCTTCAGATAGCCCTTGATGATCGCATGCTGCTGCTTATTATCCGCTTTTTGCAGCAGTTCCATATAGGAAAGCACGGAGATGAAACGCTCTTCCGTTGAATCGATATAATCCGCCGCTTTTGCATTCCCTCGCTGGACCCAGATGATCATGTCCGTATCAAAGATCATGGTACCGGGCCCTTCTCATGGATGCCACGATCGCGGCAGGATCTTCCTTTTCATGCTTCAGCATGCCGAAGAGAGGGTGCTGCGACGACTTCCGCTTTTCCCCGGAATGCCACGGCACTATTTCGCCCTTTATTTTGCCGTGGTATTTGATGCGGACCTTTTCGCGGCGATTCAGCGCGCTGAGTACGTTGCGCATTTTGTATCGCAGATCCAGAATGGTTGCTTCCATAGCACCTCGCAATCTGTATATGCATAGTATACATAATATTAAGCGCGGATGCAAGAGGAATTCGATCGTCCGGGCGGGGGATTGATTGCGAATCTTGATAGATTCGTGATAATTCGTGAAGATTCGTGGCCGAAATGCATTATCCCTATTTGCCGGAATGCCGACGAAAAATACCGGATTAGCCACGAATCTGCACGAATCAACACGAATAAGATCTGAATATTTTTTCGAATGCGCGGCGTGATTCGCGGCAATGCCGGCCTCCTCCCTGACGCCGGCTTGATGGCGAAGGTTCGCGATAGAATAGTGCCATTCGCCGGGATTATTTTATCCATGCGCGCGCCCATTCATCCGAAAGGAGACCCCATGCCGTTGCTGAAACTCTCGATCACCGCGCATCCCGACGATGCAAAGAAGACGGTGCTTCTCACCTCTCTTTCCAAGGCCCTTGCCCAGGGAATCGGCAAGCCGGAGAAATACGTCATGGTGACCATTGACGAATGCGCTGCCAGCATGTCGGGAACCGCCGGCCCCGCGGCTTTCGGGGAAATCAAGAGCATCGGCGGGCTCGGCGCCACGGTCAATAAAGCTTTGTCGGCGAAGATCTGCGGTCTGCTTGCGGAACATCTCGGGATCGCCGGCGAACGCGTGTATCTCAACTTTATCGAGGTTGATGCCGAAAACTGGGGTTATAATGGCGGAACATTCGCATAAGTGGCGGGAACTTATATGAAGCATCGATACATCCCCGGCGTATTCAATTACTGCGATGCGGCGATTGCGGTCCCGGTATACAAGTGATATATCACTAACCGATCAGCCACTGCCACGCAGGCATGATATGCACGGTGCAGTCATGGACGGTGCGTGTCGCTTGCTGATCCTCGGTAAGAATGATGCCCTCCGAAAGCCCGAACGATTTAAGGGCGGCGCACAATCCCGCGATTTCCCGTTTCTCATTATCCGGCGTCAATACCTGGCATGCCTGCATGCAGTTCGTTATGCGTTGGCCCAGCTTGATGACAAAATCGCATTCGTGCGCGTTGTCGTCCCAATAGTACATTTCGCTTCGGTCGCGCGTCGAGCGGCGCCAAAGTTCAATGGCAATGCAGTTTTCCAGGAATCGACCTCGATTGGGAGAAAATTCCACGATGACGGATTCAATGATGCCGTTGTCGGTGACGTACATTTTCTTAAATGAGGATTGCTGTTCGCTCAGCTTTGTTGAGTACTTGAGCAGCGGATGCACGATAAATGCGTTCTGGAGATATGATGTGTAATCCTTGATGGTATGCGGGCTGCGCGCTCCCAGCCGCGCCGAAAGTTTTTGGATGGATATTTTTGCTGAGAATGATTGAATGAGCAATGAGGCCAGTTCATTGAGCATGGTTGTGTGTTCAACGCGATATCGGGTCAGGATATCCCGGGCGACTATCGACCAGACCATGGTTCGAATGTGGTCCCTGCCCAACGAATAATATTCAAACAGGCCGCCGCAGCGGCAATACTCGCTGAATGTGGCTGTAATCGCCGATTTCTGTTCGGTGCCAAGCCCGCGCCTATCCGGCAACGGCAGCGCCCGGTACCCGAGAAACTCTCTGAAACTCATGGGAAAAAGCGTCCAGACGTCAAATCGTCCTGTCAAGTGCGTAGCCATTTCCGAACTCAGCAGGTGCGCGTTGGATCCGGTAATGATGATCCTGCGGTTTTGGCGCAATCGGCCGATGAAAAGCTCCCAGCCTTCAATATTCTGGATTTCATCGAATACATAGCAATCGACAGGCCCTTGCAATTCGTGGAATGCTTCCACCATCGTTTGAAGATCGCCGGCGCGCATACCCAATAAACGTTCATCATCAAAACTGATATGCGCATATCGGCCAAAGCGGGCAAGTTGATGGGCAAAGACTGATTTTCCGCACCGCCGGAGCCCTGAAATGAGCACTACATTGGGCTGAGCAAGATAGCGAGTGCATATATCAATACCCTCGCGCTCGATGATTTTGCCGGATGAGAATAAGCTTTCGGATGCGATTCGTTGATCGGCTATTACGGTTTTTAAAAGATTTTTATCTACCACATATATCCCGATTCTAATACCTGCTTAAATATAGCACTTATATTGCAAATAATCAATAATTATATGCAATCCATTACAAATAGTTGTAACTTATTGATAAATAACGCGAAAAGATTCCGGTTTATTGCAATGCTTTTAATAGCGATTTCTGTGTAAAGCCGGTTTTATGGGTTAAAAAAATCCTGGATACTTCGCTCAATCCCAACGCTATAACCGTACAGAACGTCCAGAACCAGAATCAGCCCAACCTGCGATTGGTAAAGTACATCATCGATATCCAGATCCCGCTCTATGGTGACTCGCATCACTTCATGAATATCCGGTACCAGGATATGCGCAAACCCGCTATCCATTTTGAAGCAGGTGATAGAGAAAATTCGTACCTACTCAGCTCCCTATGAGAATCTTATTCCTTCGCTCGCTTTGACAGGCTCTGCGAGCGTTGCCGTTGACTGAGCCTGTCAAAGTCAACGGGCGGAAGCCCGCTTATATGCTGAGTAGTTACGATTAATGCAACCAACCATATTAGTAATCCTACTTCTTTTCTTTACAACCCTTGAGTCGGAAAGTAATTTATGTAAATCCGGGAAGGACTATAAACCTATGGCAAAGCATTTTCAACGCAAGCCGGTCAGCCACTTCTTTATCAAACGGTCGCTGCAAATCCGGCTGATCACTAAGATCATCATTGCGGTCATGGTGTCGACAATCATCTGCATCGCAACGCTTTTCCTTACCTACCAGATCAAATACCGCAATGTGGCTTTCTATCAGGTGATATTGGACCATAACATGGATATTCCGCCCCGATTCGAGATATCGAGCATCATTCTGCCGGGCCTGATCATCAGCGGGCTTGTTAACCTTGCAATCGGCATCTTTATCGGTTTCTATGCTTCACGAAAATACGCCGTTCCGATTTTCAAGATGGAACAATGGGCGGACATGCTGAAAAGCGGGAAAATGACGGCCAAGCTGCGCTTCCGGGAAAAAGAGGAATTCAAGGATTTATCCCGGCATTGCAATGAGCTTGGCGAATCGCTCCGGGGAAAGTTTCTTGATATCAAGCGAAGCATCGATGCGCTGCCAAAGGAGATGCATCAGTCCGCGGAAATACAGGAGGTTCAGAAAGTCCTTGCAGCCTTAAACCTTGAATCCGATACCATCGAAGTGCATACGGGCATGTTCCGCCTTCCCGATGCGGATGACGGCGATCTCCCTGAAGCGTAGGGCTATTTTCCGTTCAGAATGCCCGCCACATAATCGGCAATTGCCGGCGCCGAAGTCAGGCCCGGCGATTCTATTCCCACCAGATTAATAAAACCGGGCAATCCCTTATCGCTTTCATCGCGGATTATGAAATCCCGGAAATCCTCGTCTTCCCGCTGCAGCTTTGGGCGGATCCCCGACATATCCGGCGATAAATCTTCATACTTGAGAAACGGGAAGAAACAGCTCGCTTGCTCAAAAAATTCGCGCTGATGGGCCGGATCGACATCATAATCGAGTATCTCGACATAAAAAGCATTCGGTCCGAATTTCAGACTGCCGTCGAGTTTAAGGACCGCATGCACGCCCAGGCTGATGGGCGTCGGCGCCGGATATACAAGATGCGAGAGAGCGCCCTTGTGCCGCGGAGAAACCGAAAAATATTCGCCTTTGCAGGGATGAATGCGGTAGCCGCAGGCATCAACGTCCATACCCGCGATGGCGGAAACGGCGTCGGCGGACAGGCCGGCGGCATTCACCACACAGGCGCAGCCGAGTTCGGTCGTCTGCCTGTCCGCATCAAGTAGGGTCACCCGGTAGCCCTGCTGCGTGCGCTCGATGGCGGTTGCTGCGCACTGGTAGCTTACGATGCCGTTGCGGGCTTCGATTTCATGCTGGAAAAATGCCATAAGCTGGTGCGTATCGATGATGCCGGTCTCGGAGCTGAAGAGCCCTTCGTCGGCCTGCACGGCGGGCTCCAGCGCAGCTATTTCCTTTTTGGTAAGCAACCTGAGCCCCGCCACTCCGTTTGCAGCGCCCTGTTTCAGCAAATGATGGATCTTGGCGCGCTCCTGGGGCGTATTCCCCACGATGAGCTTGCCGGTCTTTCGATGGGGGATGCCATGCCGCGCGCAAAGCTCATACAGCATTCGATTGCCCTGCACGCATAATCCGGCCTTGAGCGTGCCGGATGGATAATACAATCCCGCGTGGATGACTTCGCTGTTGCGCGACGATGTCTCGCGACCGAACCCATCGTGCCGTTCGACAACAACCACCTCGCGTCCGTCGTTTGACAGCCGGGCGCCGACGGCCAGCCCCACAACGCCGCCGCCGATGATGATTGTATCAATGGTATCCATTCCGTCTCCGGAATTATCGGGCCGGCGCTATGCAGTCTCGCGGCGGAGTGGTTCTCTCCCGTAAATGCGAGTAAAGTCTTCGATCATGCGAAGGCGGTCTTCGGTCACCATCTCCATGGAAAAGCGCCACTGCCAGTTGCCGCTCTCCTGTCCGGGCGTATTCAGCCGGTGCTCCGATCCCAGGCCCAGCACATCCTGGAATGGAACAATGCATAAATACGACGGCGCGGCAAATACGGAGCGGATAAACGATTCCATGAATCCATATTCGCTGCATCCGAGGAAATCGCATACGCGAATGCGCTGCTTCTGATCGAGGTTTAAAAACCAGCCCAGCGAGGTGTCGTTATCATGCGTTCCGGTATACATTACCGAATCAGGCGAAATATTATACGGCAGGTACGGGTTATCGTCGTTGCCGTCGAATGCGAATTGCAGCACCTTGATGCCGGGGAATCCGGCCCGCCGCCGCAATTCTTCGACCTTTGGCGTGATATCGCCAAGGTCCTCGGCAATGATCGGCAGCGTTCCCAGGGCGCTTTTAAGGGCGTTGAAAAATGCGATGCCGGGCCCCGGCGCCCATTCACCTTCAATGGCGGTCGGGCAATCCGCGGGAATCGCCCAGAACGATTCGAAGCCGCGGAAATGATCGAGCCGCACATAGTCGAATTGCGTCAGCAGCTTGCGAATGCGGTCGATCCACCAGCGATAGCCGTTTTCGCGGATATAATCCCATCGGTAAATGGGGTTGCCCCAGCGCTGACCGGTCTTGCTGAAATAATCGGGCGGCACACCGGCCACGCGCAACGGCAAGCCGTTTTCGTCGAACTCAAACAGGTCGGGCATGGACCACGCGTCGGCGCTGTCGTACGAAACGCAATAGGGAATATCCCCGACGATCTTGACTCCTTGCGCGTTCGCATAGGCCTTGAGCTCGGCCCATTGCCGGTGGAACAGATATTGCCGCACCTGGTAATTGCGGAATTTTTTCCGTTCCTTGGCGCGGATCTCGGCCAGCGCCGCGGGAAAGCGCAGCTTGAGGGCCGCCGGCCACTGGTTCCAGGGATTGCCGCCCTGGGCGTCCTTGATAAGCCGGTAAATAGCATAATCATCGAGCCAGTATTTTTCCCTCTCGCAGAACGCCAGAAAATCGTTGTCGTCCACAAAGCGGTGGATGGCCTTATCAAAAAGCAAAAGCTTGTTCGTGATGACGGCGCCATAATCCGTATGATGGGCGGGCAACTGCGGATAGGCATCTATATCTTCTTTTGTCAAAAGACCCGTCTCGTACAGCCGGTCCGGGGATATCAAAAGCGAATTGCCGGCAAAAGAGCTCAGGCTCTGGTAGGGAGAGTCGCCGTAACCGGTGGGCACAAGCGGGCAGACCTGCCACACGGTCTGCTTCCGCCTGGCAAGGACATCGATCCAGTGGCAGGCGTTCTGCCCAAGGTCGCCGATACCGTACCGTGAAGGCAGTGACGTTGGATGCAGAAAAATACCACTGCTGCGTTTCAGGGGATTCATCCGGATTATATCCTGCCTGCGTGATGCCAATGCGCAAAGAAAAATAGTTTTCCGCCGACGGCAACAGTGCGAATATACAGCCAGTATACCATTGCTGCCCATCGAAGTAAAGAATTCCATCGCGCCATGTCATGCGCCGGCGCGCAAGAGCAGCAAACACTGATGTATATTTGGAAACACAACTGCCGATAATTCCGGGGTGTAGCGCAGCCTGGTAGCGCACGTGGTTTGGGACCACGGTGTCGCTGGTTCAAATCCAGTCACCCCGATTTTTTATTTGGGATTGCGCATGCGGATTTGCTGAAAAAAAGCAGAAGACCGGAATTCCCCTTTCGGGTCCGGCGATTTTTTATCCACAATCCGCAATCCCGAAATCTCCAGCCCCCTTAGCTCAGTTGGATAGAGCAACTGCCTTCTAAGCAGTAGGTCGCACGTTCGAATCGTGCAGGGGGTAAATCCGGAAATGCCCTGCAAATCCGTCCTGCGATTTCCAGGGCGTTTTTATTCCAGCCGTAACGCCAGTCCGGCCTTTGACGGCAGGGCCCGATAGATGGCCCGCGCATCTTCACGGGATACATCGATGCGCAGAACATGCCATGATTCCGGCAGACGGCGCCGGACCAGAGACGACGCGACATCCGCAAAGCTGTGCAGCCCGAAACGGAAATGATACCAGCCTATCTTAGCGGCCGCCCGCAATGCCATGGGCTCCTTCTGCCGCATCTCGATGATCAAGCGGCGGTCAAAGACAAGCATGCAGTAAACGTCCGTTGGTTCCTCCTGCCGCGGTTCGCTCTGTATTGATCCCGCCTGAATCGAATCAGCCGGCGCCTTGCGCACTTTTATCGGGTTCTTGGGAATCGTGCTCCACTGATCCCTGAGCCTGAAAATATCATCCGGAAAGGCCGTTGCCCGGTATCGTTTCTGAAGATACCGCAGCGGAAGATTGATCCGGATATTTGCAATATGGGCACAGCGCAGATGAACGCCCTTGATCTGAAGAACCGCGGCGCTGTCGACACATTCAATGGACAGGCCGATGGAGTCATCCCTGGCAAGCTGGAGTTCCTGCTGCAGGAATGCTTTTCTTGATGCCATAAACGCGCCGCCGCGCCGTTCCTTGAGCGCCGGCTGAATGCCGCCGGGCCGCAAGTCATGCATCAAGGGCAGCACGATGCCCGCCAGAAGAGCGCATACGACCGCCGCGGCCGCCGGCGCTATCAGCGCGGCGGCGGCCTTGGGATCGGCCTTGACCCATCGCATGCAGGCACGCGCGCACGAGCCGTATTGCTGTATGACAATCCCGCTTCCCGAAACCAGGAGGCGAACACCGGCCCCGGCGCCCGCGCGCACGAGCGCGGATACTCGTGCCATCCGGCTTTTAAAGTGCATCAGCATGCGGTTCGCTCCGTCTGAATTCTCCCTAATAAATAAACACTTTCGAATCAATTTTCAATGCTTTAAAAATCGCTTCCAGATCTTCGTCCCCAAGGCGCACGCACCCATGGGTCACCGGCATGCCCAGGAAACGCTGATACAGCGTCCCATGGATCATATATCCCTGTCCCAGCGACATGGCATAGGCGCCCAGTACGCCGTATTCGTCGCGCTCCGGCGAACCGGGCGAAGGCACCGGTTTTCCCTCTTCGACAAACGCCCAGTCGGGCCGGTGCCATACCGGATCCTCCTCTTTTTCCAATATGCGAAACATGCCGCGCGGCGTTTTAAACATCCAGCGTTGGCCGGAATCTTTGCTTGTAAGCAGCACATAGCTCCCTGTCGAGCACACGCCTTTGCGGATGACAATAACGCCTTTGCGCAGCTCAAACGTATTATCGGAGGTCGATACGACCAGGTAGGCGTCCTGCGGAACCAGACGGGAATACTTCCGCTGAAGGTCGGCGATCTGCTTTTCGATTGTTGCGTCTTTCACAAGCGCCGTGTCTGAAAAATCGCTCAGCGCCATCGGCGGCCCGCCCCATTCGGCCACCGCGTAGCAGGCATCGCGCAGAAACGGCGCTGCCATGAGGATCGCCGATGCCAGCACGAGGCCGATGGCCGATCCGGCGAGAACAAGGCGTCCGCGCCCGGGCCGCGGCTTTGATGCCGGCAATGCCGGTTGAGGGATCGCGTTCACCGGAGCACCGGCTCCTTTGAATATGCGCCGACAATGGTCACCGGCGTTCCGACACTTGCCATGCGATATAATGCCTGCATATCGTCGTTTACCAATGCAACGCAACCATCGGTCCAGTCGCTCGACCGGCCGCCGCCGCCATGGATTTCCACGGCGCCGCCGATGCGTGCTGATGCGTCAATTTCCCCGCGACGCTTTCCCAGAACAAACCGCCGCCGGTCCTCGTCATTCGGATAATTGATGACCAGGGCCCATCCGTATTTCGTCTGATTTCCCGATCGCCTGGCGATAATGGAATACCGGCCTTCCGGGGTCGCATCATCCCCTTGCCGGCATTTAGTGCGCATCCAGTTGGGACCCAGCTCGATGGCAAACTCCGACACCATCCGGCCATTGTTATACACTCGGCAAACGCGGTCCATCTTGACGACGATGACGGCAGGCGCCTTTTTCTGTTTTGTCCAGGCAATGGTTTCGCGCACCCAGGCGTCCCACTGCGGCAGGCTCCGAAGGTACTCTTCCACCATGGAAGAGGTATGCGATCCTACGGTTGTGCAGAGGCGAAAAGCTTTATCGGCTTTGGCCGCCGCCAGTGCGAATTCCCCCCGATCAAATGCACTGCGGCATTCCGAGAGCAGCATCTCCCCGGACGCAAGCATCACCCGCATGGCGCGCCCCATGGGCACATCGTTATAATCCCGGCGGATCCGGCTTACCTCTTCATGCAAGGCGGTCATGCGGATAAACGCATGATTTTTCAGAGAATCTCTCGCTTGAGCCACCGAGTTCTCAGCCGAATCGGCGATGCGAACGCCCGCAGCGGCGATTTCTCTTACCGCGTCAAAATTGCGAAAGATCGCCCATTTGCGGTTTTCGTTGCGCCATGCAGTCATGGTGCTGTCCCACAACTGCGCGGCCCTTTCAAGCGGGTGCGGCGCATACGTATCGGCATGTGCGGCGCGCGCGCCGGCCAGGGCAAGCCTGAACCCGCGCACCGCGTCATCGGTTTTTCGCGTCGATTGTGCGGCGCGGACATACACCAGCCCTGCGATACAAATAATTCCGAAAAGGCAAATGCCGATGATCAGCAGTACGGCGCGACCGGTCCCGCGAGAATGCCGGCGGGATGCCGAAGCCGGCTGATGAAGCTTATGCCGATGATTGGTCATGGAATCGATACAAAATACAACGACAGCCGGATGTCCATAAATAGTTCAGCCCGCGGGCAACCAATTGCCGCGGGCTGAAGCAAAGCGCGAATGCAAGACGGCTTATTTCTTCTTCTTTGCCGTCTTTGCGGTCTTCGTCTTTTCAATGGCGGTATTCAGCTCATTGGTGATCGATGCGACCTTTTCCTTGGCTGCGGTGATTTTGTCCCGCGCAGCCATATAGCCTGCGGCGGCCAGATCATTTCCAGCTGCAACCAGTGCGCTGTCGGCGGCCGTAAGGTCGGTGCTGATGGCTGTCAATGCTTCCGCGCCTTCTTTACCTTTGGGAGCTTTCTTAAGGAGGTCCCTGGCATCGGCGACCGCCTTCCGGGCGTCCGCGAGCATGGTTTCGGCCTCTGCTTTCACGGCCTCTTTGGCCGCGGAAGCCGCCCCGGCAGCCGCACCAGCAAGCTCCGTGGCTGCGGCCAATGTTCTTTTTACGCCGTCATACGTCCGGGAAAGCGGAAATGCCGAATTCTGTTTTTCAATCGCGGCCAACGCGGCGTTCAGCGAATCTTCGGCAGCCTTGAATTTATCGGCAACATAAACCGCGGCTTCCGAAACACGGGCATTATCAAGGGCTTTTTTAGCGGCATCAATCTCCTGCACCGGGGCTTTGGCACAACCGGCAAACCCGATTAAACCCGCGGCAACAACACCCGAAAGAATCGACCTGGAACGCATAGCATGACTCCTTGAAAATTGTGATGCATAAGTGAAACAACGCCAGGGGCGCTTTTGATTCGGACAACAGTTTTTACGCTGCCGGATTAATTCGAAAAAAGAGCTGTATAATGAAAAGCAGGAATCAGGAGGCTCAGTATCCATTACCATTCGCTTGAGAAAGTATCAACCGTTGAAACGGCGTTTAATATACATCACATTTGCCGGCGATGCAAATAGCGGGCGCGCCGGGATTTTCCTGCGCCTGGCTGGTTTTCCGGGGCATCCTGCCCTTCTGCCGCTTCGATATATTTTTCTTCCATTTCGGGAAGGAATCATGGAACAGCCCAAAGACCCGGAATATCCGCGCGTCCCTGCCATAGCGCCGGCGCCGGAGGTCACGCCGCTTTTTTACGGCATGAGCCAGCTGCTCTCGTGGCCGGCGCAAATGCTGCTTGATTCAATCGACCGATCGCAGGTCAAGCAGGATTGCAGAGTGCCGGACGATGTGGATTTCGAGGCCGCACTCGCGGAGGAATGCAGTCGTCTCGTTCACGATGATATCCTTCACGCGCATGGGCTGTATGGATTTTTTGCTGCGAGGATGAGCAGCCTCGGAATCCTTGACATCTCCGATCTCTCCGATCCGGATACTACGCTGTGTTCTCTGATGTTCCCCCATCCCGAAAACGGCAAACGCAGCGTCATCGACTTCTTCCGCCCCGAAGGCGACGTGGTCGCGTTTCAGGCCGTGACTCTCGGCCGGTCAATCGAAGATCTGTGCCGGCGCTGCCTTGACAATCCAGACACCGCGCAGCGGGGACGCCGTCTTGACGGACTGGCCCGCCTTCTCACCGCTAACCTGGCCGACCGGGTAACGCGCGAAATCCGCCGCGCTCTCGGCATTCCATCGGCATGCGGCAAACGCTATGCGTTCGGCGCTTCCGGAATGCCTGGCCTGTCCGGTATCGCCGCTCTCTGGGACCTTCTGGGTTTCGAAGAACGCCTGAATATTACGATCTCATCTCAGGCTGCATTGTCGCCGGCATATTCGTCAGCAGGGCTTTTTGCGCATCATCCGCAGGCGGAAGAATTCTGAATTTATATTATCCACCAGAGAGGATGGGTCTGGTGTCCCGGCTGGTCTTCAAAACCAGTAGCGGGCGGATAATACCGTCTGTGGCAGGTTCGATTCCTGCCCTCTCTGTTTCCCTATAGAAAAGCATTTTCATAGCGAGCAAGGCACGACTGATTGACAAACTATCGTGCCTTTTCATTTAATCTTAAATTCCCGCTTTTACCCCCTTTTTCTCTACTTTTGCCGCGATTTTAGTACACCTGGAGTACACACTTTTTTTACCGGCAATGTATCGGATAGACCATTGCACGCGATGTCTTATGATGATGTTCAAGGCCGCAAGCGCACACGCGACCGGGACCGCGGACATGGACGGCGACCGCGCTGGCGTGCTGGAATGATGTACAGGACAGCGCAGGATTGAGGGAACGGGCTGGGGGCTGTTCAGCTACCCTCTGGATCGCAGGAGCGTTTTTACGCGTGTGGGATGCATGCCCGCGCGCGCACGGGGCCATCTGGGTGCTCGGTACTTATCTGTGACCGAGCTCGTGCATGCCCGCGCGCGCACGGGGCCATCGGTACCCCCCCCTATACCATCGAGGGGGGGTGGTGGGGGGTCAATAGGGTCCCCCTCTGCCCCCATTTTTTCCGAACAAACGCCATAAGACTTGACGCTATGCGAATTTTGAATATCTACCAAACGATCCGGCCGCAACGAGGTTGGATGGGAGAGTACAAGGAATGCCTCGCATATGCCGTACGGCTGGCGCAAGGGCCGTTTCCGCACAAACCGGGGACGGCCTTTCTTGCATCGAGCGCGAGCCCGTAGAAACGGGGCGAACGCTAGGAGGGGAAAAGGGACTGCCGTGAGTCACTTCCATTCGCCGGGACGTGTGATAATGGAGCCGTAGTTGTTCTTGATCTCGTCAGGCAGAAGGCACTTCTGGAGGTCTGATTCCTTAACGTACTGGTGCTGGTTGCAGATCTGGATGAGTTCCTTGGATATTCTGCTCGCAGTTTGGGCGGCACCAGGAATGGCGACTGGCTTGGGCGGACATAGTAGGAAGACTTCTCTCGAAGAATCAAGCTCCTTGATCGCACGGATGGCGGGGGCGAGATCACTGTCCCCCGTCATCAAGTACTGCACATCACATCTCTGTGCGAAGGAATCACTCAGCATACTCACCGCTATGTTGACATCTGTCTTCTTCTCCTTTGGTACGGAGATCTTCCGATGACACCCAAAGCATTCCATCTCGTTGTACTGGAACTTCCCCTGGGTTATCTCCACGAACAGCTTCGTACAGAGCGCCCGCAGGTAGGTTCGTTGCCTGTTCACCTTGTCCGGGGGTCTGCGGACGGGAGAGGTGAAGTACTTGACCTTTGACAGGTAGTGGCCTGGGAAAAGGAAATTGGAGCAAAGCTTTTCGATGTCCAGCCAGTAGTACCGCTTCCACCTGTTGTGCTTCAGGCTGAAGTAGAGATTGAAGCCATCGACGTAGAAGAATGCCTTTTTTTGTGTGCTCATAAAAAGAAACTGCCCCAACCCTTGCGGGAAGAAGGCAGTCAAGCTCAGGCTCGTCGCCTGAGGGATGTATCTATGCTATTATATCGGAAAAATGCCGGTTCGACAATATATTTCTTTTAGGCTTCAGGAATCAACCCCCCAACCGCTCTTCTTGAATATAATTGCGGCCAACGGGAGGCGAGTATTGCCTATGGGCGTAGACCTGCGCACTTCGGCGCCGGCGGGTGGCGACGTTGCGGAGAACACCGCGGCAACCGCACGCGCCAAGCTGGGGAGCGGGGTGCGGCCTACGGAATTTGGATGGTAACCGTTGTCCACCCCGCAGGTAGACCCGCAGACTGGCCGCCCGTGATGATGAGTGGGCCGCGAGAGAGCCGTAGGTTGATGCCCTTGATGAACCAAGTTTGCTTCTGCCTGGCGCTGCTGTTGATGCAGAACTGCACCGCCTGCAGCGCCTGGCGCAGGGCATGCATGGCAATGGCGCCACCCGGGCAACCCGCCGGCCGAGCCACCCCGCCGGACCTGGAAACCGACCATGTCATTTGATACCTTATTGAGGCGGTTGCCGCGCTATGGAGAAATAATACCACCTTAAACGAGGATTTACATTGCAAGAAGCACGAACAGCGCTGCCGTGGAGAATGCGCACCATGGCCGGATAGTGGGAAGGGAAATACGCCGGTGCACAAAGTTCGCGCGCGAAGTTCTGAGAACCAAGTGCCTGTTGATAGGGACACGCCGGACAGATCGCGCGCGCGTACGACTGCGACGGCATAAAATATTCGCACCCTTTCAGTGTAGTTCACGCGGAGAGCCGGTATAACAGCCCAATGCCTGCCTATAGGGACATGGGTGTTGTGCCGGATCGCAGCGAGTACGAAACGCACCCCGCAAGTTGAATGAGCGACAGCGAGATTACCATGAATAAGCGCAGCGCCGTCTTCCTTGGCTTCGACCATAGCGGGCGCGCGCCTGTGCGCATTAAAAGCCCGCCCTTTTCTCCTTGGGGCCGGGGGATAGGCTTTGATAAAGTTGCGGCGGGTTGGGAAAAGCGCTATGAGTCATGCGGGTTATGGGCTTTGCCAGAACGTAAAGCATGCGGTGTCGGCGTTGCCCTTAATCCCCCTTTGAGCCGGACGCCCGTAGACTGCATTGGCCGACAGGCATAGCCAGCCATAATGCGGACGGAACTACCTTGTTTACGCCAT
>Ga0315279_10005388_pt1 | contig 16640 bp, 8 predicted proteins | sample YL17G06_20_MG_FD_203694 | JGI IMG/M metagenome (GOLD analysis project Ga0315279, IMG submission 203694) | Sediment microbial communities from Yellowstone Lake, YNP, Wyoming, USA - YL17G06_20 | ecosystem: Environmental > Aquatic > Freshwater > Lake > Sediment | place: USA: Wyoming | collected...
TAACCCTGCCGTGTCCTTGGTATTGAATACAACATTCCCAGAAAACCAATTATTATCTGAACCATATAAAGAGAATCCAGCTGCCTTAAGGCTATCCGTATTATTATAGGCCGTATTATTGTAAAGAAAATTGCTATTGGAATTGGTAAGGTTAAATCCAATTTTATTAAACTTTGCAGTATTGTTTATTATTTGACCATTCCTGACATTGTATAAATATATCCCATTATTTCCATTGAATATCGTATTATTACGCAAGATGAAATAGTCAGTAGTATTGGAAATATGGATCCCATTTCCCCCAAATCCATTTATAACCCATTTTTCAATTACCCATGGGTTACTTTGACTCCCATTACCCATAAATCCATATTTCGCAAAATCCGCATTCTGAGCTATTCTAAGCCTGTAGAATCCCTTCGCCGCAGCGACTTTCACACTCTCACAATTGGATATTGAGCTGTTCCCATTCATGTTTTTTGCCACGATTGCGTAGTAATATGTCCCATTACCTATGACTACATCAGCGTAAGATGAGGCAGATACTATCGCAATGGGTGTCAGGCCTGCCGTTGAAGTAATAAAAGACGTGTTCCTATATACGTAATATTGGGTTGCATCCATTCGGTTAGACCAGATGAGCTGATTATCTAAATTAGGATTTGGATTTGGGGTAATGGGGTACAATATTGGTGTCATTGGAACTGTAATAATTGACCTTCTATAATAAATATTAAAATAGGAGTAATGTGCTTGTTGCCAAGTCACGTAGGAGTTCCCAGCTATATCGACAGCAACTGAAGGATACCCCGTTTCGTCATAGTCGTCCTGGGAAACTGCCTCCATTGGCTTCCATAAGTGGGAGGTGGCATTCCATATTCGCTGAACTATGCAATAATCAATACTCCCAAAATTATATTGCTCCCATACTACAAATACATTTCCGAGTGCAGTAGCGGCAACTTGGGGATATTGTGCAGAAGCTGAGATGCCTGCAGAAATGACATCTGTGGCGTTCATATGTCCGCTCCACTTCCCCGTATTATGGTCCCGCATTCGATAGAAGATGTCGTAATCATTAGCTCCAGACCCATAAATGTTAGTATAATCATACCATACAACGTGCACATTTCCTAATCCATCGGCAGCTATCGATGGGCGAAATGCATAGGAAGTACTTGCGTTGGAAATGACCGTGGTCGTAGTCCAAGTGCCGGTCGTGGCGTTCCGATACTTATAAAAAATATCAAGATAAGAATCGGTATGACCTAAATTGGTATTATCTTCCCAAACAACATGTACATTACCCTGATTATCAGTAGCAATGCTAGGATATTCTGCATAACTGCTAGATTCGTTAGAAACAAGCTTCAAGCTACCCCATGCCCTTTTAGTAGCATTCCAGCATTTATAATAAATATCATCATACCCATCCGATTCATTCATGCTATTACTATCTGTCCAAACGACGTGGATATTCCCTTGAAGGTCCACCGCTATTGCAGGATACATACAGGCAGCAGATTCCCCTGAAGTCACCACATCATAAGTCGCTGAATGCCCCCACCAAGTATTTGTGCTTTTATTCCACATCCGATAGAAAATATCCCAATTGCTCCCTGACCCAAGGACATTCGTAACGTCCATCCACACAACATGCACATTTCCCGCACTATCCACGGCGATGGCGGGTTCGCGCGCAGCGCCCGTGCTTATCGAAGAGATGATGGTGATGGGCGTAAAAGAGCCCGAAGCTGCATTCCACATCCGGTAGACAATATCATCAGCATAGTCCGAATGATAAATTTGTGAATAATCTTGCCATACGATGTGGACATTACCGGCTCCATCGACAGCGATATCTGGATATTGGGCATCTCTATCGCTACCCTCAGAAATCAAAGTGGGATCTATCCACATAGAGACTGACGCTGTAATGGGACTCTTAATCGTTGGTTCTGTTTCAGAGTTTATACTTGTCCTGAAATTCATACTTATCATGGCGAAAGTGGAGAATATAACTAAGAAAAGGAAAAATCCTGATTTTAACCAAAAATGCTTCATAGGAAACAGCTCACAATTCGTTTAGTTCCTTCAAATATTCTTGCTTTTGTTCCTCTGACAGATTATTGAACTCGGCAATAATTTCGACCTTATCGTTCAACGGTGCGTCTAATCGTTGCAGGAACTCGATGAGTTTTATGGGGACATTGATGAAGGTTTGGGTAAAATAGCTCGTCAATTCAGGATCTGACAATTCTGCTAACTCTTCAATCCCAATCGCGTTTCTCTGTAACGCGCGTATCTTATCCTCAATTGCTAAGGTCTCTTTCCATTCCGACTTTATTCCTTTCAATTTATCTTTCGTGCTCATAAGTTGCTGAGAAACCACTTGAGCCCTCTTCGGTTTACTTCGCACCCTGACAACTATAAGACTAGCGACGGCTGCACAGGCGCCGATGACAACCACAATGATCACCCAGCTATAATTCGGAGGCGGAGTCGGCGGATTTGTGAGCTGGACGGTTATGCTCCAACAATTTGATAAGGTGCTATTTTGACTGGGGTTGCTGGCCTTTATAGCGTAGTAATAGGTCCCATTTACCCCTATCGTATCTGTATATTCCGATTGGCTTATAATTGCAATCGGAGGGAACCTAGGGTCTGATATAAAGAAAATATCTCGAAAAACATAATAGTGGGTCGTGCTTGGAGTATCAGTCCAGTCTAAATGAATAACACCATTAGTACTCACACTTGGTAAGAGAGAGAGAGTGGGAGTGCCAGGAACCGAATAGAGAGCAACTATCACACTCCTACAATTCGATAATGAGCTATTATGGCTGGGATTACCTGCCACAATGCAGTAGTAGAAAGTCCCATTAAAATATATGATGTCCATAAAGTCCGACTGGGTAACCACGGCGATTGGAGTGAGCGAATTAATGGTGAGGGGCGTAATGGAGTTTTCATCCCTATATATGTAATATTTCGCAGTATTTGCTGTATCGGACCAATCAATTCGAATTGTCCCCTCATAGTTGGCAGCTGGAGTGATTTGGGAGAGGAACGGGGTTGTGGGGAGGGAATATTTCTCGATTTTCACGCTTCTGCATTCCGAGATTGAACTATTAAATCCCAGATTCCCTGCCACTATCACATAATAAAATGTCCCATTTGTAGACGAAATATCTGTGTAGGTCGATTGAGTAACCACCGCAATGGGCACGAGCAAAGATGGGTTTATGATCGTAACGACATCTCTGTAAACATAATACCTAATTGTGCTTAAAGTATCGGACCAATCCAACTTAATGATGCCATCGTAATCCACCGCTGGCACAATCAAATTCAGAGTGGGAGTGCTCGGCATGGAGAATCGTTCGACAGTAACATTTTGACAATTGGAGATCGAACTGTTAAATTTGTTATTTCCTGCGATTATAACATAGTAATAGGTTCTATTAGTAGATAAAACGTCGGTGTAATAAGAGTGGGGTACAATGGCTCTGGGAATAAGGGAAGCTATATTAGTGATTTTCGAGATGTTTCGATATATATAATATTTCGTTGCATTAATGGAATCAGTCCAATCCAATTGAATGGTTCCATCGTAATCCGGATTTGGACTGATCGGATATAAAAGTGGGGTTTCAGGAGGGTTATAGAGATTCACTGTGACATTTCTACAATTTGAGCATGAACTATTCCAAGTAGGGTTCGCGGAGACAATTGCATAGTAATAAAGCCCATCCACCATCTCTAAACAGGTATATTCCGACTGAGTAACTATGGCAACAGGAATAAGTGAACCTACATTTGATATAAACGAATTACTTTTATACACATAATATTTTAGGGTATTTATAGTGTCAGTCCAATTAAGCGAGATGATTCCATAGGTATTCACATTTGGCACAATGGGATTTAAAATAGAGGTGCTAGGGGGCGGATAAATTGTAGCCAATACGCTCTGACAATTGGAAATGCTACTATTGTGTGCGGCATTCCCTGCTACAATCACGTAAAAGAAAGTGCCATTAACCGCTGAGATATCGGTGTAGATAGATTGAGTAGTCATAGCATAGGGGGTGCGTGACGCCACATTCGTAATGGTAGAAGTGTCTTTATAGATATAATAGTTCGCTGTGTTGATAGTATCGTTCCAATTCAACCGAATAAGCCCGTTATAGCTTGGCAGAATAGGATCTAGGAATGGAGTCCCTGGAGGTGGAACAATTGTCACCAGCACGCTTTGGTAATTTGAACATAGTGAAGCATTATAGCCGGGATTTCCCGCTAGCACCGCGTAATAATAGGTTCCGTTCACGGATAGTATGTCGGTATAGGCGGTAGTAGTAACCGATGCGATAGGATGGAGTAAGGTAACATCCAGAATGGGAGATAGTTCTCGATATACATAGTATCTGCTCGTCGCTACTGCACTAGTCCAGTTGAAATGGATGATGCCATCCCAATCTTGGCTAGGCTGGATAGGATTCAAAATAGGAATGCCCGGGACCGAGTACAACCAAACTGTTACACTTCTGCAATTAGAGACGCTGGAATTTAAAGAGGGATTAGAAGCAACGATTGCGTAATAAAAGGTTCCATTTGCTGTGATAATATCGGTATAGTCCGATTGGAATCTAATGGCGATAGGAATGCGAGAATTAGCGGACGATATGTATGAAGTATCCCGATATACATAATATTTGGCTGTATTCACGGTGTCGGTCCAATTTAATTTTATGATGCCGTAGTAATCCGTCGGCGGGATAATCTGACTCAGTACCGGGTTACTCGGAAGGGGGTAAAGGGTCACCGTCACATTCCTGCAAACTGACATGGAACTGTTAAATCCGAGGTTGCCCGCTACGACCACATAATATACCGTGGTATTAACAGCGATTGTATCGGTATAATTTGATTGAAACACAATATCCAAGGGGATTCGAGAGGCAACGCTTGTTATGAGGGAAGTATCTCGATAGACATAGTAGCGAATTGTACTCGAAGTGTCGGACCAATCCAATCGAATTACGCCATCATAGTCTGGTCTGGGTGTGATTTGGGCAAGACTCGGGGTGCTGGGGATAGAATAGCGTTGAATTAAGACATTCTCCGAGTTTGAGACAGAACTATTAAACCCTACATTCCCTGCAATGATGGCATAGTGAAATGTCCCATTAACAAAAGCATTATCCGTGTAGCTTGATTGTGTTACCTTTGCAATAGGGATAAGCGTCCCCACATTACCCATGTTTATCGGAGATGTATATTTATACACATAATAGCGGGTCGCATTTTGCGCATCGTTCCAATCTAAATTGATCTGTCCGTTATATGAGATACTTGGGACTATAACATTCAAAACCGGTATAGCGGGCTTTGGATAAGCGGCCACATTCACCCATTGATTATTGGAAATCGAGGTCCAGGCGGTCGCGTTTCCAGCGAGGACTACATACGAATAATTTCCCAGTATGGGCACTGAATTATCAATAGCTGAATTTGTTGTGACATTTAAAATAGGAGTCATAGCAATTAAATCTAAAAATGAGGTAAATGCGACATTATATCTCCTGTAAATAAGATAATAGGTTGCCCAAGGCACGCTTTGCCAGTTCAGGCGCACCCACCCATCATATGCAGGATTTGGGACAATATTATAAAGTGTGGTCCCATGAAAACATGCGTTTTTTTCTATTGTGTTATTTATCCCGCTCATATATCTGATGTAATTCCCATTATCGAGAATTAAATTCCATCTAATGGTCAAATTTAAAGAATAAGCCACATAAATTCCATACTGACTATTATTACAAATTTCATTATACTCTATCCGCGTATGATTGGAGGTTGTTACATGGATTCCCTCCCTATTATTAATAATTTTATTAGAGGTAAAGAATGAATATTTTAGAGTCCCTCCTATAGAAAACCCAATATCATTTCCTTTAGCAGTATTTTGAGCAAATTGGCTATAACCCCCTCGAGCACCAGGTTGAATATAAAAACCACTGCCCTTATTATTGTATGCGAAATTATTTATCATGGTATAATGGTCGTTATTCCCGCCATCTATTCGAAATCCATCATTATTTCCATACGCTGTATTATTATAAAACTGATTACTTCCCGCATTCGTACCCGTCTCGAATCCAAACCCTGTGTTGTTATACGCAGTGTTATTAGTGATTAGACTGCTGTATACTACCCAAAGATAGAATCCATTAGAATTATTCCATGCCAAATTTTTATGAATCGTGTATCCGCCTCCCCATAAAGTGGTTGCATAACCATTACTGAAAAATTTATTATATTTAATGGTCTCAGGACCACCTCCAATTATTTCCAATCCACAATTTGAGTTTTTATAAAGGGTATTATTTAGTATTTTGTTATTTCCACCATCGTTTCGGAAATAAATCCCATCCGCTTCTCCAGAAAAATGGTCATGAGCCACATTTTCCTGCAAAGTATTTCCAAACCCACTAAGAAAGAATCCTAATCCATTGTACATATACCCCCCCCAGTTTCTGTAGGCTGTATTGCGCGTTAAATTATTACTATTTGAGCCTGGTAATTGAAAGCCGGAACCGCAATAGTAGGATGAACTATTTGTATTTACATTATAATATGCGACATTGTTGATTAAGGTGTTGCTATGTGCAATATATAAAAGGAAACCTGTTCCGCCATAATCTCTTTTGCCAGAATTTTTAAATGCTTGATTTCCATTAAGCCAATTCGAGTTTGATTGATTTAAAACAAACCCAATGCCGGCCATCACGATTGATCCTGTATTATTATAAGCGATATTCGTAATTAATTGGTTTTGTTGACCGCCATTCAATTGAAAACCGACTTTACAAAAGTGTGCGGTATTATTAATCAATTTCCCATTTATCACATTTTTTAGAAGAATGCCCCGATCTCCCCCATATAGGGTGCAATTGCGGACAATGAAATAATCTGTAGTCCCGAAGATGGAAATACAGTTTCGATTAGTTCCATTGATATAATATTTTTCGATGATCCAGGGATTTGTCGCAATTCCATTGCCTTCTGATGCATATCTAGTGAAGTCGGCATTGCTGGCAATAGTAATCCGTTGCCTACCCTTTATTAGTAAAATAGTCACACTTTGGCAGTTGGAAATTGAGCCATTTCCCATTAGATTTGCAGCGACAATAACATAGTAAAAAGTTCCGTTCTGAGTGACTATGTCCGTGTAACTTAAACCCGAAACCATGGCGATAGGCGTCAAACCCACCACTGAGCTGATGAAGGAAGTGTTTCTATATATGTAATATTGGATTGCGGCTATCCGTTCCTGCCAATTCAATTCGACCTCAAAATTTGGATTCGGATTCGGAGCGATAGGCGCCAATACCGTTGGAACTGGCGGCGTCGTCATTGTTTTCTTATAATATATCTTATAAACGCTGGAGATAGATTCCTGCCACACCACATGGATAGCGTCCGTTGAATCAGTTGCAACATTTGGCAGAAGTGAAGCCGTCGTGCTTTCCGTAGATACTAATACAGGCACCATCCAAGTGCTCGTGGTAACGTTCCAAGTTCGACAAATAATGTCATCATCCCCTCCCGATCCATAAAAATTTCCCGTTTGGCGCCAGACTACGTATAAATTGCCAACACTGTCTGACGCGATGGCGGGCGTATAACTGGAATAAGAGGTGGTAACAGCATCGGACATTACATCGATGGATTTAACATGTCCAGTCCATCTCGTGCCATTCCAATATTTATAGAAGATATCATAATCGCTATAGCTATCAGTTATACCTGGTATAATTGAAGAATCATACCAGACAATATTCACATTTCCTAAAGCATCTACATTTATAGCTGGAACTATCGCATAATAAGTGCTTTCAAAACTGATTTCATCGGTGGCATTTATGCGCCCTCTCCAAAGCCCAGTGGTTGCATTCCGAAACTTATAGGCGATATCATCATAACTACCATCCGCCCTGACATAATTCGTCAGGTCATCCCATGCCACATGCACATTCCCTTCATTATCAACGGCAATGCTCGGATTCTCAGCGGTGAGAGTGGCTTCAGTGGAAACATTCTGTATAGTACCCCAGACATTTGTAGTTGCGTTCCAACATCGATAAACAATATCATACGCATTATCATTACCGTAAACAGGACTATAATCCGCCCAAACCACATGCACGTTCCCTTTGGAATCCACTGCTAGGGCAGGCGGCATACAGGTTGAGGTGGAATTGGGCGAAAGAAAATCCCATGTCCCCTTATGCCCTCCCCATAATTTGGTAGTTACATTCCAATATCGATAAAAGATATCGTAACTATTGATATTATCTCCTGTGACGGTTGTATAGTCTTGCCAAACGATATGGATATTCCCTTTCCCATCTACTGCAATATCAGGATAACGAGCATCACTTGAGCTAAATTTAGAAATAAGGTCTGTGGTATTCGTGAATGCGCCCCAATTTCCAGTTGTCGCATTCCACATTCTATAAACTATATCATAGTTGGACGCTCCATCATAGTAAGCTGAAGGATCATCCCATACAATATGGACATTACCAGCTCCATCCACTGCAACAGCTGGATCATAGGCATTAGTTGTACTAGAGATTGAGACTAGCCATGCTTTGGTCCAGTTATAAGCGACTCTTAAATTTGGCGAATTCTCAGCAGTAATCTGGTTTTCTCGGCTGGACAAGGGGCTGAAGTTCATAAGGTAAGGGGAAATTGCAATGAAACTTGAAAAAATAATCGTAAAGAGCAATAAGCCCGAATTCAGTTTGCTGTGGCTCATGAGAAGCACCCTAAAAAAAACATTTAATCTTTGTTTATAGAAAATAAAACTAGATTTTTAAAAGCGAATGGTCCAATTTTTCTCTATTTTCAAATAGGATGTGGTCCAGTTATTTCTGAAAATATAATGGAGATTCTTTATGATTGAAATCGCTATAATTCTTAATGGATTACTTAACTAACCGAGGGGCCTGCGGGCTTAAAGGGTTTCCACAAATAACTGAAAAGGAGTTTTCCAACACCCAAGGCAAGAAGAACACCAGCGATTTCATCTGCAATATAATGTTGCTTGATGAATAAGGTGGAGAGAATGATGCCAACGGCGAGGATGAACGTTACGATTGCCATTAGTTTGGTGACTCGTTGGATTCTTATTTTACTATATTGAAACCAAGTATAGAAACAGATGGTAGAAACGGCCGCGTGGAGGCTAGGGAAGCAATTGAACGGAGTATCAGTCGCAAAAATACTATACACCATATCTGCCCAGAAATTACCCACGATGGGGTCTGCAAGGAGATCTTGGCGCCACGAGTATGTAGAGACTGGGAAGAAAATATAGATAACTATGGCAATGGCATTAATCAAGACCAAAGACCAGCCCAAGGCATAGCCTTTTTCGTTATCAATAAACCCGAAGAATACCATTGTAAAAATGACCATTCCGTAAAAAAGAAACTCATAAAAAATGACCATTTCGGGGATGAATGGTATTGCATTGTCCAAGCCTCCAAAGATGAAGTCCAACCGGAAGCCTGCGGTCACCGGATATAGTTGCCCTGTCCAATCATAGGCGATAGTGTTGAGTAGAATATAAAAGATAACCACCATTAAAATGATATTGCCAATTATGAAAGTCAGATGCCTGCTAAATCTAGTGGATCTGCCTCCAAAAAACATCTTTTCAATACCCGCCTGAAATTTATCGTGAAGTCTCAAGATACATCGCCTCAAAGAGCAGCTTCATTTAGCAATTATACTTCCTTTAATGAAATTTTAGATAAATATTGTGGAAAATTTAACTATATTTTTTCTTAAGCCAAAATTGCCATAAAGAATTTGGTTATTAGCATGCATGAAGATTGGGGTAAAAACCGTTGAAAACGTTAAGTTGGAAAGTTTATCTTAGTTTCGGGTTAATCGGATTATCAATTCTTATATTTGTTGTCCAATATGAACTATTACATGATTCATATGATATAGGAATGTTTCTATTATATGTTCTTGACTCTGTTCCTATCGATATATTAATTTTTTATTTAATTCTCGATGAACTCTTAACAAGAAAGGAAAAAGGTGCATTACTAGTGAAGTTAAATATGGTCATAGGAACCTTTTTCAGCGAAGTTGGGTTAGACCTATTGAAATTTTTCTCAAGATTTGATCCTCATTCTGAGACAATTAGGGAAAGTCTTGTTGTCACTGATAATTGGGCCAAATTGGAATTTTACACTACAAAAAAGCTACTAAAACAGTATTCCTATTCCATTGAATGTGAATCTAGCGACTTTGAAGCATTAAAAGATTTTTTATTGAAGAAACGCATGTTTTTCTTAGCCCTCTTGGAAAATCCCAATTTATTAGAGCATGAATCTTTTACCGATATGCTTCGGGCCGACTTTCATCTAATGGAAGAGTTAGAAAAGAGAACTGACCTGCAAAATATCCCTCAAAGCGATTATAACCATTTAATTTCAGATACTCAACGTGCATATACTTTTACCATTTCCGAATGGCTCGACTATATGAAACATTTGAAAACGGAATATCCTTACCTATTTTCTCTTGCTATGAGAACTAACCCCTTTGATCCGAACGCAAATCCAGTAATAACTTAAATACCGATTTCCCTATCATTTTCCATAAATCTATTCAATATAAAAGATAAAAAATATTATTTTATTCCATAGGTTCAGGTTCTAGGACTTTCAAGGTGCAGAGGCTATGGCAGAAAAAGCGGAATTCAAACGCGTGTTATCCGAGATTTTAATTATGGCTCTCCTTCTTGGGTCAATAGCAGGCTTATGGTTCATTAATAAGGTGGGTCCTTGGCAGTCATGGAAGGATTTAAAATCGCCATATTTAAGTTGGACCGAAGATCCTTCGACTACCATGACCATTAGTTTTCAAACCCCCGAAAACATTTCTACAATTATTCAATATGGCTTAAATCGTAGCTACATCCAATCGATTTCAACAATCAATACTAAATGGCATAGCGTCACCCTACACAATCTAAAGTCATCTTCTACCTATTACTATCGCATTAGCTCCTCAAATATCAATTACTCGTATATGAATATTGACTATTATTTCACGACCGCCCCAACTCCCAACCCTACAACCCCCGCTTCATTTCGATTTGCTGTTTATGGCGATAATCGACCTGGAGTTTTTGGGAGATGTTACCATGATATTTTAGTCAAGTCTATGATCAATTATCATCCGGATTTTGTATTGAATGTAGGGGATATAGTTCCTGCCGCTTCTGGAAATGCCAATGGGCAGTGGGATAGGCTCTTTTATGAGTGGCGTTATCTTTCGCCTTATACACCTATAATGATTTCGATGGGCAATCACGAATTTTACGAGGGCGCGAACCCCGATTACGGAGCTTACTATCTGCAAACCTTTCATTTTCCTGGGAATGAGCAGTATTATTCCTTCAATTACAGCAATGCCCATTTCATTAGCCTGAATCTGTCGATAGACGAGCATCGTGTTTTAATAGGAAGTCCTGAGTATTCTTGGCTGCTGAATGACCTACAAGCAGCAAATTCAAGCCCAGAAATCGATTGGATCATCGTCTTCTTCCACGTACCTCTTTATTCATCGGGCGGCCACGGGTGTAACGAGAACTTGATCCAGGATCTGCAATATATTTTCGATCATTCTAGAGTGGATCTCGTTCTGCAAGGCCACGATCACCATTATGAACGAATCAAAGTGGCAAACTTAACTTATCTCGTTCTTGGAGGTGGCGGCGCTGAATACGAAGCGATCCTCAGTACAAATTCTTGGTCCCAGCACACTGAGATTGGTCTCAGTTTCGGGCTCTTTGAAATCAATGGACCCCGATTAACTATGCAGGCAATCCGTCCCGATGGTTATATGTTTGATAGTTTGACGCTCATTAAAAATAGTTGAGGTTATTAAAATGACAAACATCAATTATGCCTATTTTCTGTATGGTATTTTTATATTTTTCATATGGAGACTTTTCCATTTGTTCAATTATTTCAAACGAACCCCTTATCCGAAACCTAGCGCAAGCTCTGTCATCTTTTTTCTTTTTGGTTCTGGCTATATTCTTCTCCTGATAAATATGTTTCAAAATGTCGACTTTACATATGGTTTTGACTATTTGGTGTTATTGCCCTCTCTTTTTATAATCTTTGGTTTAATTAACTTCTACAGTGAATCATTCATTGCTCCAACAATGAATTATGTTATTGCATTAGGATTCGGCACTCTGATTGGCACTATCACTTATTTTATATCTGATTTCGTGTTTCTTAATACAGGAATAGAATCAATTACCAGTTATCTTGTGTTAGTTCCTCCTATATTAGGACTTATCATTGGTCTAATTATCGGGAAACTTTTCTATGCTTATTTCCTTAAGCCTCGATACCAAGATTGGAATTCCCCTCTCTGGCAAATAAACAAATTTTGGGATATGATAAATAGTAGTGCATTTCTCTTAATCGTTGCGGTTTTAGCTTTTATTGAAGCAACCCTTCAGTTACAAGCAAATAGTCTCGTATATATTTTCTCATCCCTATAGTGTCCTCCTATTCCTTCCTTCTTTCAGTTTTTTCATCATTCTGAGAAAACTTAACATTATTCAAATCCTATCTATGTCGTGAAAGTCAAGTTTGACGACATTATTTCTATTTCAGTTTGAAATCTAAAAACATTATTTCAAAGGATTTTAATAATAGAACATATTATAGAACGAATTGGAATGTGTATTTATTATATAGATCATATTTCTACTTAATAAAAAATATAGTTTAAACAAAGATTAAATAAAAAAAAGAGGTAACAATTATGCCTAAGGAAAAGAGACCAAAAAGAAAACCAGCCCCAAAACCAAAACCAGCTCCAAAAAAGGAAAAATAAACTGGTTTTGAAGTATTTCACTAAACAGCTCTCATTTACTTCTATTTTTCTTATTATCCCAAAATTATAATGATATTTCATATTCTACCGAATTATTCAATGCTTATCAAATACAAGCTCTTGCTGAACTCGATTATCATGGAAAATCACTTCAATTTTCCCGTCTGTTACGTGAATTTAAGAAAATAAAAAAAATCTAATCTCTTTGACTACCTTTAAATAGATTAATTTCTATTTTTTGATACAGGTGTATGATGATTGAATTTCTACTTTTAGGATGTTGCTTTTTGAGAGTTCTAAATTTCAAATTTGATTTTTATATATCTAAAAAGAAATTGGTGAAAAATAATGAGTTTTAGAAGAGATAACCGTCCTCCTAGACAGATGTTTAAGGCCGTCTGTGCAGATTGCAAGCAAGAAACCGAAGTCCCCTTTAAACCAGATGGTTCAAAACCTGTCTATTGTAGGGAATGTTATGCAAAACGAAAACCAAAAAGATATTAAAGTTCCCTTTTAAGGCGAATTCTAGCATCAACAGTTTCCTTTGGTCAGAAATCAGAGTTAACTTTGTATTCATTATGGGATTACTGAGCCAACAGGAAACAAAACTGCTTTTATTTTTCTTTTCAAAAGCCTAATAAATTATCTTCCTTTTTTTAAATTTTGTTTTACATCATACTATAATATAAGATAAAAGAATAGGAGAGTGATATTAGTCCTTCCTTTCATTTTTAATTTCGTTATTCCCTCCTCCCTATTTAAATTGAAGGTAATATTCATCTAACATTGTTTTCTCTCTCTTTTTCAGAATTCTAACATCAAATATTTATTTATTCTTTTATCTGGGAATAGTGAGTCTATGCTATAGGCAATCCTCATAATTCTAATGATAGATATAGTTCTGTATATAAAAATAAAGTCGAAATATGAGTTAAACGACATTAAACTTAATCTGATTTGAACATAAGGAATATACTTGTGTATATTAACTTAATAAGGTCGAAATCTGCGTTTCACGATCTTATTATCTCTCCGAAAAATATCTATTTACAACGAAGGGGGAATAAGAGTACAGGGGGTTTTTCGCATTCCATGCTCTATAAATCTTTTGTATTGGATTTTATATGGTTTTATAAAATCTTCACCGTATAAAATGATTCCTTCACCGATGGCATCAATTGCAATCAGTTGATAGGAATAAAACATACTATCAAATTCTTCTGGAGTGTAGCAGAAAATATCTACCGGAACTGCGGGTGTATACCATAAAACCCATTTTATCCGTTCAATGTATGGCATATCAAAGTTTCCAATGATGACGATATCAAAATCACTATAATATTTTGCGTCGCTTCGTGCACGAGATCCAAATAGAATAACTGCATATAAATCAATTTTTTCTTGAATTTTCTGGATCATTACAGAAAATAAATTTGAAATATCATTAGATGGATCCATTTGCGTTCATTGTCTCCTTTTCATTATTGGCAAAATTTAAAATCTCCTGTGCAGCAACTCGGATTTCTTTTGCGATATTTTGGGTATAATACTCCATGGGGTTATATCCAGGAAAGGCATCCGGATAGCGCGTATTAATGTAATGAGGGTCTAAAGTATTAGCGGTTATTTTTATATCCTTAGGAACTTTTTTTCCAAATTCTTCATAAGCCTCTAAGAGCTTTAAAATAGAATGTCCCCAAGGTTTTTGATTAAAGTAATAAAGCAATGCCTTAATTGCTTTTTCAGCAGCTTGAACAAAGTGAAAACTTGCTGCATTATACTTTTTTTTCCTAAAAAGTATCTTCCCCACATCGAAATCATTCTGAGCTTCAGAAAACCATAAGTTAAATTCGTCATTTGTCATTGTTAATTATAATTCTTTAAAAAGTATTTATATTGATTTGTTAATTGAAAAACGCTTTAAAACAAAATAATCATTAGTCTAAATTAATATTTTCGTTGTCCTAAAATAATTAACATAAAACAAGAGATAGTGATTCACATTCAAAAATTTACCTGTCCAAACTGCAATGCAGGGTGCGGATTGCTGATTGAAGTCGAAAATAATAAAGTTGTATCCGTGAAACCTGATAAAGACCATCCCTTGAGTAGAGGGTACTGCTGCCCGAAAGGCCTTGCTTGGGGATATATAACCAATGACAGGGATCGTATTCTAAGACCCTTAAAACGTGTCGGAGATCAGTTTCAACAGATATCTTGGAAACAAGCCCTTCATGAAATTGCTGAAAAGTTACAAGATATCCGTACAAAATATTCACCCAATGCGATTGCCTATTATATGGGGACAAATTCTTTGCAGCATTATGCGCATAGCCTATTTGTTTCCGGATTCATGAGTGCATTAAAAAGTAAAATGATGTATAATGCGGGGTCGGTTGATAATAATAATAATTTTGTAGCGCAATACTTTCTTTATGGGAGTTCAATTGTTAATCCAATCCCTGATTTACCCAATACCGATCTTTTTATTATTGTGGGCTCAAACCCCCAAGTAACAAATTTAAGTTTAGCCGTCTGCGCAAATGTGCGCCGCGTAATGAGGAATATACTGAAGAGGGGTGGCGAGATTTATGTGATTGACCCGCGAAAGAATGAAACCGCAAAAGCATTTGCGAACGATGCGGATCACTATATTCCAATCGTCCCGGATACAGATATTTATTTATTCTTAGCAATGATGAATATTATTCTCAGGGAGAATTTAGGCGATACAGAATTTTTGCAACGAAATTGTACCAATTTTGAATCGCTAAAAGAATTGGTAAGGGACTTTACTCCTGAGGTGGCTGAGGAAGTCTGTGAAATCCCTGCCAAAAAAATCTGTGATCTTACCTATAAATTTGTAAATACGAAGAGGGCTGTGCTCTATGGGCGCATAGGGACTGCTTTGTCCACTTTTAGCACGTTAAACGCCTGGGCTATTGAGGTTTTAAATATTCTCGCGGGCAAGTTAGATAGCCTTGGTGGGAAAATTTTCGGGAAAAATGTCATAAATGTTGCTCAGCTTGGCGGTCTTTTGGGCATGGGACCCTTCGATAAGCGCCGAAGTCGAGTAGGCAATTTTCCTGATGTGATGGGTGCCTTTCCTTTAGGAACCTTGGCGCGGGAGCTTCTGCAACCCAAGAATAAAGTGCGAGCTTTAATTATTTCAGGTGGCAATCCGGTTTTAAGTGCTCCCAATTCTAATGAATTTAAAGAGGCATTGAAAAAATTACAATTATGCATTGTCCTTGATTACAATATCAATGAAACTGCTCTACTTGCAGCAAACTACATCCTTCCGGTGAAAACGCCGCTAGAGCATTCGAATTATTCCGTTTTTAGCTTGAATTACCAGCTTTTTCCTCATATTGAATATGTAGCCCCCGTCCTGATAGCCGATAAATATGGACCCAAGCCTGAATGGGAAATTCTTTTAAGCTTAATCCATTTGATGAAGCTTACAGCCTTCGGAAACATTATTTTTGATATTATTCCCAAAATGTACAAATTCAGGCACAAAACGTTTGATCCTGAAAAATTACTCCGAATACTCTTCCTTATAGGGCAGGTTTTAAACAAAAAATTCCCTCATCTGTCTTCAGAAGCATTAACATTAAAGCAATTAAAGAAAAAGGGGACCCTTGTACTAGGTAAAAATGAGTATGGCGTGTTGAAGAGGTATC
>Ga0315279_10005389_pt1 | contig 16635 bp, 11 predicted proteins | sample YL17G06_20_MG_FD_203694 | JGI IMG/M metagenome (GOLD analysis project Ga0315279, IMG submission 203694) | Sediment microbial communities from Yellowstone Lake, YNP, Wyoming, USA - YL17G06_20 | ecosystem: Environmental > Aquatic > Freshwater > Lake > Sediment | place: USA: Wyoming | collected...
ACTTCGTTTCCGCGACTTTTTGCTGCCATTCCGGGGAAATGTGGCGGATCTGGGGGGCCATGGGCTGCTTCGCGGCCCAGGCCGCCGTCGCCACGAGAAGGATGAAGAGTGCCATTGTCAGGCATAGATGCTTTTTCATAAGACCTCCATGTTTGTCCGATTGACAGCCGTCACTTCTTTCTGGGGTTCCATGTCCCCTTGGCCACGGCCGGGATGAAGTCCTCAAGGCCCGTGATGGGGAAGGTGACGGTCTTCTCCCGTTCGGCGCTCATATAGGCCGCCATCAGAAGCTCGGTGACGTTCAGGCCGTCGCTGAAGTTCTCCTTCGGCCGTTTGCCGTCCAGGAAGGATTCGACCATGTGACGGTTCTCCGCGGTGTAGCCGTATTCCGTTTCTTCCGAGCTCACCACGGGCATGAGGCCGACCTCGGCGTTCTGCTTCTCGACCAAATCCTCTCCCGAGGCCCCCCGGACCCTGCGGCTGAAGAAGATCTTGAGCCCGGAATCCAGGGTGTTGATCGCCAGGGAATACTCGGGACCGAGGAGCTCCATGCTGAGCCTCAGGCCGGCGCCGACGTAGCACCACGACGTGGTCGTTTCGACGACCAGGTTGTTTCCTTTTTCGTCCTTGTACTCGATGAGGGACCGGGCGAAATCTTCGGCCGGGCGGTTGATGTAATCGGTCTTTCCACAGGAATTATCAGCCAGAATCTTGGCGTATTTTGGACCCTGCCATTTCAAACAGGCGGTATGGGCCGTGATCTTCACCGGCGTGAGGACACCCCGTTCGGCTCCGGGAGGGGTTAACATGAACCTGGCCTCCTCCACCGAATGGCACATCATGTCGTTAAGGACGCCGCCTCCCTGGAGGGTGCCCTCCCAGAACCAGGGCATGTGGGGTCCGCTGTGCTCCTCGGCCGCGCGGGCGAGGTAGGGTCTGCCGCAGAGGCTCGCTCCCCGGGCCCAGACGATCTCCTTGCCGCGCACCACGGCGGGGGAGAAGACCTGGTTCTCGAGGTAGCCGTCGAGGAGCCCGGCTTTGCGGGCCATCTCCAGCATGGTCTTGGCCTCCTTGACGTTGCGGCCCAGGGGTTTTTCGCAGGCGACACCGATGAGCTTCGCCTTGCCCTTCTTTCTGGCATGAACGATCTCTTCCATGACCTCGAGTCTCGTATAGTTGGGCGAGCAGATCCAGACGGCGTCGATGTCCGGGTTCTCGATCATCTTGGTCAGCGACTTGTAGGGCCTGGCATCGCCGATCCGGAGCTTCTTAGCCAGGGCGCAGGCCTCGCGGGCACGCGTTTCGTCCGGGTCCACGATCCCCAGGACGTCGGCGTCGCGGACGCCGACCCAGGAGCGGAGGTGGAAGCGGGTGATGAAGCCCCCTCCCACGAAACCGACACCGAGACGTTTGTGAGTCTTCATTTATGCCTCCAAAGCGGGGACACGTACCTGAGGTAAATGTCCCCCATATTCTATCCCTGTTGGGGAGCCGGGGCCTTTCTTTCCTTGAACAGGAGGACGAAGGCTGCGGCGCAGACGAGCGTTAGGACCGTCGGGACCCAGAAGACGTTCCGCCAGTTGGTCGCCCCGCCGGCGGTGAAGACGTTCTGGATCCAGCCCGAGAAGTTCGAGCCGACGAAGTTTCCGATCCCCAGGATGACCACGGCGATCAGGCTTTGAGCCGAGGCCCGGATGTCGGCCGGCGCGATCGTGTCCACGTAGATGTAGGCCGCCGTGAAGAAAAAGACATAACAGAAGCCGTGGAGGGAGAGCGAGGCGATGACCAGCCAGGCCGGTCCTCCGATGACGAAGATGATGTATCGGAGCGGCCAGGCCAGAACGCCCAGGGTCATGGTCTTCTTTATGCCGAACTTGGGCAGGACTTTGGGGAGGAGCAGGGCCATGACGAAGATCTCGGCGACCTGGGCGATGGTCATGACCATGGACAGCCAGGTCGAGGCGACGCCGATCTTGGGCGAAGTCAGGAACGGGGCGGTCAGGACGTAGTAGAACTGTAGCTCCGTGGCCACGATGAAGGCGATGACCGTGAAAATCAAGAAGTCGCGGTCCTTGAGCATCTTAGCGGCCTCGAGGAACGCCCAGGGCTTGGCCCCCTCTTTCTTGGGCGGGGTGTGCGGCAGGCCGAAGGCCAGGACGCCCATGACGATGGAAAAGAGGCCGGCCAGGAACAGGGTATCCCCTTTGATCGAAATCCAGGGCGTGGACCTGGCCAGGAAACGCCAGCCGGTAAGCGACCAGCCGGCGGCGATCCAGCCGATCGTCCCCCAGACCCGGACACGGCCGAAATCCTTCTCCGAATCCTTCAGGTTGATAAAAGCGATGGAGTTCGTCAGGGCCAGGGTCGGCGCGTAGATGACGCAGTAGACGAGCATGATCCAGATCATGGCCGTGTAGCTCGCGACGGCCGCGCCAAGAAGGAGGATGACGCCGCCGACGAGCTGGCTCACGCCGATGACCTTCTCGGTGGGGAAGTAACGGTCGGCCAGCTGGCCCCCGATTAATGGGGCGATGATCGTGGCGATGGGCAACAGGCTCATGATGAAGCCATACTGGATTCCGGTGAAATGAAGATCGTTCTGAAGGTAGGCCGTCAACACCGGGGCCCAGGCCCCCCAGATGGCATACTCCAGGAACATCATCGCACCCAGGCGGAATTTAGCGCTCATGATGACCTCTCTTTCGTTGATTCATGGGCCTTGAATAAAGTCCACGTTATAAAAATCCGGAGGGTTTGTCAACGGAACTTCCGGCCGGCCGTCGCCGACCCAGGTCTCACTCGAACTTGCCGATGATGTTCATGTTCTGAGGATTGCAAATGTCCTTGGCTTCAGGGGTGTACAAGTAGTCAATACGGTTCCGGTAATGCTCCGTGATCCGGCCGCGGACCATCTTCAGCGTGGAGTTGAGGAACCGGTTCTGCTCGGTGAAGCCCTCGCCGAGGACGGCCACCGCCGCGGGCAGCCACCTCGGGGGGAACATCCCCCCGTGACCGCCGCCCTCGCGGAAGTCATTGATCGCCCCCTCGATGAGCTTCAGCGCGGCCTGCTGGCCTTCTTTCGTCCTGCAGGACAGTCCGATCTCTTTCAGCCGGCAGAGGACGGCTTCTTTGTTGGGAACGAGGAGGGCCACCGTGTAAGGGGATTGGTCGTTGTAGAGCATGAGCTGGTCGACGTAAGGCGAATTCTCGGTGACGGCCTCCTCGATGACCTCGGGGCTGTACTTCTCGCCGTCGTTGGCGATAAGGAGGCTCTTCATCCGGCCAAGGACGTAGAGGAATCCGTCCTCGTCCAGATGACCGAGGTCTCCGGTGTAAAGCCATCCGTCCCGGATCGTTTCCTTCGTCGCCTTTTCATTCTTCCAGTATCCGGCCATGACGTTCTCGCCGCGGATAACGATCTCTCCCGTTCGGCCGACGGGGAGTTCCGCGCCCTTTTCGTCGCAGATCCTGAGCTCGATTCCCTCGGCTACCCGGCCCGACGATCCCAGTTTGTGGTGTTTGAGGGAATTCGCCGAGATGACGGGAGCGGCCTCGGTCAGGCCATAACCCTGGAGCATGGGTACGCCGATGGCATAGAAAAAACGCTGGAGCTCGATGTCCAGGAGCGCACCGCCGCCGACGAAGAACTCCAGCCGGCCGCCGAAGTTTTCCCGGACCTTGCCGAAAAGGACCTTGTTATAGAAGGTCAGGAGCGGTTTTTTGAGCTTCTTCAGGCCCTTGCCCCGGTCCCAACCATCGCCGTTATAGTCGCAGGCTAGCTGCAGGGCCCTCTGGAAGAGCTTTTCGACCTTCGGGCCTTTTTCGCGGATGCCTTTTTCGATGTTTCTCCGGAAGCTTTTGGCCAGAGAGGGGACGCTGAGCAGGAAATGGGGGCGGATCTCCCTGATGTTGATGGGGACGTTCTTGAGCGTTTCGAGGGCCGTTTTCCCGAGCTGAACCGAGGCCAGGGCGGCCCCGCCCTTCATCACCGTGTAGATGCCGCAGGTGTGGGCGAAGGCATGGTCCCACGGCAGGATGATCAAGGAGACATAGGAGGAAGGGAACGGGACGAGCGATTGAGACTGCTCGATGTTGGCCGTGTAATTGCGGTGGGTCAGGACAATGCCCTTGGGGTCGGCCGTCGTTCCCGAAGTGTAACAGATGTTGGCATAGTCGTCCTCACGGATGGACCGCCAAAGAGCCTCGAACTCACCGTCGTGCCCGCTCAGGAAATTTTTGCCTTGAGCACTCACATCGCCGGCGAAGACCTCGTCCGGTTCGTAGGAGGGGAGCCTGTCGAGGACGATCGTCTTCTCGAGGTCGGCCAAGTCATGCTTGATTCTCCGGATCTTGCCGACCTGGCTTTGGGACACGATGATCATCCGGCAGCCGGAATGGGCCAGCCGGAACTTGAGATCGGACAGTTCCTCGATTTTGACGGAAATGGGGACGTCCACGGCCCCGGCGAAGAGAATGCCGAGCTCGCTCACGACCCAATCGGTCCGTCCTTCCGCGATGAGGGCCGCCCGGTCGCCCTTTTTAAGCCCCAGGCTGATGAGCCCGGCCGCGAACTCCCGGACCAAGACACGCGTCCGCGAGTAAGTGGCCGCCTCGAACTTATCGGCGTGTTTTTCCCAGAGGAGGACGTTATCCGGGTACTTCCCAACGGCGTCCTCGAATAGCTGCGGCAAGGTCCGATTGATCACGATCATTCTCCCCTCCAACATCGTTCGCGAATTATCCTAACCGGACGCCGCCTAAATGTCAAAATCGCGCCGGCTCACGTCCCATCGGCAATTTTGGGTTTGTCAGGAAATTTGACGTTTTTTTCGGGTTTTGGTATGCTCCTTCCCGGGAAAGGACCGCCGACCTGTTGCCGAAACGGTTCGCGGAGGGCTAGGGGAAATGAAGGAAAAGCGCAAAGAGAAAAGAATTTTCGAAGAGGACAAGGTCGTTCTCAGTCTTGTGCCCGAGGGAAACGTCTCCGGTTCCGCGGAGACCTATTATTCACTGACGCAGGACATTTCCGCCGGAGGCGTTCGCATCATCACCGACTCACCCCTGCCGGTGGACTCGAACGTCAGGTTCGAGATCGCTCTTTCCAAGACCCGGCGGCTCGTTTATGGGACAGGGAAGGTCCGCTGGCTGAACTGCCTGTTCGAGGACCGGGTGTTCGAGGCAGGGCTGGAATTCACGGAACTGGGCCCGGAAGGCGTGGGAGCCATTCTGGAACACATCTATAGAAACGGCGCGGCCTGAAAGCCTGATCACGGTCGCGGCCGAAGGAAGGAGATCGAACATTGAGGAATATGTTCATGTTGAAAAAAGGGATCGTCTTATCAGCCCTCCTGGGACTCGTCCTGATCGGGGGACTGGGGAATATGCTTTCGGCCCAAGAAACCGAGGCCCGGCGCGAGACGCTCATGAAGTGGTGGACGGACGCCCGTTTCGGGATGTTCATCCACTGGGGGCTTTATGCCCTTCCGGCCCGCCACGAATGGGTCAAGAACCAGGAGCACATCACGGACGCCGATTACCAGAAATACTTCGACCATTTCAACCCGGACCTCTTCAATCCGCAGGAGTGGGCGAAGGCCGCGAAGAACGCCGGGATGAAATACTTTGTCGTGACCACCAAGCACCACGAGGGGTTCTGTCTCTTCGATTCGAAGTTCACGGATTACAAGGCGACGAAAACGCCTTACGGCAATGACCTCATCAAACCGCTTCTGGAGGCCATGAGAGCCGAAGGGCTCAAGGTCGGCTTCTATTACTCGCTCCTCGACTGGCACCATCCCGAATATACCCTTGATGAGAACCACCCGATGTTCGGCAATAAGGAATTCGCCGAGAAGGCCAAAAACCGTGATCAGAAGAAGTATATCGAATATCTGCATAACCAGGTCCGGGAGCTCCTGACCGAGTATGGGACGATCGACTGCCTGTTCATGGATTTCTCGTTCCCGGGGCCAAACGGCAAGGGCCGGAGGGACTGGGATTCGGAGAAGCTCATCAAGATGATCCGTGAGCTCCAGCCCAACATCATCGTCGACGACCGACTGGATCTCCTCGATGTCCCCGGGGGCTGGGATTACCGGACACCCGAGCAGTTCATGCCGCCGGAGTGGGTGACGATGAACGGCAAGCGGGTGCCTTGGGAGACCTGCCAGACGTTCAGCGGATCCTGGGGATACTACCGGGACGAAGCCACATGGAAGAGCGTCCGTCAACTTGTCGTCATGCTCATCGAGACGGTCAGCAAGGGCGGCAACCTGCTCCTTAATGTCGGCCCTACGGCCCGCGGGTTGTTTGACGGCAGGGCGACGGAGCGGCTGAAGGGCATGGGCGAGTGGATGAAGGCCAATAGCCGGTCCATCTACGGCTGCACGCAAGCGCCGGAGGCCTTCAAGACGCCCGCGAACTGCCTCCTGACCTACAGCCCTGATATGAAGCGCCTCTACGTCCACGTCCTGGAGTGGCCGATGGGCGTCCTGGCCCTGGACGGTTACGCCGGCAAAGTCGCCTACGCCCAGCTCCTAAACGACGCCTCGGAAGTCAAGTTCTCCGAGAGCGTGGAAACGGGATATTTACCCGGGAAGAGTGAAGGCAAGGCTTCGAACACTCTCGTTCTCCGGCTTCCCGTCATGAAGCCGGACGTCGCCGTCCCCGTCATCGAACTCTTTTTAAAATAATTTTGGCCGCAGGCTTTAGGCTGCGTTTACGCCATATCAGTTTGCCGGCGCCGCAAGCTTAAGTTTGCGTTAACGCAATATTGGTTAATGTAACCGTTGACCTGCAGCCGTAAGCTGTATTTGCAGACTTTAGCCTGTGCTAACGCTATATCGTAACCTGATACAACAATGAGGCGACGCCCATGACGCAAAAAAGAACGGCAAAATACTACCCCCTGTTTATTATCTTATTCCTCCTCATCGCGCTGCCGGCCCTTCTCCATGCCGAGACCAAGAACTTCTATTTTTCCGAGGTCCGGATCGAGGTCAACATCGAGAAGGACGCCTCTTTCGTCGTGGACGAATACCGCACATACGACTTCCAGGGACGTTTTTCCTGGGCCTCGCTCTGGATCCCGCTTCGGGTCAACCGACAGGGATATGACTATGGCATCGGCATTGAAGATTTCAGCATCACGGACGATCAGGGCGGTTCCCTGCAAACGGAAGCGTCCGTCAAGGATGGCAACTACACGGTCAAGTGGTATTTCTCGGCCCGGAACGAGAAGAAGACGTTCCATATTCACTACCGAGTGAAGGGAGGGATCGTCAGCTATCCCGACGTCTCGGAGTTTTACTGGCAGGTTGTCGGCAGCGGCTGGGAGAAGCCCACGGGCAAAGCGACGGTCAACGTTCATCTTCCCGAAGCCGTCCCGAGCAAGGACGACATCCGCGTTTATGGCCACGGGCCGCTTTCCGGCTGGGCGGAGATCGTCGACGAAAGAACGGCCAGGTTCACGGCAACCGATATCGGATCGCGCCAGTTCCTGGAGGTCCGGGTCATTTGGCCGGCGGGTCTGGTCGGCGGCGTGTCTTCGACCCGGCACACTCTCGAGTCCATTAAACGAGAGGAGGCCGGGTTCGTTCAACAGACCATCGAGCGCGCCCGGAGGGCCCAGGAAGCCCGGCAAAGGGCCACGAAAACCTTTCTAAGGTTGGCCGGGATATGGACTCTCTGGCTCCTCCTCGGCCCGTTCATCTGGCTCTTATTTTATTTGCACTTCTGGAAAAGGATCGGAAAAGATTATAGGTTCGACGACATCCCTCAATATTTCAGGGAGCTGCCGTCCGATCTTCCCCCGGCCCTGGTTCAGGTTCTGCTTCGAGAAGGGCGCGCTGTGATCCCCAGCTCTTTCACGGCCACGCTGTTCGACCTGGCCAGACGGGGCTTCATCGAGATCGAGGACAGGGCCGTGGAGAAAAGGAAGCTTTTCGGAGTGAAGCAGGACATCGAGTCCATTGCCACCCTCCGGCAGGACATATCCGGGAATTCCGAGCTCCGCGGCTACGAAGAGGACCTCCTCGGACTTCTCTTCACCACGGTCGGAGAGACCGACGGCCGGAAAGGGGCGCGGCTCAACCTGGACGACCTGAAGGATTACCTGAAGAAGAAACCCCAGAAGTTCCAGACCTGGTACCTGGCCTGGGTCAAGAGCATCAAGGAGGAGGCCAAGCCGCTTCAGTTCATCGAGCCGGAGAGCCTCAGGGCCCGCAACATTTTTTTGGTCGTGTCCCTGCCTATCGCCATCCTGACCCTTAACCCCCTGCTTGTTATCATCGTTTCCGTCCTTATCCCCAAGATGAAGCGCCGCGCCTTCAAATGGGCCCGGGAGAACGAGATGTGGAAGGCCCTTCGCCGCTTCCTGGACGACTTCTCGGAATTCAAGGAGCTTCCTCCGGAAGCCTACAAGCTTTGGGAGCACTACCTCGTCTTCGGCATCCTCTTCGGCAATGCCAAGAAGATCGTCAAGATGCTCCCGACGATCCTCAAAGACGAGCGGGCGGTGGCGCCCGTTTGGTATTATGGTTATAGCCGGATGGCTTTCATCGGCTCCGGCGGCCTCGAGAGCATGATCGCGACGATCGAGCACGTCTCCTCGTCCATCGCCCTGGCCAGCACTTCGGCCGCCCATTATTCGTCGGGAGGCGGGGGAGGCTTCAGCGGCGGGGGCGGGGGAGGCGGCGGGGGCGGGGGCGGGTCCGCGGGATGAATTCCTTTGCGATGAGAAATAGATCCGTTATTATTTGCTTTGCGGCCGTGCTTATCCTGACATCCTGTGCCCGCGAATCCGAAGAGGCACGAATACTGAAATTGATGAGCGGGCTCGGGAAGCTTGTCGAAAAGAAGGACCTGTCCGGACTTCTCGCGGTCCTCACCGATGATTACGCGGACTTCGAAGGCCGTGACAAGAAGGCCACCAAAGCTCTTGTCGGAGATTATTTCCAGCGCCGCTTCGGTATCGTCATGCATCTCCTTCACACAAAAGTCGGGGACATCCGGCAGGATGGGGAAGCCTCTTTGGAGACCGACGTTGTGCTGTCCTCGGGAGGAGCCGAGGTCTTGAGGAAGATCATACGTTTCGCCGGCGACTTCTACAGGTTCAAGCTCGAGCTTCGGAAGACGCCAGTGGGCTGGCGGATCAGCCGGGCCGAATGGGAATACTTATCCTTGAACGACCTCTTCCCCGAGTCCCTGCCGATTCTGAAAAAAATCTTTCCCGGCATTTAGGCTGTCGGCGCCGGTTGTTGAACGCTGTGAACCGTTTTTTCGTATGATAGATATGGTTCTCTTTTATCCCGTATAAATGGGATGCACCCAAGAGGGGAGAGAACCATTTATTGAAATGTTAAAAAGGAGGCTCAACATGGCCGAAGAGAAAAAAACCAGGACCGAGGAATTCAAGCTCAACGGAGACGAGATCCTCAACAAGCTCAAGGAACTCCTCCACCAGGGCAATATCCGCCGTATCATCTTGAAGGACGAGAGCGGCAAGACCTTTATGGAGATCCCCCTGACGGTGGGCGTCGTCGGGGCCATCGTCATCCCGGTCTGGGCCGCCATCGGAGCCATAGCGGCCCTGGTGTCCAAGCTCACGATCGTCGTCGAAAAGGTCGAAGACTGAACCTCTTCCTATTCCTATTCCTTTATCGACTGTGCTATAACTAGGTCTCTTTGATTCGGAAGGAGGCCTTATGTTTCGTCTTTCATCTTCCCTCATTCGTCCATTATTAAAAGTTGTTTTCCCCAGCATTCTGCTGGTGCTCATCCTGACCCTGCCGGGCGCCGTCTTTTCGCAAAAGCAAGAGACGCCAAGCGTCCAAGGCTCCAGCCCAGTCGCGACCGGACCGGTCACGACCGCCGACCTGGACCAGTTCTCCTGGCGGCATATCGGCCCCTGGCCCTTTTCAGGCCGCATCACGAATTTCGCCGTGCCCCGGGGCCAGAGCCAGCTCTACTACGTCCTCACCGCCACGGGCGGCCTGTGGAAGACCGTGGATGGAGGGATCCATTTCGAGCCGCTCTTCGACAAATACGGCAACATGAGCATGGGGTATCTGGCCATCGCGCCTTCGAACTCGAGCATTCTCTATCTCGGGACGGGTGAGTCGATCCACGCCCGGGCGGCCTACCACGGGAACGGGATGTGGAAGTCGACGGACGCGGGCAAGACATGGACGCATATCGGCCTTGAAAAAAGCTATTACATCCCCAAAATAGAAATCGACCCTAAGAATCCTGATGTCGTCTACGCCGCGGCCGAGGGCAAGCTTTACGACAACACCATGGACTGCGAACGGGGCCTATATAAGACCGCGGACGGCGGCAAGACCTGGACGCGCGTCCTGGACCTAAAGGACAGGGGAGTCGTGGACTTCGTCATGGACCCCAGGAATCCCGACGTCCTCATCGCCGCCGGCTACAAGGTCTTCCGTCGCGTCTGGACCTTCATCGACCGCCAGGACGGGAATTATCTCTACAAGTCCGTGGACGGTGGCAAGACCTGGAAGAAACTCGAGGGCGGCCTTCCCCAGAACGTCAAGACGGGGCGCAACGGACTGGCCCTCTATGAAAAGAACCCGAACATCATTAACGTCCGTTGGGACGAGGAGACGAACGTCGGGTTGAGCGAGCGCGAGGGCGCCGCCCAGTTCCGCGAGGGGAACGTCTTCAGGGACGAGTTCTACCTCAATAAATTCAAGGAATACAAAATAGCTCCGGAGCTGGCGAATCTCGTGAAGTTCACGCCGGTCACGGCTGACAAGGAGAAAGACCTTGCGAAAAAGCTCAACGACCTCGTCAAGGACAAGGGGTTCCTGCAGACGATCGGCCTGGACTGGGCGGCCTTCAACAAGGAGGCCCGCAAGGTCTACGCCAAGGACAAGGACATCCTGACGAGCGTCGATGAGATCGAGCGGACGATAAAACGCGACGCCGAAAAGAAGGACGATTGGAAAAAGGTCCATCCGCTTGTGGCCCAAGCCCTATTCGCCGAATCCGATGGCATCACCTTCAAGGACGGCGCCGTCCAGGTAACCGACGCGGCCAAACTCAAGATGAACAAGGATTTCGCCGAACTCATCACCTATGACCCGAAGACGGTCAAAGACGAAAAGGACATGGCTGCGAAGCTCAAAGACCTCCTGGTCGATCCCGAATTCACCTCTAAGCTCAAGATCGACGCCAAGAAGGTCATGACCACAGCGCAGAAGACATATAAGGACAAGAAGGAGCTCGTCGACATGTTCAAGGCCGCCGAGGACGCGGCAGGCGAATTCGATGAGACTAAAGGCCGCGGCCAGACCCTCAACCGGTTCGTCCTTCAGACCCTTTACGGAGGCGCGCTGAAGATCCAGGAGCCTGTTAAAAAAGCGGGGGTCATCTACAGGTCCGAAGACCTGGGCGAAACCTGGAAGAAGATGACCGAATACAAGCTGGCCGGCGGGAGCGACGTCGTCGACCAGGTCGAGGCCGGGTACAACGGCCGCCTGATCATCGATCCAAATAATGACCAAACAATTTATGCTCATGAGACCCGGACCACGGTCTCCAAGGACGGCGGCAAGACCTTCAAGTTCTCCAATTGGGAAGCGGACGGCAAGGCCCACGTGGATTCCCGGGCGGTCTGGGTCGACCCGCTTAATTCCAGCCACATCCTCAACGCCAACGACGGAGGGGTGAGCGAAAGTTGGGACGGCGGCGAGCACTGGTCGCAGAAGGAGACCATTCCCGCCCAGCAGTTCTATGACGTTTCCGTGGACAATGAGCTCCCTTACAACGTCATGGGCGGGACCCAGGACAACGGCTGCTGGATGGGCCCGTCCCAGAACAGGAACCCCAACGGCGTCTACCCTGCGGATTGGCTGTATCTTCCCTCGGGGGACGGTTTTTTCACAGTCCGCGACTGGTGGAATCCCGAATACGTCTATTACGAGAGCCAGTTCGGCTATTCCAGCCGGATGAACCTCAAGACCGGAGAGGCTATTTCCCTCTCGCGACGTAACACGCCGGAGGAGAACGCGGCAGGAAACCCGCCTCAACGTTACCAGTGGAACTCACCCATCGTTCTTTCCCCGCATAACCCGGGCATCGTCTTCGTCTGCTCCCAGTTTGTCCACAGGTCCCTGAGCCGGGGGGACAAGGACACCTGGGTTACGATCTCGCCCGACCTGACCCGAAACGAAAAGGAGAAGATCAAGCTCTCCAAAAAGACGAACCTCCAGTACCCGACGATCTTCGCCTTCGCTGAGTCGCCGAAGAAGCCCTGCGTCTACTGGGCCGGAACGGACGACGGCAACCTCCAGATGACTACCGACGGCGGGGTGACCTGGATCAATATCACCCACAATTTTTACGAAAAGGACGGCAAGGTCAAGAAAGGCGTCAAGGGCGCGATTATCCCGTTCGACCGCTGGGTGAAGAGGGTCCTGCCGTCACGCCACGACCTCAACACCTGCTACGTGACCTATTCCGGTTATCGGACGCAGGCCGAGGACAAGAGTTATGTTTATGTCACCCATGACATGGGCAAGACTTGGGAGGACATCGGCGGCGGTGCTCAGAACCCGGTCAACGATATCGAGGAGGACCCGGACAATCCGAACATCCTCTACCTGGCCACGGACTACGGCCTGTTTGTCACGTTCGATAAGGGGAAGACATGGACGAATTTCTCGTCGACGGCGCCCCACGTCATCATCAAGGACCTGGCCGTCCAGAAAAGGGACCGCGACCTCGTCATTGCGACCTACGGACGGGGGATTTACATCGCGGACATCTTCCCGATGAAAGAATTCAACCCGGACCTCTTCAAGAAGGACGTTTATCTCTTCGATGTCGAGGACACGATCAAATGGAATCGTTTCGACCGGAGGGGCCAGACCTTTGGCGAATTCGCCAAGGCGGCCAATCCGCCCGTCGGGGCCACGATATACTATTACCTGAAAGACAAAGCGGCATCGGCCACCCTGACCATCAAGGACGCGGACGGCGGCCTGGTCCAGGAGATCAAGGGCAAGACCGACAAGGGCCTCCAGAAGGTCTTCTGGAACTTGAGTAAAAAGATCGAACCGGAACGGCTCGAGAACCTGAGCCGCGAGGAACGCGCGAAGTTGACCCGGCTCGATCCCGGGACATTCAGCGTAACGTTCTCGGTCGACGGCAAGGACGTCGTGACGAAAAAGGCCGTGATCAAGCCGGACCCGGTCGCCCAGGGTTTGGAGGACGAGCAGGACGATATCCCTGAATGATAGCCGAAGGAAACTTGTTCAGGGAAGGAGAGATGTGAAATGAAAAAGATATCCGGCACTGTGGCTTTCATTGTCATGGCCGGCCTGTTGATGGTTCCGGTCCGGGCGGGCCAGGCCATGGCCGGAACGAATGGTTTCGACCTCATGCCCATGCCGGCCAAGATCACGCCGGCGGAGGGCAAGCACAGGATCACGGACGGCTTCTATGTCGCGGGGGACGCAAGCCCGGCCGCCAGGGCTTTTAAAGCCGCCTCCCGTTTCATGTTCCGGCTTTCGGGAAGGACCGGCTTTTTCTTCAAACAGGACTTCCTTCTGAACCAGGCTGTTAGCGATCAGGCTTCTCTGATCTTCAAGTCCGAGAGAGCCGGTAAACTCGAACCGTTCGAGGACGAAAGCTACACCCTTACGATCGGACCGGAAAAAATCGCGCTTAGGGCTAAAACGGACATCGGCGTCCTGAGGGGGCTTGAGACGCTTCTTCAGCTCCTGGCCGCGGACGATCGGGGATACTATTTCCCTTGCCTTGAAGTCCAGGACGGCCCCCGCTTTACGTGGCGCGGTCTCATGATCGACGCCGGCCGGCATTTCATGCCCGTGGACATGGTCAAGAGGACCCTCGACGGCATGGCCGCCGTCAAGCTGAACGTCCTCCACTGGCACCTGACCGAGGACCAGGGGTTCAGGGTTGAATGCAAGACCTATCCCAAGCTCCACCAGCTCGGCTCGGACGGCTTCTATTACACCCAGGACCAGATCAAGGACGTCATTGCCTACGCCGCCGACCGCGGCATCCGGGTAATGCCCGAATTCGACATCCCGGGGCACTCGACGAGCTGGTTCGCGGCCTATCCCGAATATGCCAGCGGGTCCGGCCCTTACACCGTCGAGAGGAAATTCGGGGTCTTTGTCCCGACCTTCAACCCGACCGAAGAAAAGACCTACAAGTTCTTCGACGGGTTTCTGAAGGAAATGGCCGGACTTTTCCCCGACCCTTACCTGCACATCGGAGGGGACGAGGTCGAGGGCGGCGAATGGAAAGCGAATCCGGCGATCCAGCAGTTCATGAAAAAGAACGGCATTCCCGACAATCACGCCCTGCAGGCCTACTTCAACAAGAGGATCCTGAAGATCCTGACCAAATATGGGAAGAAGATGGTTGGCTGGGACGAGGTCTTCCAGCCCGGCCTGCCCATGAACATCGTCATTCAGTCCTGGCGCGGACAGGAGGCGCTCGTCGAATCCGCCCGGAAGGGCTACCAGGGCTTACTCTCAAACGGCTATTACATCGATCTCTGTCAGCCGGCGTGGGAGCACTATCTGAACGACCCCATCCCCGAAACGAGTCCTCTGACGGACGACCAGAAAAAGTTCATCCTGGGCGGAGAAGCAACGATGTGGGCCGAACTGATCACTCCGGAAACGGTCGATTCGCGCATCTGGCCGCGGACCGCCGCGATCGCCGAAAGGTATTGGTCGCCCCAGTCCGTCAAGGATGTGGAGGACATGTATCGGCGGATGAACATCGCGAGCCTCCAGCTCGAGGAACTCGGGTTGAAGCATCTAAGCTACCAAGCCATGCTGTTGCGCCGGTTGGCCCACTCAGAAGCCGTCGGGCCCCTCACGGTCTTGGCGGACGCGGTCGAGCCGCTCAAGCGCTATGAGCGGCATGAACAGGCAACCTATACGTCCCTTTCGCCGTTCACCCGGTTCGTGGACGCCTGTCCGCCGGAATCCATGACGGCCAGGGAGTTCGCGGCCAATGTCGACAGGTTCCTTCAGACGAAAGATCAGGCGTTGGCCATAGAGATCAACGCAGTTCTCGTCAGTTGGCGCGATAACCACAAGGTCCTGCTGCCGATCATCCAGGGGTCCCCGGTCCTTAAGGAGATCCAGCCGCTTTCCGAGGCCTTGACTCTGGCCGCCGAAACCGGGATCAAGGCCTTCGACCTAGTCCTATCCGGGCAAAAGTCCGACCAAGCCTGGGTGGATGAGATGCTCAAAGCGCTTGGCGAGGCGAAGAAGCCCAAGGCCCACGCTGAACTGGCCATCCTTCCGGCCGTCGAGAAGCTGGTCAAGGCGTCGGCCGGCCTCTGAGAGGGAAGAATGGACCCTGAGTATGAAATCCTGCGTCTCAACGAAGATTTCGATCCCGGGGATGAAGCCGTGCGCTGGGAACTCCTCCCGGCCCTGACCATCAAGGACTACCTTTGGCTCGACAACGGCTACAAGCCGCTCGTCGAGGCCCGCGTCGGTTTCTCCGAACATTATCTCTATGCCCATTTCAAGGCATTCGAGAAACGGGTCCGGATCCGTCATATGGGATTCCAAGCCCCCGTCTATACCGACAGCTGCGTCGAGCTCTTCATCGACCCCTTCCCGGAGAAGGGGCTAGGCTACATCAACTTCGAGACCAACGCTGCCGGGGCCCTGCTGGCTGGGTTCGGGAAGGGAAGGCACGAACGGAAGCGCCTCCCTCCCGAGGACCTGGCCGGGTTCAGGATCGTCGCTTCGATCCACGGACCGATCGACGGACCTCACGGGGCCGACTTCTGGACGGTCCGGTACAGGGTCCCCTTGATGCTGTTCAAGAATTATTATGGGGACACGATCAGGCCGAAGCTCGAGGGGAGGGCCAATTTTTACAAGTGCGGCGACGAGACAGAATTCCCCCATTACGGGGCCTGGTCGCCTCCGCGGACGGAGGCGCCGGACTTCCACAGGCCTGAATTCTTCGGGAAGATCGTTTTCTCGGAAAAAAGCCTGAGCCTTAAAACATAAACCGGATCCCCAACGCTATTCCGTGACCTCCCCCGGGCATCGCCTCTGCGACAATGTTTTAATCACACGAAAAGAAATGCTTCCGGCGCCCCCAAATTGCCGATGGGACGTGAGTCGGAATTCCGGGTGTCACCGGCAGTCGACGTCATCGCTTGAGAAGAAAGAATCCTATCGGCAATTTTGGGAGGTGCCCGGCGTATTTCCCGTTTCCGAGAAAACAGATATAATAAATAAATGCTTCCGAAGAAAGGGGCTGGCGGCCTCCTCCTTCCGTTCATTATCGTCATTATGGGCGTTTCCAATATGTTTTCCCAGTTCTCCATTCCGGGGACGCGCATGATCACGGACAGCCTTGGAAGAAAGGTAATCCTTCCGACGCGGGCGGATAAGGTCCTGTCCCTCCAGCCCGAGATCACCCGGATCGTGATCGCCCTCGGGGCGGGGGAGAGGCTCGTCGGCGTGGACTATTTCATTCTCAAGCATGACCATCTCTTTCCGATCATCTTCCCGGGGGGCCGAAAGCTCCCGGCGGTTTCCAACACCCCGGAAGACATGAACTTCGAGATGGTGATGAAGCTCGAACCGGATATCATTTTCG
>Ga0315279_10005390_pt1 | contig 16633 bp, 14 predicted proteins | sample YL17G06_20_MG_FD_203694 | JGI IMG/M metagenome (GOLD analysis project Ga0315279, IMG submission 203694) | Sediment microbial communities from Yellowstone Lake, YNP, Wyoming, USA - YL17G06_20 | ecosystem: Environmental > Aquatic > Freshwater > Lake > Sediment | place: USA: Wyoming | collected...
GGGATCGCAGGGGGGCACTGGGAAACATAGGCCAAGGAGGAATTAGGAACCCATTCTGCAATCGAAAGAGCAGTAATGGTAACTCTCTTCCTAAAGTGCTGTGCGCCCAGTTTCTATCCCGACCGTTTTAGCTGGATAATCGGGTGATGAAGAGAAAATATTGGGTGCTTTTGGTGATCTGTTTTTGGATCATCTCGATTGATCAATGGGCCAAATATGTTGTTCAACAAAGGTTGGCTCTTTATCAAAGGGTGGAAGTGATCCACGGGTTCTTCAATCTCACCCATGTGAGGAACCCCGGCGGGGCTTTCGGAATCTTTGGGGGAGAAAAGGGAGGTCTTGGATCCTGGTTCTTTGTAGTGTTTTCTTTAGTCGCCATCGGAAGCATTCTCTTTCTCTTTGTCAAAGCGAGGGAAGGTGAGAAGACCTTTTCCCTTTCATTTTCTCTCGTTCTGAGCGGCGCAGTTGGAAACCTCATTGACCGTCTCCGATATGAGGAGGTTGTAGATTTCCTTGATTTTTACCTATTTTCTTACCATTGGCCTGCCTTCAATGTTGCAGATTCTGCCATTTGTATCGGTATCGGTTTAATGGCCTTAGAGTTGTTGAAACGAGATAAAAAGAAGTTAAGAAGTTCTTCGTGAATCGTGAAATAATTACCGTTAATTCATAACTCTTAATTCATAACTCATAACTCTTAACTCTTAACTTTTAACTCTGAACTATGTACCCCATCCTCTTTCGATTGGGTGGTTTCACCGTTTATTCTTACGGCTTTTTCGTGGCTCTCGGGTTTGTTGGGGGAGCGGTTCTTGCCAGCCTGAAGGCTCGAAAAGAAGGGATTCCCTTCGAGAGGGTAGTGGATCTCTTCTTCTATTCTGTTTTGTCAGCGATCCTCGGATCAAGAATCTTATTTGTCCTTATCAACCTCGATGCTTATCGTAAAAATCCTTTAGAAGTATTTAAAATATGGGAAGGTGGGTTGGTCTTTTATGGAGGGCTCTTTCTCGCGATCGGAGTCTCACTGGTTTATATGAAGTGGCACCGGTTGCCTATTTGGAAATTGGCCGATCTATTTTCTCCATCCATTGCCTTAGGTCTCTTTTTTGGTAGAATCGGTTGCTTCCTTGCGGGATGTTGTTATGGAAAAGAGACCTCCCTCTTCTGGGGGATCACTTTTACGGACTCAAATTCACTGGCTCGATTGAATGTTTCTCTCCATCCTACCCAGGTCTACGAGGCGGCCAGTAGCTTAGCCCTCTATTTCTTTCTGAACTGGATGGAGAGAAAGAAGACTTTTTACGGCCAAATCTTCTGGCTCTTCCTCTTCCTCTATTCGGCAACCCGTTTTTTCATTGAGATATGGAGGGATGATCCAAGGGGATTTCTTTTCGGAGATTGGGTCTCAACCTCCCAGGGGATTGGAATCTTTTTAGCCATGATCTCCATCTTTATGTTATTCTATCTAAAGAGAATACAGAGGAGATAGGAAGATGGCTGTCTTGGAAATTCTGAAGTATCCTCATCCCTTGTTGAAGAGGCCTTCTGAGAAGGTAGACCGGACCAATGAGGAAACGAGGAAGTTGATCCAAGACATGATCGAGACGATGTATCACTCAAATGGGATTGGGTTGGCCGCCTGTCAGATTGGGATTCCTCGAAGAATTATCGTCCTTGATGTCAGCCCGATCGATCCCCAACAGAACCTCTTTGCAATGATCAATCCGGAGGTCATTTCCGAAGAGGGAGAGATCGATCACGAAGAGGGGTGCCTGAGCGTCCCGGATTGTTTCGAAAAGGTGAAGAGGAGAGAGAGAATCCGCGTCAAGGGAATCTCTGCGGACGGAAAGGAGATAGAGGTCTCTGGGGAAGGGATATTGGCCTTTGCACTCCAACATGAAATCGATCACCTCAATGGGGTTCTTATCTTGGACCGAGTGAGTCGCCTGAAAAGGGATATTTATCGAAGCAAGTTGAAGAAGGAAAAACGGAAGGGAGAAAAAGATTGATCGCATCTCCTTGGCGGATCGTTTTTTTTGGAACGCCTTCCTTCGCTGTTCCGACTATAAAAAGTTTGCTTCAGGGGTCCGAAGAAGTGATAGCGGTCGTCACACAGCCAGATCGGGAAAAGGGAAGGGGGCGAAAGGTTGTTTCCTCTCCTGTCAAGGAACTTATCCTTCCACACGGAATTCCCGTTCTCCAACCAGAGAAGGTAAAGGAAGAGACCTTCCAGGAGCATGTCAAAGGCCTTCATCCTGATCTCTTTGTGGTGGTCGCCTACGGTCAGATCTTGCCCAAGTTACTTTTGGAAATTCCCAGGTATGGGGCGGTCAATGTCCATGCTTCCCTGTTGCCTAAATATCGTGGGGCTGCCCCGATTGTCTGGGTGATCCTTAAAGAGGAAAAAGTGACAGGGGTGACGACCATGATGATGGACGAGGGAATGGACACAGGAGACATCCTTATGCAGGCGGAGATTCCTATTGGAGAAAAGGAAACCGGTGAGACGCTGCACGATCGGTTGGCCTTGCTGGGGGCCCAACTATTATTGGAGACGGTGACCAAGATGAAGGCAGGGGATATTCGTCCCATTCCCCAGGATCATTCAAAAGCGACCTATGCCCCTCCCCTTAAAAAAGAGGATGGACGCATTGATTGGAGGAAGGACGCGGAAGAGATCGATCACCAAGTCCGTGCCTTCCATCCATGGCCAGGAGCCTATACGGATTGGGAAGGCCAGCTGCTAAAGATATATAGAGGAGAAGTGAGGAAAGGAATGGCTACGGGAAAAGCAGGGGTCGCTACTTGGGTAGGGTCAGATTTCATTGAGGTGGAAACCGGCAAGGGTTCCTTTCTCATCAAAGAAGTCCAATTAGAGGGGAAGAGAAGAATGCGCGTCCGGGATTTTCTATCCGGGCATCCCATTCCTGTCGGCACAGTCTTTCATTAACAAATTTCGGATTGCGGATTTCGGATTTCGGAATATTAACCCAGTCTTTTCCATTCCGCATTCTGCAATCCGCATTCCGCAATAAATCTGGAGGTTTTTTTGGAGGTTACACCCAAAAAGAGGATCTTCATCGGGCTTTTAGTCTTCACCTGTTTGATCCTGTTCTTTCTCATCTTTCTGCTCTGGTATGTCCCCCTGGTGGGATTGAAGAATATTCATCCATCCCTCCCACTCATCTTCAGTTTGTCCCTTGCCGTTTTGGTCTTTCTCATGCTTTCTGGTGGTCTACTCCTCGTCTTCACCATTCTGAGGGGAAAGGATATCTTCTTCTCCCATAAGTTGAGGGGAATCGTGGCGAAGGTCCTTTTCCCTTTTATGATCTTGATGGGAAGGTTGGTGGGAGTTTCAAAAGAAAGGGTTCAACAGTCCTTTATCGAATTGAATAATCATCTGGTCCGATCCAACAACCATCGAACCCGACCCAATCAATTGTTAGTTTTACTTCCCCACTGTATCCAGGATTTTGACTGTCAGATCAAGATTACAGGAAATATTAGAAACTGCAAAGGTTGTGGAAAGTGTGAAATCAAAGATTTGATCGAGCTCTCCGACCAGTATCAGGTGAAGATCTCTGTGGCCACGGGTGGGACATTAGCCAGGAGAATCATTGTGGAGAACAAACCTGAGGCGATTGTTGCAGTGGCCTGCGAACTTGATCTGACGAGCGGCATCCAGGATACCTACCCGATTCCGGTGATCGGGATCCTAAACGAGCGTCCCAATGGTCCCTGCATTAATACCAAAGTGGATATACAGAAGGTGAGAGTCGCGATTTTGGATTTCCTGGAACCAAATCCCTCCCTTATCCCCCCCTTTGCTAAAGAGACTGTGTCGTAATTATGATGGAGGGTGGATTCCGACGGAACAGGCAGTCAGGTTCCTCAGCTTTAGAATGCGGTCGTTTAAAGTTATGGGTAATCGGCCTTCTTGGGAACGGGATTCATTTCATGGACTTGGAACCCCAAATCTGAGCAATGAAAGGTTTCCGCTCTAAAGCTTCATCACCCGACCGCCTATTCCGTGTTGAAGCGGAAGTAGTTTTTCGTTGATTGTGACACAGTCTCAAAGGGGGGTAGGGGGGATTAGGGATTTGACAAGTACCTGAATTATGATTATATTTTTTTTGTTAAAAAGGAGGTAGAGTAATCTAATGAATCATTTCAAGACATTTCTTTTGATGTTGGCTTTAACGATCCTCTTTATCCTGGTGGGGTCAGTGATTGGTGGTAAGAACGGAGCAATTTATGCCTTTGTCTTTGCAGGCCTGATGAATTTTGTCATGTACTGGTTTAGTGACAAAATCGTCCTTCGTATGTACGGTGCAAAGGAAGTCACACAAGGTGAAGCCCCTGAACTTTATCAAATCGTTGGAGAGCTGACGAACAAGGCCAGCCTTCCAATGCCGAAGGTCTATATCATTGAGAATGATACCCCCAATGCCTTTGCGACAGGGAGAAACCCGGAACATGCAGCCGTTGCTGTAACGAGCGGTATTCTGAGAATTCTATCGAGAGAAGAACTGATGGGGGTCATCGGGCATGAGCTCTCCCATATCCAACATCGGGATATCCTCATCAGCACGATTGCAGCCACAATGGCTGGTGCGATCAGCATGCTTGCTTCAATGGCCCGCTGGGGAGCCATTTTTGGTGGGGGCCGATCCGATAACGAGGAAGGCGGCGGGGGGGGTAATATCGTATTCGTTCTCCTCTTCACGATGGTTGCTTCCATCTCAGCGATGCTGATCCAGATGGCGATTTCCCGTTCGAGGGAATATTTAGCCGATGAGGGTGGAGCCCACCTCAGCCATCCCCTTTCATTGGCAAAGGCTTTGGGCAAGTTGGAAGTGGCTGCCCAACGGATTCCCATGGAGGCCAATCCTTCCACTGCTCACATGTTCATCGTCAATCCTTTAAGAGGGGGTGGGGTTCTCTCCCTCTTCAGCACTCACCCTCCTATTGAAGAACGGATTGCAAAGCTCGAGGAGATGGGAAGGACAGGAAGGTTTTGAGAAAAAAGACCCCAAGGGCGATCTGCCTCGATATCCTGAAGCGGATCGAAGAGGCGGATCGCCACCCGGATACCCTTCTCACAGATTCCTTCAAGCAATACCGATATCTCACCCCTCTTGATCGAGCCTTTCTCACAGAATTGGCTTACGGGGTCCTTCGATGGAGAGGGAAACTCGATGGGATGATCCGCCATTTCTCGAAAGTTCCTTTTGAAAAGATCGAATTAGAAGTTCTCAACATTCTCCGCCTCGGATTCTATCAAATCCTGTTCTTATCCAGGACTCCTTCCTCGGCAGCGGTTAATGAGTCTGTGGAGTTAGCCAAACGGATTCGAGGGAGAGGAGGAGCGGGTTTTGTCAACGCCATTCTTCGTTCCGCCATCCGGCAGAAAGATGAAATCCGTTACCCGGAGATCAGCGAAAATTCAGCGCTCCATATCTCTGTCGTTCAATCTCATCCCCTCTGGTTAGTTCAGAGATGGGTAAAGGAGATGGGTGTCGAAGAGACCCTCAAGGTCTGCACGTTCAACAATCAGATCTCTCCCCTGACGCTTCGAACCAATAACTTAAAGATGAAACGGAAGGATCTCATCGAAAAGTTGATGGAAAAGGAGTTAAAAGCATTTCCGGCCACTTTTTCAGAAGAAGGGATTGTGCTACAAGATCCTCCACCCACTTCAGAACTTCCATTCATTAAGGAAGGTCTTTATATCATTCAGGATGAAGCCTCTCAACTCGTCGCCTCCATTCTGGACCCGAAGCCAGATGAGCGAATCCTTGATGGTTGCGCTGCTCCGGGTGGAAAGACAACCCATATGGCTCAAAAAATGGAGAACCGGGGAGAAATTTATGCTCTGGACCTGAGCAAGGGGAAATTAGATTTAATTGAGGAAATGTGTCAAAGGTTGGGGATAAAAATTGTGAAGACCATCAAGGGAAATGCAGCCCAATCTCTTCCCGTTCCCCAAAGATTGAAATTCGACCGGATCCTGATAGATGTCCCCTGCTCGGGATTTGGAACGCTTCGGAGGAATCCGGATTTGAGATGGAAAAGAAGAGAGGAGGATATTCGAAGACTGAGTGAACTTCAGTCTTCCATATTGAGAAACCTTTCCGGTTATGTGAAGGAGGGAGGTATTTTAGTTTACAGTACCTGCACCGTCTTCCATGAAGAGAACGAGGATGTCGTGGAGAAGTTTTTAGATGAGCATCCAGAATTTGGATTGGATCCGATCGGTGAAGTCCTTCCAGAAGAATGCCATATCTTTATTGAAAATGGATATTTCAAAACCTTCCCGCCAAAAGATGAGATGGACGGATTTTTTGTTGCACGAATGGTTAAGATCAAGAGGTCCCTAGCAAAATTCCACACCCCCATTTGATGAATTCCGCTGGACACACATAAACCGACTATAATTCACGCCTTTAAATCAACAAATGGCCGCTACCCCTGGAGAAAGTCCTGGCATATGGGATCGTCCCAGTGATGCTATCCAAATCTTTGGTAAAATTACAGGGTATAGTAAAAATAGGTTGCAAATTGGAGGAATTAACTATCTTGACAAAATTTTTTATAAAGGGTGACAAAAATTTGTCAGTTGAAGATAATCTTCGACCATAGATATTTTTAATTCTTTCATAATTTCAAAAAGTTATAAAAATACGATTGATGGCACAATATTTGCTTCAAACAGTTACAGAAATCATTACTAAGAAAAGGATGGCAATGTTAGATCCTATAGCCAGAACAAACAAAACAGTGTTAGCAACATATGACTTATGTATCGACTGTACGAGAAACTGCAAGTCCGTCGGTCCTCTATGGTGTAAGTTGGAATGCCCATCCTTTACCCGTTCCGAACTCAAATATAGGGATTTCCGGGTAGTGGATATGACGGACAAAGAGCTGGTTTCAAGAATAGCTTATGGTTAAAGATTTTCACAAGTATAACCATAAGGTTAGGGTCATCAAGAAGTTTTGGTAGCAGTTTAAATTTTGCTAATCCTCCTCCTCAAAATATTCGTGTTAAGATGAGTGCCTTCACCTCCCGGGGGTTTTGATGGCCGACCCACATGAATGCCATCAAAATCCCCTTCATTTTCTTTTCCCTCAGTAAACCCCGTTAGAAAGGTGGGGCTTTGACCCCGCCTTTACAAGGAGCTGATGCTTTCTATTTATAACATCCCCGGCATAAATGCCGGGGCTTTCTAACGGGGTAAATGTCCTTGGAAGTCTCCCCCCATTTTCTGCTCTGGAACAATCAATAAATCTTTTTATCAATCACTTACCCAGGTTTTTATAGGCTAATTACTAATAAGGCCGTAATTGTATAGACATCAAACTCTTCTTCTATACCAATGGATTCCGGCTGGAGTTTATCCCGCACTTGATGCGGGGCCGGAATGACGAAAAGGGACGATGCCTCAAATTCGTCTCTCCGGCGAAAGCCGGAGTCCAGCCCAAGGTTTTCAAACGGGCAAGCCTTCAATTCGAGGATGTCTATCCTATTATGGACTCCTCAGTAAATCAGTTTTAAGTTGATTTTTATTGAAAAAAAGTTATCGTTCTTCTAATATTTCAAATCAATATGAATCCCCTCGTTTCCTCCCTCTCCCCTGGGGGGAGAGGGGAAGGGTGCGGGGGGAAGGTAAAAGGAGGTTAATTTGAAGAAGATAGCGCCTTCGATTTTATCTGCTGATTTCAGTCGCCTAAATGAAGAGGTGAGAGCCATCGAAAAGGCAGGGGCTGACCTGATCCATGTTGATGTCATGGATGGGCATTTCGTCCCCAATATCACTATCGGCCCTTTGGTGGTGACAGGGTTAAAAAAACTAACCACTTTACCCCTGGATGTGCATTTGATGATTGAAGAACCTGAACATCATATCGAAGCCTTTGCTCAGGCAGGGAGTGCCTGGATAACGATTCATGTAGAAGTTTGTCCCCATCTCAGTCAGATGATTAAAAGGATTCGCAAGTTGAAGGTAAGGCCAGGTGTTGTGCTCAATCCATCAACTCCATTAAAGGTGCTCTATCCCATTGTGGAAGAGGTCGATCTGGTTCTTCTGATGTCGGTTAATCCAGGTTTTGGCGGGCAATCCTTTATCCCATCCACTTTGAAAAAAATTGAGCGGTTGAGAAAGATCATCGATCAGAACCACTATTCCCTGGAAATAGAAGTGGATGGAGGGATCAAAGTGGAGAATATTGGTGAGGTTTCGAAGGCAGGTGGGGACATCTTCGTCCTGGGCACTGGGATCTTTAAGACAAAAGACTATAGAGGAACGATACGGAAGTTGAGACAAGAGATCAGATAAGACATTTCGGATTTCAGAATGCGGATTGCGGAATGTTACCCCTCCAGCATTTTTTGGAGCGAAAATGGCGGCGATAGGCGGGACATTCCTGTCCCGCTAAGACAGGGTTAGAAAGCCCCGTCTATCGAGGGTCAAATATAATCAACCTATTTAAGTTGTTCAACCATACTCGAAGGGATGATATGGAACTCCCCAAACAGAAAAATTACCAACAATCCTTTGACTTAGCCTGCGCTTCTATCAAGGAAATGGATTTGAAGGAAAGGGCAAAGAAGGCTGGAGCAGATTATCAAAAAGGGGAGGAAGGTGAGAAGATCATCATTCATTTCTTTTCGGAACCTTATCACATCCAATTTCCTCAGATAGAATTTTTTTCTCCATCAAAAAGGACGGTTTCCTTGGTCACTCGGATCCTCCTCCTTCACTATCTGATTCGGGCGGATGGAAGTCCCCTCACCCGGAAATGGGTTGGATACAAAGATATTCCAGGAGGCCTCCTATATGCAGGCGTTTTTGCAAGAAGGGTGACCGAACCGTTGGTACGAAAATTTGGGAAATCAGCAAAATGGTTTAAAGAGATTGGCATAAAAATAGGGGGAAAATCTGAGGATGTTGGGGACGCATCGTTTGTCCTCCATGTTCTACCCTTCATTCCTCTCCAGTATGTCCTTTGGGAAGGTGGTGAGGAATTCCCTTCAACGGTTCACCTCATCTTCGACGCCTCTGTGGACCATTATCTTTCGTTGGAAGATATTGTCGTCCTTGGGCAGATGGCTACCGGTAGATTAATCCACCAATCTTCACGCTTTCAAGAGGGGATACAATCCCTTATTGCGGCAACAGGATAGTAGCGTCGGTATTTACGAAAGTACTGTGGAAAGCTCCGTCTGTGGACGGGAAGCTTCACTGCCGACGAGAAAGAAAATAACCCTCTGCCTTTCCCAAAGGGAAGCAAAACCTACGTTCCTTCGGTGGGTCCGCCACTTAAGAGCAGCATTGCCTTAGGGGCGGTCAAGATCGATGATTTCCATACGGTGATTTGCATCGGGGTGCTTGGAGGACGGCCCCTCTGTCAGAAGAGCGAGGTTCCCACTGACCCCATGTGAGTTAAGCCAGTTACGGGCATAGACCCGCCAGTCCTCGGGATGGTCTGGCTCATGAACCGGGTAGACGCCGTAAGAGAATTGGAGGCGCTGGCAGGTCGTCTCCTGTGAACTGACGGCTGTTATCCACACCGAGAGTCTGAATCTGGTAATGCTCCTTGCAGACGCACCGCTTCGGGTGGGAACGATCACTGCTGCAGGAGAGATGTGTTCGAGCGTGGTCTCGACATTCAAGGCGATCAAATCCGTGAGGCTGACAGGGCCGCCACGGTCGGTGGCCTTCAGTGTCTCTCGCACATCATGGCTGGGACGATGAGGCTCAATCGCAGCAGCAATCTTAGTTAGCATCGTCACCGCCTCTACCGGATATTTCCCCATCGCTGACTCGCCCGAAAGCATGACGCAGTCCGTACCGTCAAGAATGGCGTTCGCCACATCCGTTACCTCTGCGCGGGTGGGACGTCGATTATCGGTCATAGACTCGAGCATCTGCGTCGCTGTAATCACCGGTTTACCGAGCAAGTTGGCCTGGCGCATCAAATGCTTCTGAACAACGGCAATCTGCTCGATCGGTATTTCTACTCCGAGGTCACCGCGGGCAATCATAATGCCATCGGCGACTTTTAGGATTTCATCGATATGATGGAGCGCCCTCGCTCGTTCGATCTTGGCGATGATAAACGGATTGTAACCAAGGCCGGAAGCGGCCTCACGGACAGCGGCAATGTCAGCCGCTGTCTCCACAAAAGATTGGCTGACCGCATCCACCCCTTGGTCAAGGGCAAATTTCATGCATTCATAGTCGCGATCGGTGAATGCACTGATCCCGAGGTCGATGCCTGGCAGGTTGAGGCCTTTGCGTGATCGAAGCTCGCCCCCGGCCAATACCCGGCACTGCACTTCGCTGCCCTCTGTCTTTACCACTTCAAGCTGAATCAGGCCGTCATTGAGAAATAGGGTATCTCCCGGCTTTACGGTTTTTGGCAAATGGGAGAAGGTCACCGAGACGCGGCGGCCGTCACCGACGATGTCTTGGGTTGTCAGGGTGAAGAAGGCGCCGGGTTTTAACTCAACGGGCTCCTGCGCTAATTGTCCAATACGTATTTTTGGGCCGGGCATGTCGGCCATGATGGCCACCCGGCGCCCGGCCGCACGGGCTGCAGCACGGAGATTCTTGATCACCTCTTTGTGGCCTGCAAAATCGCTGTGCGAAAAATTGAGTCGCGCCACGTTCATGCCCGCCTGTATCATCTGTTCCATCATCTCTGGGGAATGGGAGGCCGGTCCAATAGTACAGACGATTTTGGTTTTGTTGGGTGGAAGCTTCATAAATCTTTCCCTACTCCTTCGACATCATCCTTCATCCTTTGGTAAAGGCCATTTCCTCAACTCTTTAAACCTGTTGATCAGATCATTCGTCGATGAGTCATGAGACGTCACCCGTCTGTCGTCCCTGAGTTCAGGAAGTATCTTTTTCGCAAGTTGTTTCCCAAGCTCCACACCCCACTGGTCAAAGCTGAAGATGTTCCAGATCACGCCCTGGACAAAAATCTTATGTTCATACATGGCGATGAGACTTCCGAGTGTCCTGGGCGTCAGTTTCTTAAACAAGATAGAGTTGGTTGGCCTGTTGCCTTGGATGACTTTGAAAGGAACAAGCCTTTTTATTTCCTCGTCACTCGCACCGGAAGAGATAAGCTCTTCAACAACTTCCTTTTCAGTCCTTCCTTTCATGAGCGCTTCTGTCTGTGCAAAAAAATTGGAGAGCAGTATCCTATGATGATCTCCGAGCGGGTTGTGGCTGATGGCCGGTGCAAGGAAATCACAGGGGATTAGTTTCGTTCCCTGATGGATGAGCTGATAGAAGGCATGCTGTCCATTTGTCCCTGGTTCGCCCCAAATAATCGGACCGGTCTGGTAGGTGACCTCCTGGCCGGACCGGTCAATATGCTTCCCGTTGCTTTCCATATTGCCCTGCTGGAAATAAGCCGGAAACCTGTGCAAATACTGGTCGTAAGGCAATATTGCTTCGGTTTCTGCACCGAAAAAGTTGTTGTACCAGATCCCTATCGAGGCAAGTATCACAGGTATATTTTTCTCAAAAGGTGTTTCCCTGAAATGTTGATCCATGGCATGTGCTCCCTCCAGCAACTCAATAAAATTCTCAAATCCAATAGCACATGCAATCGAAAGCCCCACGGCTGACCAGAGAGAATATCTGCCGCCAACCCAGTCCCAGAACCTGAACATATTTTCGAGGGCGATCCCGAATTTCTTAACCTCCATTTCATTCGTCGAAATCGCTGCAAAATGATGCTTCACAAAGCGTTCATTCTTCGCCGCCTCAAGAAACCACTTCCGTGCGGTGTGCGCATTCGTCATGGTTTCCTGGGTCGTGAACGTCTTGGAGACGATCAGAAAAAGGGTGGTTTCTGGTGAGACTTTCTTGAATGTCTCAGCGACATGAGTCCCGTCTATATTCGAGACAAAATGAACCTTCAGATGAGGCTTGCCATAGGGCTTGAGCGCTTCGGTCACCATGACCGGCCCGAGATCAGAACCTCCGATACCGATATTGACAATATCGGTGATCGCCTTTCCTGTAAACCCCCTCCAACTTCCTGAGATAACACTGTCAGAAAATCTTTCCACTTGCTCCAGTACGGCATTCACTTCAGGCATGACATCACGGCCGTCCACATCGATCGGAGTATTTGAACGGTTTCTCAGTGCGACATGGAGGACCGCACGGTTTTCGGTTTCATTGATTTTATCTCCCACGAACATCTTTTCTATTGCATCTTTTACATGGCACTCTTCAGCAAGCTCCAGGAGAAAACGCAAGGTCTCTTCAGTGATAATGTTCTTTGAGTAATCGACCGTGATCTCTTCAAATCGGAGAGAGAACCTAAAAAACCTGTCCGGATCTTCAACAAACAGGTCGATCATACGCCTGTCTTTCATTATCCGGTAATGATCTTCGAGCCTTTTCCATGCCTTCGTCTTGATCGGATTGACTGTGTTGAGCATAAGCGTCTCTTTCTTTACATAATCAGGGCAAAATCTCCTCTGTGAGGTAAGCTTGATTTACCCCGTTAGAAAGCCCCGCTGCTTGCAGCGGGGATGACAATGAATTTCCTTTGAAGCGAACACGGGGTTTAATTCCCCGTGTGAGCTCTCCCGTTAGAAGGGCGAAGGTCTTCTAACGGGGTTTACTCCCACCCCATAGATGTGTAGGAGCCTTCTCCGTTCAACGGTGCGGCTCTGCCGCGGCGAAAACCCGACCGATGAAGGTTTGCGCCTCCTCCTGAATCCGCCGCAAATGGTCTTTGCCGATAAAGCTCTCTGCGTAAATCTTGTAGATCTCCTCAGTGCCGGAGGGCCGTGCTGCAAACCAGCCGTTTGATGTGATCACTTTCAACCCCCCAATGGCGCCGCCGTTCCCTGGAGCGACGGTGAGGATCGCTTGGATCTTCTCCCCTGCCAGCTCCGATACCCGAATCTGCTCTGGCGTGAGCTCTTGCAGAACTCTCTTCTCCGTTGTCGTCGCAGGCAGGTCCATCCGCTCATAGACGGGATCGCCGAATTCGACCGTGAGGTTGCGATAGAGCTCGCCAGGGTCGCGTCCGGTCTTCGCCATCATCTCTGCTGAGAGCAGTCCGAGGAGGATGCCGTCTTTGTCCGTGCTCCAGACCGTTCCGTCGCGCCGGAGGAACGAAGCCCCTGCGCTTTCTTCCCCGCCAAAACCGAGGGATCCGTCGAGGAGTCCCTCCACGAACCATTTGAATCCTACCGGGACCTCCACGAGGCGGCGGCCAAGCCGGTTGGTCACCCGGTCGATCATGTTGCTGCTCACCACGGTCTTTCCGACGCCGGCATTGTTCGGCCAGCCGCCACGCTGACTGAAGAGGTACGAGATAGCGACTGCCAAGTAGTGGTTAGGATTAAGGAGACCGGCGCTGCGACTGACGATACCGTGCCGGTCATTATCCGTATCGTTGGCAAGGGCGACGTCAAATTGCTCCTTCATGGCGATCAAACCCGCCATGGCGTACGGCGAAGAACAGTCCATTCGGATTTTCCCATCCCAGTCCACCGTCATAAATCGAAAGGTTGGATCCACGGTGCCGTTGATGACCGTCACATCGAGGCCGTAGCGCTCGGCAATGGGTAGCCAATACGCCACGCCAGCACCGCCCAAGGGATCCACTCCGATGCGGAGCTTTGCGTTGCGAATCGCGTCCATGTCCAACACGGCGCCGAGGTCACCGACGAAGGATCCGATGTAGTCGTGGCGGTGGATCGTGGCTGCAGTGCGGGCCCGACCATAGGGGATCCGTGCAACACCGCGTAAGCCGTCAAAAAGGAGAGCGTTGGCCTGCTCCTCGATCCAGCGAGTGATGCGGGTGTCCGCCGGACCTCCGTGAGGAGGATTGTATTTGAAACCGCCGTCTTCTGGCGGGTTATGAGAGGGCGTGATCACAATGCCATCGGCAAGGCCTGACTGCCGACCGCGGTTATACTTCAAAATCGCATGGGAGATGACAGGGGTCGGCGTGTAGCCGCCGTCACGATCCACCATCACCTCAACGCTGTTCGCTATCAATACTTCGAGTGCACTCGCGAAAGCCGGTTCAGAAAGCGCGTGCGTGTCCATCCCCAGAAAAAGCGGCCCATCAATGTGCTGTTGCTGCCGATACAGGCAGATGGCCTGACTGATGGCGAGAATATGGGCTTCATTAAAGGCTTGCTTAAAGGCGGAGCCGCGGTGCCCAGAGGTGCCAAAGGCCACGCGCTGCTCAGGAATGGATGGATCGGGCCGTTCGGTGTAGTAAGCTGTCACCAGCCGGGGAATGTTGACAAGCATCGAAGGGACTGCCGGCTTTCCAGCCTGGGGATGCACACTCATCGATGTCTCTCCTCTGTCCCACCGGGAATCGTTGGAACGTTTAAAAATCTTATCATACCAGTTAGACTATTTCAAAAGATTTCGTTTCGGAAAATCAAAACGAAGTTAGGGGTGTTTGGATTGAAGTTCAACATCCATCCTGCCTATCTCATCCAAAGCAGGACGGGGAACTTGCCGGCAACCGAATCGTTTACACCCATTATTGTAAGCACTCACCTGGGAAAGGATTTGACCGTCTTGATCCGAATCTGATAACATAAATCACTTAAAGCATCGTGTAACAAAGAATAGCATGAGACCTGGTAAGATGGAAATTTCCAGAGGATAAGGTCTATCGCCTCAGAGAACCAGAATAGATCTCAAGGTTGCATAAAAAACACTGCCAAAGGCAGGTGGGTGTGCTGGATAAACTTTATAGCGGCACCTTTGACCGGTTCACTGCTCCGTTTCCAGAAATTTTGCAAAGGTTACGTCAGGTGAAATCGCATGTTCCCCATAAAATATAGGAAAGAACCGGTTCATAAAGTTTTGGAAGCACACTCACCTGCCGATTTAATGCACCATTAAGGTAGACTTAAAAGGGTAAAGATCATGGATACGCGGTCTTACGACGAGATGATTGGTGAGTTGTCAGAGATCTGTGACATTGTGCCCGAGTATTACGATATCTTCGGCCAAAAAAAGGTCACTTCATTAGAAACCCAAAAGGCCATCCTCAAAACAATGAACATGAAGCTTGATTCTCCAGAAGAGATAAAACAGGAGATTGAAGAACGAAGGGAGAGACCTTGGAAAACCTTCGTCGAGCCTGTAAAGGTCATTTCAGACAATGAGCAGCCATTGACCATCCCTGTTTATGTCCCCGTCGGAGAAGGTGAAGAACGAAGGCTGACGCTGTCATGGTCATTGAAGGATGAAAGGGGAGAAAGAGTTGAATCGGTGCTTTCAGGGGACGCGGTATCTATTTCGGAACAGCATCATATCGATGGTATACGTTACGCGAAGACTAACCTCCTGGAAGAGAAAAGGCTGAATATCGGCTATTACGAAATGGACGTACAATGCATCCATCCAGATCCTATCTTTCAGGGGGGAAAGAACCGTTTACAGAAAAAGGTTAAGGTGATCATTGCTCCGGATGCCTGCTACCTCCCCCCTGAACTGCAGGAAGGAAAGACCTGGGGGCTTTCTATCAATCTTTATTCCATCGCATCCCGCCGTAACTGGGGGATCGGCGATTTTGGGGACCTTGCAGAAATTGTCAGGTGGGTCGCTGATTTGAAAGGCGGCTTTGTAGGAATTAATCCGGTGCACCTTATTTCCAACACGAAAACCTTCGGTACGAGCCCCTATTCTCCAATCACCAAGTTATATAAGAATTTTATTTATTTATCGATTGAAAAGATCCCTGAAGTTTCAGAATCGGAGGAGATTCAGGCGATCATACGATCCGGTTCTTTCAAAAGAGAACTGAGCAGCCTAAAAAGAGAAAAGCTCATTGACTATGAAAAGATCGCCTCGTTGAAAGAAGAGATACTGCGCCGGGCCTTTACTATCTTTTATGAAAGGCACTATGCCAAGGATACCCCCCGAGGCAAGGATTTCAAGAAATATGTATCAGAAGAAGGATCTGCCCTTGAGTCCTTTGCTCTTTTCATGGCCCTCCGGGAACAGATGAAGAAGATGCATGATGCAGAAGCCTGGCAGCAGTGGCCCGAGACATATTATCATCCATTGCACCCTGCGGTTCAGGAATTTAGAAAGACCCACGTTAAAGAGATGCTTTTCTATCAATATGTTCAATGGCTCGTTGAAAAACAACACGAAGAAATAGCGGAACTCACTGAAGATCTTGGAATGGCAGTCGGTCTTTACCACGACCTTGCCATCGGCTCCATCGGTGGGGGAAGCGATGTCTGGTGTTATCAGGATATGATCGCCGGGGATGTCGATGTCGGTGCCCCTCCTGACGACTACAGCATCAATGGCCAGAACTGGGGATTTCCTCCTCTGATTCCCGAGAAATTGAAGGAAAGGGGGTATGAAATTTTTGTCCATACAATCCGGAAAAATATGAGGTATGGAGGTGCTTTGAGAATAGATCATGCCCTTGGACTCTTCAGACTTTTCTGGATACCGAAAGGCATGGCGCCGAAAGATGGAGCTTATGTCCGTTATCCTTCAGAAGACCTTCTCCGCATTATTGCCCTGGAGAGCGTTCGGAATAGAACGGTCGTCATTGCTGAAGACCTCGGGACCATTGGAGAGAATGTAAGAGAAGC
>Ga0315279_10005392_pt1 | contig 16633 bp, 14 predicted proteins | sample YL17G06_20_MG_FD_203694 | JGI IMG/M metagenome (GOLD analysis project Ga0315279, IMG submission 203694) | Sediment microbial communities from Yellowstone Lake, YNP, Wyoming, USA - YL17G06_20 | ecosystem: Environmental > Aquatic > Freshwater > Lake > Sediment | place: USA: Wyoming | collected...
CTGGAGACGCCTGATTCCGGACAGATATTCATCGACGATAAGCCAATGAATGATGTTCCGCCCAAGGAGAGGGACATAGCGATGGTTTTTCAGAGCTACGCATTGTATCCTCATATGTCGGTGTACGATAATCTCGCTTTCCCTCTGAAGATGAGAAAGTATGCCAAGGGCGAGATTGATCGAGGGGTTAGGAAAGCCGCACAGTTGCTTCGAATAGGCGACTTGCTACAGAGGAAACCGAAACAGCTGAGCGGTGGTCAAGCACAACGCGTCGCCTTGGGAAGGGCGATTGTCAGAGAGCCTAAGGTCTTCCTAATGGATGAACCGCTGAGCAATCTAGATGCGAAACTCAGGCTGCACATGCGCGCCGAACTCAAGCGGTTGCAAAAAGAATTGGGGACTACCACTATTTACGTCACGCATGATCAAGCAGAGGCGATGACAATGGGGGATCGAATAGCTATAATGAACTTGGGAGAACTTCAACAGCTGAGCAGCCCTGATCAAGCGTATGACGCTCCCGAGAATCTGTTCGTCGCCGGGTTCCTAGGAAGCCCCCCCATGAATCTCATAGACTGCAGCCTGAAGAGCAATGGAATCTTGGACTCAGGTCAGTTCCAGCTATCCCTACCGAAGACCGTCTCTGACATCCTAATGCAAAAGGCCTCCGAAAGCGAAGTGATCCTAGGCTTCAGACCTGAAGACGTGTCTGTCATGAATGACCAATTCCCGAACTCCATAGAAACCGAAGTCTACATCTACGAGCCTCTGGGAGCAGAAATCATAGTAGACTTGAAGATCGGAGAGAATCTCCTGAAGGTCAAGACTCCGCCGCATACAAAGTTGAGCATCCGAGACAAGAAATGGATCAATATAGATCCAACTAAAATACATATTTTTGACAAGAAGACTGGAAAGACGATAGTTTCATCTCATTTCCTTGAACCCATTTCTATGGCATGAGATCACGATGGGCTCGGCTTCTGAGACGACTCTTCTTTTTTGTTCGGCCCACTCCTGCGACCTGAACGTCGAGTCACTTGCGCTCTTGTGCTTATGGCAGCATGCGCAGAGAGGATCTATGCGAGTGCATGGTAGTGTCATGAACGGACATCCTTTACGCTAAGTCCTGACGCCTGATTCCTCGCGAGGTTGAACTAGTTTAGGCTATGACGTTAGAGTTCAAGCCATGATGTCATCTAGGCTGAGATGAATGGGACAAGATCCCAAAGCCCGAGGTGTGCTCAACACTGTTCGAACAGCTACAACTCGAATTGCTGAGAGGGCCTCGTCCATTTTCTGATCGTGAACTCTCGATTGTCGCCCTGCGCCGCGCGGCATCGCCCTTCTCAGCCGAGTGCCCCCAATGGCGCAGTCAGTATTATATACTTCCTTCCCTGAACTTCCGCTGAGTGCTTCTTGTATGAGCGAAAAAATCTCCAGAAGACGGTACCTAAAGTATGCCGTGGGTGGCGTCGCTGCAATCGCAGCTGCTGCAGGAGGATATTACTTCACTCAACCAAGCCCTTCGACAACAACTTCCGCGACAACAGTTCCCGCGACAACAGTTCCCGCTCTGCAGTACTCAGGAATTAGCACGACTTTCTACTGCATGGCTTCCCCTACAACAGATGCAGCGAAAAAACTCAGCAAAGACTTCGATGCTATGACTGGGTTGGATACCCATGTCTTGGAGTTAGACTGGAGCGAACTCGTTGCGAAGGCAATGATGGAACTCACGGGCCGTACAGGCGCGATAGACGTCTGTGTCTTCGACGAGGTCCAAACTGACATGTACGGTCCCTATGCCCATGAACTAAGAGATTTCAGTGACATAGCTGACCCTAAGCTTCTAGCTATGGACGACTTCTCTCCGCCGATAGTAAAGCTGCTGACAACGACGGGAGGCCGTCTGGTGGGAATACCGAGTATGTGCGACAGCACAATGCTGGTATACAGAAAGGACTTGTTCGAAGATGAGAAGAACAAGAGAGACTTCGTGAAGCAGTTTGGATACGAGCTGCATCCACCGCAGAATGGAGATGAATTCAAAGATATCGCGAAATTCTTCCAAAGGCCAAAAGAGAACATGTACGGTATGAGCGATAACTGGTCAACACCCTACATGGTGAGATCAACGGGCGGATGGCTCCGCGCCCATGGCGGCAATTGGTTTGAGGACTGGCAGAAGGGGGACTTAACGCCAACTATAGACACGGACCCGATGAGAATGGCCATGAAAGACTGTATTTGGTTCTTGGAAAACGCAACTCCGCCAGACATACTTAGCTTTGATAATGCTCTCGTAACTCAGCAACTAGCTACGGGACGGAGCCCGATGGGAATAACTTGGTTCTCAAGTATGCCTGACCTGCACAAGCCTGAGTTCTCAAAGTACTATGAGCAATTCCGATATGGGGTGCATCCACTGTCGGGTAATACAGGTCACATGGGCTGGTTTATACCAAAAGACAGCAAACATGCTGAAGCTGCATACAAACTGGTAGAGTGGATATGCTCCCCCCAGAACCAACTGACTTTCGTCCAGTTTGGGGGAACTCCCTTCAGGACATCTTCCATCTCAGATCCCAACATTCTTAAGGTCCTCGCCGGAGGAGGCCCGTGGGCACCAAACCTCGCAGAAATGGGTTTGAAGAACCTAGATACAGCATGGTCGTGCCCGCACTTTACCGAGTACTTCGGATGGGAGGATTTTGCCTGCAAGTGGATCGCAAGAATCCTCGGGAAATCCGTATCCATCGACGAAGGGATCAAGGGCCTCCAGAAAGAAACAGAAGACTTCATGAAGAAATTGGGATACATCTAGCTTCCTGTGCCTTCAGCCCGAGGTGCCTACTGTGCCGCAAGGTAGACCCTACCTTTTTTTCCTACTTCCCTGCCTCGTATTCCTTGTTGGACTGGCGGCTTTTCCCACAGCGTTCTTGTTCTACATGAGCTTCACGGATTACCTTTTGACTCGAGGTCCGTACCCGCAGGGATTTGCCGGGTTAGCGAACTATCTCTGGCTTTTCACGTCGCCAAGTGAAGGGGGATCATACTGGGTCTATTCGTTCACTCTGACGGCAGAATACGTGGTAGGAACGGTTGCAGCCGAATACCTGCTGGGACTTGGATTCGCGCTCCTCCTACGCTCGCAGATACGCGGAAAAAATGTGCTGAGAGTGTTAGTTACGATTCCGATCGTGGCCGCCCCCGTGGTGGCAGGGTTGTCTTGGAGATACATGTATGATTCGTCAATAGGAATCATAAACTGGACCCTGAGAAGTCTGAATCTGCCTACAAGAGCGTGGCTCGGAGACCCGGCCTTGGCACTACCTTCAGTAATGATCGCCAGCGTATGGGAGTGGACGCCATTCGTATTTCTGGTAATGCTGGCTGGGCTGGAATCGATGCCCAAAGACCTCTACGAAGCGGCAGACATCGACGGATGCTCAGCGTGGCAGAAATTCCGATATCTAACCAGCCCGCTCCTGTTCCAATTAAGCGTAATAACACTTCTTTTCAGAATCATGGAAGAGTTCAAGACCTTTGATATCATAGCTGTGACAACTCTAGGTGGCCCGGGACTCAGCACAACAACCATCAGTTGGTACATCTACAGCATAGCTTTTTCGCGTTTTGACATGGGAAAGGCAGCAGCCGCAGGTTTGCTCTTGTTGGCTATTCTCACTATAGCAATCACCCCACTAACCAGAAGAGCCTTCAAGAGGTAGACGGTATGCGGCCCCGTACTTGGAGGACTTTGACAAGGATCATATTCACAGTTATCGTTTTGTTCTGGACCCTGTTTCCCGTATACTTGATTGTGATCACGGCCCTCAAGACCTACGCGGAGACGATGTCGGAAACGCCTGTGTTCATATTCACGCCGACTATGGAGAATTTCTACCACGTGTTATTTGAGAGAGAACTAGTGCAGAACATCCTGAACAGCGCGATAGCAGTTGTTGGTTCGACGCTTTGCTCATTGGGCCTTGGCGTTTCGGCGGCCTATGCGTTGGCACGGTACAAGTTCAGGGGAAAGGAGAACATATCAAATTGGATACTCTCGCTCAGGCTACTTCCGCCCATTTCGATTATACTTCCCATATTTGTATTGTTCAACTTCGCTGGGCTACTCGACACCTACGCAGGATTGATCATCATATACACATTGTTCAACGTCCCGCTAGTCGTATGGCTCATGAGGAGTTTCATTGAAGATATCCCAAGAGAGATAGAAGAGTCTGCAAGCGTCGACGGCTGTTCCCCCTTCGGGGTGTTCTTTAGGATTACCCTTCCTCTGGTTGCCCAAGGGCTAGTAGCTACTGCGGTGTTATGCACGATCTTCACGTGGAATGAGTTCCTATTCGCAGTAGTGATAACGTCTAGAAATACGGTAACAGTTCCCCCCACACTATGGAATCTCGTAGGCCAGAAAAGGATATACTGGAATGAAATTATGGCGGGTAGCGTCATCGTCATGATACCGGTCCTAATATTTCTAATACTTGTGCAAAAGAAACTCGTGACAGGCTTGACGTGGGGGGCAGTGAAGGGATAGATAGAAATACTTGGCAGCCGTTTTTTTCTCCAGCCAAGTGAGAGAAACGGTCAAGATTCTCTCCTATGAGCTTAAAGGATAGACTCCATATTTCTTCGTCGTTTGGATCTGAGTTCCAAAATTGTCGGGTTTGCATTTTCCGTCGATTACGCCTACGCCAGACATCATAACGTAACCGCCCCCTGGGGCAGCCGTCTTGATGGCATTCTCTACCTCGCGCGCGACGTCTTCAACAGTTCCGTATGGAAGCGTCCAGCTTGAATCGATGTTCCCCATCAGACAAAGACTCTGCCCCCATCTCTCTTTTAACAGGTCTAGGCGCATTCCGGCTGTCGGTTGAAGTGGATTGAGCGCATCGACACCTGCGTCTATGAACATGTCGACAAGTTGCCACACATTTCCATCGCTATGGAGTACCCAGAGAGCCCCTCGTTTGTGCACCGCGTCCGCAAATTCCCTCATTCGCGGATAGAAGAACTTCCTTGCCATGGTCGGTGAAAAGTACGGCCCTGACGTTTCACCCATATCTCCGAAGGTCTCAACCGCTTCAGCTCCTTCGTCAATGAGTATCTTTGACAGCTCTATGCAGAAGTCGACATCATCCCTTAGCACCCTTTCGATGAATTGTGGTTCTCTGCGCATGTACAATAGGTAGTTCTTCAGTCCGATTCCGTGAACGCGGAGGTCGAAGATTCCTCCGACGAAGGGGATCAAGAATATTCTGTCTCCAGCCACTTTCTTGGCTGCTCTCCAGTTTTCTATCCGCCAAGGATCGTAAGGGTCGGGTTTGGGAAAACCATCATATTTCTCAGGAGTGTCCAAATATCCGCCCAGATAAAACTCGGATAGGGCCTCGAATCCACAGCTCACCTCACGACTGACAATCCATCCCCACTCGTTGATGGCTCTGTCTTCATCTATGGGTGTGAGGAATTCTGGAGACATCTTGCATGCTGGAGCGATGTTCGTGCCATCGAGTCCTATCTTGGACTTCGCCCTAAGTAGACTTGCTCCCCAATATTCGAATTGACCTGCGTTCGTCCCCAACAGAAGATCCAGGACTTTTGTGCTGACTTCCTCTTCGAAAAGCGGAACCCTATCCGGTTGTTCTAGATTCAACGCAGCGAGCATTCTGTCCCGGGAATTCATATTCAGAACATATTGGCATCAGAATTTAAGCGTTCAGAGAAGACATAAGCCGTGTTATTCCGAACAGGAGTGCTCCTATGTTCCTTCATTTAGTTTAGGATCAACACGGATCGGTCGTGTGGAAAGCAATACTTACATCTAAGAAGCGGTTCGCTTTGACCATCTCAGACATCCGAACCTTGGGCCGGATCACGTACGACGGCTCAGCCGAGTTCGGGAACTCGCCGGCTGTGGAAGGTTAATCGGTCTCTTTCTTGTTTGGGCTTGGAGGGGTAGCGGTGCAGGGTTGCTGCTGCGATGCCTCAAATCGCTAAGACGACTCGTCACGGTCTCTTGTCTTGAAGCATAATGCCTAGGAAAGGTCGAGGGGACAGAGACTGGCAGAGGTATGAGCGTGACTGGAAAGGCTACGAGCGATACCGACGAGACGAAGTCAACCTCTACCTGAGCAAAGCCAAGAGCATAGTGGAATCCAGTCCAGCCCCATGGACGCCTCAGAAGCGTGGACAACCACCCTACCCACCGAAAGCCATGGTCACCCTACTCCTCCTCAAGACGTGGCTGGACATGGATTACCGAAGCATCAGCGCATACCTACGCGCCTTCCCGGAGCAACGCATCAGGATAGGCTTAGAGAAGACGCCCAGCCACACAACCATACGAAGCCATATGCTCCGCCTACCCGAAACATACCTCCGCAAGCTCAACACTCAACTCACAAAACCCTATCAAAAAGGGGACTCGCAGCGGACAGCACAGGCTACGGCACCCACCGCTACGAGACATGGCTAACCATCAAGGGCGGAGAGAAGCGCCGAGGATACCTGAAACTCCACCTACTCATCGCCCTAGCCAACCTCGCGATCCTCAACCAGAACATAACCAGAGGCACCAGAAACGACTCACCCATCCTCAAGACCCTCCTCAAACCCTTACCCAAAAGCAGCGGAGACCTATGCGCAGACCCAGCCTACCTCTCAAGGCGAAACTGCAACCTCATCGCCACGAAAGGCCGTACGCCAATCATCAAACCGAAACGAAACACAACCATACGGAAACATGGAAGCCAACCATGGCGCGACATGATCACCCTATGGCTGGAAGACCAAACCACATTCCTGAAACGGTACCATCAACGCAGCAAAGCAGAATCCGTCTACAGCGCCCTGAAACGATGCTACGGAAACCATCTATCCAGCCACAAGAGAACAGCCCAGAGACGAGAACTCCACCTTAGAACTCTCAGCTACAACATCGGAATCGCCAACCTAACAACAATCAGGCAAGAAAACAGATAACTTTCCACAGCCGATCTGCTGGCAATCACTTATAGGTATCGTACCTGCACTAGCATGCGGCGAATTGGGAGGCTCAGTCAAATGGATTTGTTGCCGAAGCTAGCGAAATTGAACCCTCAACTGATAAGAACTGCTGTTGTCTTGCATAGGTCAAACCAGATTCCAGTCGATACTTATGTCATAGATCTTGATATGGTCAGAACTAACGCCCATGCGATCGCGAGCTCAGGCAATAGATCTGGACTGACAAGTTATATGTGCACTAAACAGTTTGGGCGAAATCCGCTAGTCTGCAGAGCCATAATGAACAGCGGGATCAAGAAAGCAATGGCCATGGACATCGAAGGAGTGAAGGCCCTGCACAGATACGGTATACCAATCGCTCACGTCGGTCACTTTGGCCAGATACCGACAGGCGAGGTAGACTACGTCCTTGAGAAGGTGAACCCAGAATACGTAACGGTCTACAGTGTTGAGAAAGCCAAACAGATTTCGGATGCTGCGAAAAAAGCCGGCAGGATTCAGAACGTATTCATCAAGGTCATTGACCAGGAAAACACCGAAATTCCGGCACACACAGGCGGGTTCGAGGAAAAAGACGCGATATCCTTTGGAAAGATGATAAGCAAGTTCCCTGGCATCAAAGTCGCCGGAGTCACGTCATACCCTGCATTCTACTTCAGTCTGAAGACAAAAGAACACATAGTTTCCCGGCCGTTCGAAAAGATGGTGAGAGTTGCTAGAGAACTCCGTAGGGAATCGATCGATGCCAGAGAGATCAACGCCGCTGGTAGGAACTGTGCGGAGAACAATGAGGTCGCAGCAGCTTCGGGGGCGACGCAAGTGGAGCCCGGTCAGTCTTTCACCGGAACTCTGCCTCATATGGCTCTTCTTGACGACACGCCTGAGTTACCCGCGATAGCTTACGTCACTGAAATATCCCATATGAGGGGGAAAATTGCTCTAGCATATGGAGACAGCTACATGCCCACGGCTGTTTTCGGTTCACTAAAGAGTGATATCCACCACGAATATCTGACCGCATGTGTCGGAGACGATCCCGACAAAGCGGTGGAGAACAAGGTCCTTGCAAGACGTCAAGAATACTTCCACGATGATGCCACATGGTTCACGTATGTGAACCTATTGCCGGAGTCTGTGGAAAAGCTGAGCGTGGGAGATAGCGTCGTTTTCGGCTTCCGACCTCAGATATATAGGATTTCGTCCAGAGGTCGTGTAGCGGTCGTGGATGGCATCAGAAGCGGAAAACCGAGATTATTGGGCTTGTTTGACAGAGGCGGCACACTCATAACCAGAGAGAATGAGGATCCCGTCGGCATAGACTATCAAGCTGTACGGAAACTAATGGATTCAGTTTGAGCACACAAGGGTCAATGGAATTCTCGCTCCTTCCCGAGGAGCCAAGGATTCGCATTTGTCTTCCGTGCACGGTAACGAAGTGCTTCTCACCTGCCAGTCGTGAGATCCGTCTCAGGCCGATATCCTTGTGAGGCTAGAGAAACTAATGCAATCGAGCCATATCGTGCAGTCTCGAGCACGTGGACGGCTGACTCTGCTGCGTGCGCAGCTAGGATAAGGAGCCTAAAGGATACTTACCAGCTCGAAGCGCAAAGTCGGCCATAGCTATGATGTTCTCGGGGGATACGTCAGGCATCAGAGACTGCGCAGGAGCCACGATGTAACCACCCTCAGGCCCAAAGCCACGAATCCTGGTCTGAATCTCCTTCTCTATGTCATCCAACGAGCCGAAAGGCAGGATTCTTTGCGTGTCTACGCCCCCGTGAAAGCAAATTCTGTCGCCATACTTGGACTTGAGTGCTCTGGAGTTACCCATGTTTGCTGCTAGTGGCTGTAGCGGGTTGAGAATATCGACTCCTATTTCGATAAGATCGTTGATTAGGGGCTCGATTGCCCCGCACGAATGGAACAGTATCTTAGCATCCGTCATGCGGTGAATGGAATCCAAGAAGATCTTTTCATAGGGTTTGACGAATTCCATGTACAGCCTTGGAGAGAGTCTCAATCCAGCCTGAATGCCCAGGTCGTCCGAGAAGCTTACAATATCCACATGATCACCGACGGCTTCAAGCAGAACATCGAAGAACTGAACGCCGACATCTGAGATCTTCTGGAATAGCGATCTGGCGAGCTCAGGGTTTCGGTACATGTCCTTGACCACTTGGACTTCTCCTCTGAGAAAGATTCCAGTTTCCCAGGGCCCGCTGAATACGAAATCTGTGGCAACTGCCCATCCTTCGCGCTGGAGTCTTGTGGCGACATCATGAGCTTTCTCCTGTTCCCTAGTCAGGTCGAGCTTGGAGAGGTTTGGCCAATCATATTCTTCGAGATCCCTATTCGTACCAATTCTTGCCAGCGGATGTTCTACAGGCCACCAGCCCGTATTGGTCTTTACCCACTTTATTCCTAGCGAATCTTCCAATACGCCGTTAAGGAGTCTCGAAGGGAAGTCTACTGTAACCCTTCTCAGGTCCACGTGTAGCCTTTTCAGTAGTTCTGGGTCCATGGAGTGCATGCCCCAAAGCCCTGCGATATCTTCTTCTTTCCATTGTAGCCCGAGTTTTCCTTTCAGGCGCCTATATGTTTCCTCGTTCGGTCCAACGTGACCTAAATCGATTGGGACGCGGTCGGGTTCTTGGTGTTCCAGAGCGCAGAGGACTCTCTCTCTCGAGTTCATGGTTGCGCGGTCTTGGGGTATTCTTATAAGTCTTGCTCGGGACGCTCTTCATATGAAGCAAAGAGAATATGTCGTTAGGTCGGACGTCGTCCCAAGAGTTGCACAAGTGACTGACAGAGGTGTTTTTGTCAAGAGCTTACTTACCGAGAAGATAGGAACGAAGAACTTGTACTTTGCGATGGGCATTCTTGAGCCGGGCGCCTCCGCGCCGACTTCGGGTTTCGTCAAGCACGATGTCGAAGAGGGCGAGTTCTGTCTGAATGGTCACGGTCAAGCAGCCTTCAGGGATAAGACGTACAGGATCGAACCAGGCATGGCGTTCTACATACCCGCCGGGGTAGCGCACAGGTTCATGAACACTGCAGACGAGCCCCTGATAATGCTATACGCGTACCCTGCCATCAAAGCAGAGCGTACGGTTGTGGAATAGCGCCGGATAGTTTTCTGAACGCACCTCTTCAGCGATGAACCTGGACAATGGCAACGCCCTTTCACGGGTTTCACAAGCGGTATGAACAACTGCGGTGGCGCGCAGGTAATCGAAATCTCGGGAGCTATCGCGTCATAACTTGGTGGCTCGGTAGGGGGTGTTGAGCCTCTGTCGATGTAGTCTTCCCAGTTTCTTGCGGGAATGCGCATTTTCTGCTTGTCTATCTTGAGCCATCTAATCTCTCTGATTCCTCGCACAGAGGCGCTTTGACTTTGAGGCCTTCTCCAGCTTTCAGACCTTGACTTTCGGGTCCATTATGATTTCCGACCCGAGGTGCTCATAAGCGCGGACCTCGTATCTTATTGAATCTGGAACTTCACGGTCGCGTATCGTCAGATGTTCGGGCCTTAGTCCGTCGATCACATCCCTGTTGGAGTCTCGGCAACTATTCCAGAAATGCTTTGGGAAGGGACAGTTTGAACTGGCTAGATTCTGGGATTCCATCGCCTGTGAAGCCGCATTCATTCAAGTTCATCGGGAGGCTTCCTAGGAAACCTCAACGAAGGAATTTGTAGGATGATCATATGCTGCATCAGGCGTCCCCAGCGATTCTCATACCGGTATTCTTGCCGGTCTGTACGAGAGGCCCGTTCAGTGTTCACGACAAGGCCGGCGAGCCCAGATCGCAACGCTACACTCATTCAGACTTATATCCGCCGGAATCCCCGTAGGATTGGCGATTCCCAATGGATCGAAGCGGGCGCTCAGTAGACGTGATTGAAGAATACAAAAAGCGCACTCCAACATCCGCTCGGATATATGAAGAGGCAAGAAAGCTCGTCCCGGGTGGAGTCAATGCAAATGTAAAGTTCTATCCTCCTTATCCGCTCTATATGCGAGAAGCCAAGGGCTCGAAGCTGATCGATGTTGACGGCAATGAGTACGTAGACTTCCTGCTTGGTTTCGGTCCTCTAATACTCGGCCATGGGCACCCCGAAATCACAGAGGCAGTCAACAATCACTTAAGGGAACGTGGCACGACCATATTTGGAGCTCAGGATGAGTTCATGCTCACGATGTCGAGGAAACTCAGGCATCTTCTACGATCCGAATTCATGTTTCGCTATCACAACTCTGGAACAGAAGCCACAATGAACTCGATCAGGCTGGCACGTGGATACACTGGTAAGCAGAAGATAGCGAAGTTCGAGGGGCATTACCACGGATGGGCCGAGTACACGGATTTGAGCGTGTCTCCACCGCTTGATATTGCGGGACCTGAGTTGGCGCCGGTCCCTGTTCCACAGACGAAGGCCCTTCCCGACTGCATTCTGAAGAACACGATCATACTGCCTTTCAACGAGATCAATGCAGTTGAGAAAATCGTTAAGGCTAACAGAGACGGCCTAGCTGGGATCATATTGGAACCACTCGCCCGTGGCTACATGATGCCCCAAGGAGATTTCCTGAGACAGCTCAAGGAAGTTGCAGAAGAGAATGATGTACTTCTCATCTTTGACGAAGTCCTAACAGGATTCAGGATAGGTATCAGCTCTGCGCAGGGATACTTTGGCGTGAAGCCAGACATAATAGCTCTCGGAAAGATCGTGGGCGGAGGTTTTCCGATAGGAGTCGTAGGAAGTCGACCAGATATTATGAACCAGTTATCACCTGAGGGGTCGAAATTGCCTGACGACAGGATCTTCCACAGCGGGACATTCAATGCTAGCTCCTTGATCTTGGCTGCCGGGCTCAGAACCCTGGAAATCCTTGAGAGACCCGGCTCCTACGAGCGCATTGAAGGCACAGCCAAGGCAATCAGAGACGGGCTGAGGAATCTCGTTCAAGACAGGCATATCAAAGCTCAGGTTGCGGGGATCGGATCAATCTTCCACCTGATTTTCACGGACAGGGAATTGAGAAACTATAGGCAGTATGCGCTCTCAGACAAAGAGAAGCTCTTGAAGTTCGATCTTGCGATGTATAATAAGGGCATACATCTGGCGCCACGACATTGCTGTTTCACTTCACTAGCTCATGACAGCGAGGATGTGCAGAGGATTCTAGAAGCTGCCGACGACTCGCTTGCCGAAGTCTCCCGGTGAGTCTATCTTTTCCCTTCCCATTCTACGCAGATCCTTGCCCCTTTGACCGCATCAGCAGCGTATGCATCTGCACCGAAACGTGTTGCGGTATTCTCGTCCAAAGCGGCTCCGCCGGCAATCACCTTCAAGCTGTCGCGGATCCGCGCTTCTTTCAGTGCGTGTGTGACATCTCCTATGTAGGGGATCGTAGTGGAAAGGAGTGCCGATAGCCCCACGATCTGCGTCCCCGATTCTCTGACTTTCTCTACTATCTTCATGGCATCGACGTCTACACCGAGATCGAAAACGTCGAACCCTTCCGACGCGAGCAGCATCTTGGCCAGATTCTTGCCGATATCGTGCAAGTCTCCTTTAACGGTACATATGACCACCTTTGCCAGTCTTCTTTCTCCGGCCCCTTTCAGAGCGGGGCTCAGAATCTCCATCCCTGCATTGATGATCTCACCAGCCATCAGAAGTTCACTGAGAAAGTATTCACCCTTCTCATACTTCTCACCGACCTTGCGAATACCGCTCGTGAGAGCTCTAGCAGCGTCCGTCGGATCGATTCCGGTCTCCAGAATCTCTTTCGAACCTTCCACCACTTGGTCGTAGTCAAGGCTGACCATCGAATCTTCCAGACGTTTCAAAACTTCCTCGCTCTTCATTTTTCCTCCACCAGAAGTATACCTGTCACCAGCCCGTCTGTAGTACACATGCTTTCGTTTCACCTCATTCCGTCAAATCCAGTCTGCCGCTTAGGACCGCCTCGGTTTCCTCAGGAGTCAGAGTTTGGTACGCTCCGACTTTGTAGTGCCAGTCAAGCGAACACTTCCGCAAAATCCTAACCTGCGTTCCCACTAGTCTCTTGTCCAGTTCTAGATTGGGAGTCCTCCTAGAATAGCCTACGATAGAGACGGCAAAAATGCATTTCTCCCATTCGGCTCCGTCGGTATCTCTGACCTTCTCACCACATCTTTGGAGTCTCGAGAGAATCCCCCTTAGTCTCGGTCTTCTGTCAGACATCTTCGCTGCCAGCATCTCCGATAGCTTGGTTGACTTAGCGATATATGCCTTCCAGGTCATGAACTCTGGCGCGTGAGACCCTCACCTATTGTCCCCTGCAATTACTCAGGTGGTATTTCTTTGAAAGCTAAACCTATGTCCATGCCCTGCCTGTTTCTGATCGCTTTTGCCGCCAAGTAGAGAAGAATCCCCAGTATGTATACCCCTATCACCATCAACAGGTTCAATGGAGTGACTGGAGCAACGCCGGGTGTTATGGCAACATAGTATTCCACAATGCAAAGGACGACGAAGCCCACCGCACCGGCTATGCTCATGAATGGCACTCCGACAATCTTCCTCTTGCAGAATGGAGGGAATGCCTCGAACAGGGCTTTTCACCTGTCGAAGTCTAGGTTTACCAGCGACTCCACGAGATCTTTCAAGTCAGCTTCTGTGGGCACCGGCCTCAGACCTCTCCTGGTGCCGTCTTACCCGCCGTCTGAAGTATCTGCTTGGGTGAGCTCTATTGAAGTCATTTCGGCACTAGTGCCAAGGCTCTTATTGGAGCGCCTGATCCATGTCCTATCTTCATCGGTAGACCAATGAAGTAGGCGCCGACTGCAGGCACCTTGTCCAAGTTGTCGATACCTTCCATCAGAGGTATGTTGTTGCCCAGGAATGCGAGATGAGCAGGTTCTTCCTCGTTGTGTGGTGGATAGGCGCGTATGAGAACGGTGTAGGTATCGATGTCGCCGGTATCGATGCCTACTAGCTTGATCCCCTTTTTCACGAGATAGCCTGCTCCGTCGCCGCTTAGCCCTGGAAAATCCTTATAGTACGGATTGGGCCATTGGGCTTTTCCCCAACCCGCTGGTTTCCTGACTTCCCATTTCTTGAACCATCCTGTTTTTATGATCACAATGTCTCCTTGGGCTATCGGTGCGTTCTTCTTCTCCCAAGCCCTTATGTCGTCCGAACCTATCTCCGTATCATTGCCTTTGTGTGTCATATCTATTACTTTGAGTGGACCCATGAATGTCTCCAATGGAACCTCGTCAACCCAGATCTCACACTCTTTCCTAGGAGGGTTGTGGGCGGGAGCGTCAAAATGTGTACCCATGTGTTCGTGCATGAATATTCCGTACATGTTGAACGTGTCTCCCAAATTCGTATCGAGAAATTTGGGATGACCAAATGGCGTGAATTCCGGACTGTACCGTGGGATGCCCTCTTCGAGGGTATGAGTCAGATCCACAATTCTGTAGCCATTCATTGCCTGTTCGATAGAAACCATCTTTCATGCAACTCAGTGGAAAGGGTCACTATCGCACATTTAAATGCTTGTGGCCGGAAGTAGCAGGTGTGTTATCCCAGGACATGGCACATGATGCTCTTGCGATGTGTTGTACGTGAAAAGAGGCACATCGGGCATTCTGAGGCAGGATTCTTAAGGCGTTGCTTCATGCAAGCATGCTCTAGTTGCTTGGCCGATAGTGTGCTATATGTTGTGGGATAATACAGCCGGAAGTAGCAGGAGACCCATCCAGTTGACACCAGCAGGATCCTACCGGGATCGTGCGACCCGCATCCCAACTCCCAAACATCTTCTTCGATCGAGAAGGGACACCTGCGTCAAGTGTGAGCGCACCGTCACGGCTTTAAGGCAATGCTCTGGGATTGTGTCCGGATGAGGCACGATGTCTGACTTCACGGATGCTGCAATCAGCGCGGCAAAGAAAGCAGGAGAGATTGTGATGGACAACTTCGAGAAGAAGAAGCAAGTCCACCACAAAGAGGCAAAGGAACTGGTCACTAACGTCGATGTGGAGGCAGAAGGCGCCATCATAAAGACCATTAAGGAGAAGTTCCCGAACCACAAATTCGAATCCGAGGAACTAGGCAAGGAGAAGTACACAGCCGAAGACTATGTGTGGATCATAGACCCACTCGACGGGACACACAACTACACCTACGGTGTCCCGTTCTTCAATACCTCGATCGCGCTGGCTCGCGGCGGCCAACTGATTCTCGGTGCAATATACGACCCAGTCCACGACAAGATGTTCTATGCAGAGAAGGGAAAGGGCGCTTTTGTGAACGGCAAGCCAACTCACGTGTCCGACAGAAGTAAGCTTAGTGAAGCGCTTGTCATGTACGATAACCAGTTCCACAAGAGAGACGACATGTTCCCCAACTTGCTCAAACTCTACCCGAAGATCTTCACTGTGAGAATCTCCGGGTCCGCGGCAACTGATGCAAGTTTAGTCGCGTCTGGAGTTGCAGATGCTAGGATATGGCACAAGACGAAGGTTGTTGACGTGGCGGCCGGAGTCGTCATAGTCGAAGAAGCCGGAGGAAAAGCCACCGACTTCAAGGGCAATCCCCTGCAGCTAGGCGGAACGGAAGTGATAGTCTCGAATGGGAAGATCCTTCCGGAACTGGTCGCTACGCTAAAGGCCTAGCAGCTCTAGCCAAGTGCGAAAGACTGACAGCGAATCAGCGTTTCGAGGCCATCTTGACTTCAGCCATCTTGGCTGCGAGTTTGATAGCCTCGACCATGCTCATCTCGTCTGCTATTCCCTTGCCAGCAATATCGAACGCTGTGCCGTGATCAACGGACGTTCTGATTATTGGTAGCCCTATCGTAACATTGACGCCTGATTCGAACGCAAGCAGCTTGATAGGGATGTGTCCTTGGTCGTGATACATGGCTACGACGGCGTCGAATTCCCCTTTGTTGGCTCGTACGAATACGGTGTCCGGCGGAATCGGACCGAAGGCTTTCATACCTTCTTTGTTCGCGGCCTCCACTGCGGGCGCTATCTTCTCCTTCTCTTCTGGGCCGAACAATCCGCCGTCGCTCGCATGCGGATTCAGTCCTGCCACCGCGATCTTCGGGTCGGATATCCCCAGACTTCGGAGCGAGTCATAGGCCAACTTGATCGTTTTGAGAACCGACTCCCTGGTGATTAGCGATGAAACTTTGCTGAGTGGTACGTGTATGGTAACGTGAAAGACGCGTATGTTCCCTGAGATGAGCAGCATCGTGACATCCTTTGTGTTGGTAAGATTAGCCAAGATCTCGGTGTGGCCCGGAACCTTCGCGCCTGCCAGCTTGATTGCTTCTTTGTTGATTGAAGCTGTGCAAAGTGCGTTGATCTTGTTCTGCTGCGCCAACTTCACGGCGGTTTCGATGTATTCCAGAGCGGCTTTTCCAGCCATCTGCTGAACTTTGCCGATCTGGAGTTTGCTCGTGTCAATGTTGTGCAGGTCCAGCACATCGACCGTGCCATATTGGTACTTGCCCTTGGAAGGGTCATCAACAGACTGAACATTCAGATTCTTCTTTGCGATCTTAACAGCGTTCTTCATCACAGAGGCATC